>WBZT01000101.1_pt1 | contig 72857 bp, 63 predicted proteins | sample 5204241 | NCBI WGS metagenome assembly WBZT01 (sample SAMN12344358, study PRJNA552823) | activated sludge metagenome | biome: Activated sludge suspended growth; feature: Nitrification reactor; material: Wastewater; isolation source: activated sludge from nitrification reactor of wastewater... | reverse complement strand
GCCCGGGAATTCATCCTGGAAAATCAGGCCGGCGCGCCGGTACTCAAGGCCAAGCGCCGGATCAGCCGCGAGCATCCGGTCGAGCAGGTCGGCGACAAGTTGCGCGGCATGATGCCGTGGATCAAGGCCAACCGGCTGGTGGATACCAGTAAGAATTGACGGGGTAACCGGCTAGTCAGCGGGGCACGATGTCCATTATTTTCCATTCGTGCTCCGCTTCCTGGACTCGTATCAGGCCGCTTCTTGAAAATGAACATTGACCTTCCAGTCCAGCGGCGGCTTGCGGTTCTGATCGACGCGGACAATGCCCAGCCAGCGATCATCGAAGGGCTCGTCCAGGAAATCGTCAAATATGGTATCCCTAGCGTCAAACGCATCTACGGCGATTGGACCACACCGAACCTGGCGGGATGGAAATCGGTTCTGCTGGATCACTCCATCCAGCCCATCCAGCAATTCCGCTACACAGTCGGCAAAAACGCGACCGATAGCGCCATGATCATCGACGCGATGGATTTGCTCTACACTCGTCGCTTCGATGGCTTCTGCCTGGTTTCCAGCGATAGCGACTTTACGCGCTTGGCATCGCGTATCCGGGAAGAAGGTCTACTGGTGTACGGCTTCGGTCAGGAAAAAACACCAAAAGCTTTTGTATCCGCCTGCGATAAATTCATTTTCACCAAGGTCCTGCTTACCGAGGAAAATCCAGATGCCGCCATCCGCAAGCAAGAAACCAAAAAACTTAAGGGAGACACCAAACTCGTGAACCATCTGAGGAATGCCCTGGAAGCGGCTTCTGACGACAGTGGCTGGGCTCATCTTGGCGCGGTGGGTCATCACATCGCCAAACAGGTTCCTGAGTTCGACTCTCGAAACTATGGCTACAAAAAGCTGGTTGACTTGGTATCGGCCATCACTTTGTTCGAGATCGACAGGCGATCTCAGGGCACCGTTTACATCCGGGACAAGCGCAGCAAACTTCAACCCTAAACGGCTCGGAACAATAACGACCTAAAGCGTCCACTCAACCCGATGACCAGCGAAGAAACCCATGAAACCCGCCGCTCGCGCGGCGTTTATCTGCTACCCAACCTCTTCACCACCGCCGCGCTGTTCTGCGGCTTCTACTCCATCATCGCTGCCTTGCGGGGTCACTTCGAACCTGCCGCCATCGCGGTTTTCATCGCCATGGTACTGGATGGACTGGATGGTCGGGTCGCACGGCTGACCCACACCGAAAGCGAGTTCGGCGCTCAATACGACAGCATGGCCGACCTGGTGTCCTTCGGGCTGGCGCCGGCCTTGATCATGTACGAATGGGCGCTGGGAACCATGGCCGAAATGGGACCGTTCTTGTCCAAGCTTGGTTGGCTAGCGGCGTTTTTCTACATGGTGATGGCGGCGCTGCGGCTGGCCCGCTTCAACGTGCAACTGGGCAGCACCGACAAACGCTACTTCATCGGCCTACCCAGCCCGTCGGCGGCGGCCATCGTGACCGGGTTGGTCTGGTTCTGCACCGATCTCGGCCTGACCGGCATGCAAATGCTGTGGCCAGCGCTGGCCGTCACCATCGGCGCCGGCGCGCTGATGTTCAGCAATATCCTGTACTTCAGTTTCAAACAGGTCGACTTGCGCGGACCGGTGCCCTTCATGGCGGTCTTGATCGTGGTACTGGTCTTCGTGCTCACCTCCATCGACCCACCCAAGGTTCTGTTCTTCGGCTTCCTGCTGTACGGACTATCGGGACCGATGCTGTTCCTGGCGCGGCTTCGGCAGCGCGCCCGCCGCCGCGCCCAAGGCATGGGGGAACCCCCCGAACCCAAGTAGACGCATGGTCGGGGCGGCAAACTCTCGTCAATTCTGTACCGACTCGTTGATCAGCAGCGCCACCGGGAAATGCTGGAATACTTCCCGCAGCCACAACGCCTCCTCACCCTGCACGGTTTGTCCGGTCAGGACATTGTGCCAGCGCAGGCGCGAGCCGGTCGGTGGCAATATCCGGGTTTCATGCCAGACCGCCTCGCCCAGCGGATACTCGCCATCCTTGACCAGACTACTCGGGAAGCGCGGCACCACCACCAGCGCCCGCCGCTCGCCCAGATCCCGGGCGAATGCCACCACATGCGCTTTGAGACTGCCGATCACCGTCAATTTCTGGTAAGCGCCGTGCTGGAACAATTCCGATTCGGCTCGCCGCGCCTGCAGGGCTCGATAGATCAGAAACAGCTTGATCCGGCCATCCTCCGGCATGGCCAGCAGTTCCGTGATCAAGTGTGGAATGTTCCCGCCACCATAGTTCTGCAACGCCTTGAGCAGCGCCCCGCGCCGCTCAAAATCCACTGGTCGCCGGTTGTCTGGATCGACCAGGCTCAAATCCCATAATTCGGTACCCTGGTAGAAATCGGGCAGGCCGGGCGTGGTCAGCTTGAGCAGGGTCTGGCTGAGCGAGTTGAGAATGCCATAGTGTCGAATTCGCCGCTGGAACGGCAGGAACGCTTGCAGAAAAAGGTTGTCCGTGCCGGGTTGCATCACGCGCTCGGCGAAAGTCAGCAAGGCTTCCTCGTATGGACCGTCGGGCTCCAGCCAGTTGGTGTGAACCTTGGCTTCGCGGGTGGCTTTGATCAAATAGTCCTTGACCCGCTCGATGAACCCCGGATAGTCCGCCAGATCGAAGGGATAGGCGCCCAGCAAGGTCTGGTAGAACAGGTATTCGTCATCGTTCTCGGGGGCCATCCGGGTGCCGATCTGTACCTTGCGCGACTGGTTGATCTCGTGCCATTCCCGCAACTGCTGTTCCCACTCCTCCGGCATCTCCGACAACACGTTCAATCGGGCGCGGACATCTTCGCCCCGCTTGGTGTCATGGGTGGCGCTGGCGTTCATCGCATGCGGCCAGGAAGCGACCCGCTGCTGGTTGAAGGCGTGAAACTCATCGAGATCGATGCCGAACTGCAACGGCCCCGCACCGACTTCATTGAGCGACAGAAGCCGGTTATACACATAGAACACCGTATCCTCGACGCCCTTGGCCATCAGCGGCCCGGTGAACTGCTGCAAGCGCATGATGAAATGCAGCCACTGGTCCTTGTCCTCGGCCGCCATGTGCTCGTCGAATTCCAGACGCAAGAACCGTTCGATGAAATTCAGTTCATTGCGGAAGTTGGGGATATTGAGCCTGGCCTGGGCGATGACCTGCCGGATATGTTCCTGATCCGCCCGGCTGGAGCCGGTCCGACCGATGTAGGTGCGATAGACCGGAAACAACACCAGAATTTCGATCAGCGCCACCTGGAGTCCGTATAGGGTGAAATCGCTGGCGTACCGGTAACGTTCGGAAATGCGCTTGAGCAGATGGGCCAGGTTATCGATATCGCCGGCCAGATGCTTGTCCACGATCATGCGCTTGCTGCCGTCGATCAGCATCTCGCAGGACGTGGTGTTACCGATGAACGAGTGATAAATCCGGGTGAATTCCGCCTCGCTATCCGGCTGGCAAAACAGGCTATTGACCATGCCGAGAAAATCGTAGCCGCTGGTACCCTGGCACGGCCAGTTCACCGGCAATTCCTCGCCGTGTTCCAGAATTTTTTCCACGACCAAATAAACATAGGGCACCCGCTCGCGCAAGCGATGCAGATACTGCGCCGGATCGTAGAGGCCGTCGATATGGTCGATCCGCAGGCCGCTGATCTTCTCCTCGGCCACCAACTTCAGGATCAACTCGTGCGTGAAGTCAAAGACCTTGGCATCCTCGATCCGCAGCGAGATCAGGTCGTTGATGGTGAAAAACCGCCGATAATTCAGTTCCTCGTTACCGACCTTCCAGTAGGATAGCCGGAAGAATTGCTCGTCGAGCAAGCTGTCCATCAGGTCGAAGCTTTCGGGTTTTCCCACTTCGCCATTGAAAATACGGATATTCTCTTCGATGAACTCGCGTACTTCGGGGCTACCGTTCCACAGCTCCCACAACATCTGCTTGATGAAGGAAATCTGGTCATAGCGCTCCTGCCCTTCCTCGCCGGATGGAATGTACTTGAGCAGGTAAAGTACCCCTAGGAACTTGACGAAGTGCGGATGAGCGCGATCGAGACGGGCGCGCAACCGCCCCAGATCGTAGGTCAGCAATCGATAATAGGACTCGATGCGGATCGGAAAACGGAAATCGTAGTAGTGAACGGCCAGTCCCTGCTTGCTGTAACGCAACTGCAATTCACCGCTTTCCAGACAGTCGCCGTAGAACTTGCCGAGAAAGGGCGCCAACACCCGACCGCGGATTCCTTCGTACAGATGGTTCCAGTTGATATCGAAGAACTCGTGATAGAGCGAGTCCGGACCATTTTCCAACACATCCACCAGCACCCGGTTCTGGCTGTCGAAGGCCATGTGGTTGGGCACGATATCCTGCACCCAGCCGATGCCCTGTTCCTTCAGTATCTGACTCAGCAGCTCGAACCGCTCCATGCCACCCAATTCGGGATTGATGGCGTGCGCGTCCACCACGTCGTAACCGTGTTGGCTCCCTTGACGCGGTGTGAGGATCGGCGAGGCGTAGATATCGGATACCCCCAGTTCGGCCAGATAGGGGGCGATAACGGTTGCGGCGTCGAAGCTGAAATCGGGCGTGAATTGCAGACGATAAGTCGCGACGGGAATGCGCATCATGGAATTGGGTCCTCGTCGTTGAACGTTCAAGCGGAAACACCGGCGGCGTAGACCGCCACGGCGTAAGGCGGAAGGACGAGCGGGTTCGGGGCCGTGCCATCGCTCAGTTGCGCCGGCAAGGTCGAACCGTCGCCACCCCAGGCTGGATCAGCCGCATCGAGTTGTCTATCCCAGGGGCCAGCGCCCGGCGCGACGGTCACGGTCGCCGGATCGGCGGCAAAATTCATCCAGACGACGACGCGGTTGTCATCGCACCAACGCCGCAACTCCAGCACGGTCGGAGCAACCACGGTCGCGGTCAGGCTGGCGTTGTCCAAGCGCGCCAGCGCCGGCAGCTCCCGCCGCAACCGCAGTAATTCGCGATAGAAGGCGCGTAATTGACCTTGTCGGCCGGTTTTGCTCAGATCCCATTGCAGCTTGGAATCCTCGAACGTCACCTCGGACTGCGGATCGGGCGCCTCGCCCTCGACGTGGAAGGCGGCAAACTCCTGTTTTCGACCCTCTCGCACCCCTTCGATCAATGCCGGATCGCCATGGCTGATGAAATACAGGAACGGGCGCGGCTCGCCGTATTCCTCGCCCATGAACAGCATCGGCAGGTAGGGCGACAGCAGCACCGCCGCCGCCGCCAGCTTCAACGCCGGAAACGGCAACAAGCCCGACAACCGCTCACCCAAGGCCCGATTGCCTACCTGATCATGATTCTGACTGCACACCACGAAGCGCCAGGCCGGGCAATCGTCGGGTTTGTCGCCGTGGAAGCGCTGGCGGTGCGGAGAGTAGTCCCAAGCGTAGACAAAGGGTCGGCGATAGACTTGCGCCAACTGTTCCAAGGCGCCGAAGTCCTCGTAGTAGCCGTGGCGTTCGCCGGTAAGAACGGTGTGCAGCGCGTGATGAAAATCGTCGCTCCATTGCCCGTCCAGCCCGTAACCGCCGGTGGTGGGCGGGCGCACGATACGCGGGTCGTTGAGATCGCTCTCGGCGATGAGATAGAAAGGCCGGCCTTGGCGTTGTCCACAGTCAGCGGCGGCTTCGGCCAGTTCCGCCAGGATGTGGTGGGCGCCGAAATCGTAGATGGCGTGAACCGCATCCAGCCGCAGCGCGTCGCAATGGCAGGTCTCGAACCAGTAACGGGCGTTACCGACCACGTACTCGCGGACGCCGGGGCTGTGCGGGCCGTCGTAGTTGACGGCATCGCCCCAAGGGGTGCGGTAGTGATTGGTGAAATAGGTTCCCAGCCCCCACAGATAATTCCCCTCGGGGCCAAGGTGGTTGTAAACCACATCCATGATCACCGCCAAACCTTCGCGGTGGCAGGCATCGACCAAGCGCTTCAGGCCCTCGACCCCGCCGTAGGAATGCTGCGCCGCCCAGGGATAGACGCCGTCGTAACCCCAGTTGCGATCACCGGGAAATTGGGCGACCGGCAGCAGTTCCAGGGCATTGACCCCCAGTTCCCGCAATTCGGGCAAGCGCGGGATGATGGCGTCGAAAGTCCCTTCGGGAGTGAAAGTTCCGACATGCAGTTCGTACATCACCCATTGCGGCAGCGGCGTCGGCCGCCAACCGGCGTCGGTCCAGGCGAAAGCGTGGTCCACGACTCGCGATGGGCCATGCACGCCTTGCGGCTGGCTGTGGGAGACGGGATCGGGACGGTCGGTTTCCCCGTCCCACTGGTAGAAGTACAGCGCGCCGGGATCAATGTCGATGACGGTGGCATGCCAGTAACCACGCTCGTCGCGGGTCATGGGAACCAGCCGATCCTCGGGTGCAACCAAGTGAACCGCTGCTTGTTTCAACAAGGGTGCCCATAAAGTAAAAACACATTGGCGGTCGCCGCGATAATCAGCGCCCAGTTTGATGGGATTCATGGGAACGATGCCTCCGTGGCAGGTCGTGGTCAGTGGATTGAGTTGCCGTTCTTATCGGCAAAACTTAAATCTGGAAGCTGGGTAGGGTACACATTGCGCACCACACGGCTATGGCTCTTGATTATTGGCGCTGGATGGCCGCTGCAAGACCACCAACGCCCGTCCAGCCACCGGCACTTCCGGCGCTTCGGCGCCGTAGCCACGGCCGCGTTGCAAAAAGCGGGGTTGGGCGGTATCCATCACCGTTCGCCATGCCCAGCCGCGCAGATCCTCGGGCAGACTGAATTCCACCGGCTCGTGATCGGCATTGAACAGCAGAATAAAGCTATCGTCGATGATCCGCTCGCCGCGCCGGTTGGGGGTGGCGATTTCCTCGCCGTTCAGAAAAATCCCAATGGCCTTGGCCAAGCCGTCATGCCATTGCTCCTCGGTCATCTCGCCGCCATCGGGGTTGAACCAGAGGATGTCGTGCACGCCGGAACCATGGATCGACCGTCCCTGGAACCATTTGCGCCGACGCAACACCGGATGTTCGTAGCGGAACGCCATCAACTCGCGCACGAATTCCAACAGCGCCGCGTTTTCCTCCGGCAGATCCCAGTTCAGCCAGGAGATCTCGTTATCCTGACAATAGGCATTATTGTTACCATGCTGGGTACGGCCCATTTCGTCGCCGGCCAGCAGCATGGGAACGCCCTGCGACAGGAACAGCGTTGCCAGAAAATTACGCTGCTGGCGCTGGCGCAGTTGCAGAACCGCCGGATCGTCGGTTTCGCCCTCGGCCCCGCAATTCCAGGAACGGTTGTGGCTTTCCCCGTCACGGCTGTCCTCGTTGTTGGCTTCGTTGTGCTTTTCGTTGTAGCTGACCAGATCGCGCAGGGTGAAGCCGTCGTGAGCGACGATGAAGTTGATACTGGCGCTGGGATTGCGACCATTGGGTTGGTAGAGATCGGAACTGCCGGTGAAGCGGAAGGCGAATTCGGCCAACCGGCTCGGTTCGCCGCGCCAGAAGTCGCGCACCGTGTCGCGGTAACGTCCGTTCCACTCCGACCACAGCAACGGAAATCCGCCGACATGATAGCCGCCCTCACCCACGTCCCAGGGTTCGGCGATCAGTTTCACATCGGACAGCACCGGGTCCTGATGGATGATGTCGAAGAATGCCGCCAGCCGATCGACAGCATACAGTTCCCGCGCCAGCGCCGAGGCCAGGTCGAAACGAAAGCCATCGACATGCATTTCCAGCACCCAGTAACGCAGACTATCCATGATCAGCTTGAGCACTTGCGGGTGGCGGACATTGAGCGAATTACCGCAACCGGTGAAATCCATGTAGTAGCGCGGGTTGTCCTCGACCAGCCGGTAGTAGGCGGCGTTGTCCACCCCGCGCAAGGTCAGGGTCGGCCCCATCTGGCTGCCTTCGCCGGTGTGGTTGTAGACCACGTCGAGAATGACCTCGATACCGGCTCGATGCAGCGCCTTGACCATCTCCTTGAACTCGCGCACCTGCTGGCTCTGACTACCGCTGGCGCTGTAGCCCGAGTAGGGCGCGAAGAAATTCAGCGAGTCGTAACCCCAGTAGTTGCGCAGCCCGGTGTCCGCCAGATGACCCGGATGGGCGAGGTAATGATGTATCGGCATCAATTCGACCGCGGTCACATCGATCGAGCGCAGATGGGCAATCGCGGCGGGATGCGCCAGGCCGGCATAGGTGCCACGCAACTCCGGCGGAATGTCCGGGTGCAGACGGGTAAATCCCCGGACATGCAATTCGTAAATCACCGTCTCATGCCAGGGCGTGCGCAGTAACTGGTCGCCTTCCCAATCGAAACGCGAGTCGATCACCACGGCCTTCGGCATCAGTGGCGCACTGTCGCTTTCGGAAAAGGCCAGATCGTCCTCGGGCTGGTCCCACGGATAGCCGAAAATGGCTTCACCGGGCTGGACATCGCCATCGAGCGCCTTGGCGTAGGGATCGATCAGCAGCTTGTTGGGGTTGAAACGATGCCCTTCCTGTGGCGCGAACGGTCCATGCACCCGAAATCCATAACGCTGCCCCGGTCCGATTTCCGGGGCGTAACCGTGCCAGATAAACTTATTGACCTCTTTAAGCTCCAGTCGAGTTTCGTGATCTTGCTCATCGAACAGGCATAGCTCCACCTTGGTCGCGTTTTCCGAAAACAGCGCGAAATTGGTGCCTTCACCATTCCAATCAGCGCCAAGCGGATAGGGTTTGCCCGGCCAAAGCGATTGAGACATAAAATCTCCTGACTCCATGACTAGAACTTATTATTGTAACAGGCTATCACCGGCCGTCCGGCGAAAAGCGCCCCGACGCCTTGATGCCGGCCGTCGCGCGCCGAGCTAGGCGGAAGCCCGGCACCACCCAACATTCGGCTGACAAACCTCGCAAAATCGCCATAATCAACCGCCATGGTCCGCCGGCTTCGCCAGCCACCGGCGCGGCGATCGAACCTCACTGGAGAACACCCGCATGAACAAGCTGATTATCTTCGACACCACCCTGCGCGACGGCGAGCAAAGTCCTGGCGCATCCATGACCAAGGAAGAAAAAGTCCGCATCGCCAAGATGCTGGAGCGGATGCGGGTAGACGTGATCGAAGCCGGTTTTCCGATCGCCAGCCCTGGCGATTTCGAAGCGGTGCGGGCGGTGGCGCGGGCGGTCAAGGACAGCGTGGTCTGCGGTCTGGCGCGCGCCGCCGACGTCGACATCGACCGGGCCGGCGAGGCGTTGAAAGAGGCGGCGGCGGGCCGTGTCCACACCTTCATCGCCACCTCGCCGATCCATATGCAGATGAAGCTGCGCATGGAACCGGACCAGGTGATAGAACGAGCGGTCGAGGCAGTGCGCCGCGCCCGACGCTGGACCGACGATGTGGAATTCTCCGCCGAGGACGCCGGTCGTTCGGAACTCGATTTTCTGTGCCGAATCGTCGAGGCGGTGATCAATGCCGGCGCCCGCACCATCAACATCCCCGACACGGTCGGCTACAACGTTCCCGACCAGTTCGCCCACACCATCCGCAGTCTGATCGAGCGGGTACCGAATGCCGATAAAGCCATCTTCTCCATTCACTGCCACAACGACCTGGGGTTGGCGGTGGCCAACTCGTTGGCGGCGGTACTGGCCGGCGCGCGCCAAGTGGAATGCACCATCAATGGCCTGGGCGAACGGGCCGGCAACGCTTCGCTGGAAGAAATCGTGATGACGGTGCGCACCCGCCACGACGTGTTCCAACTGGAAACCGGCATCGACACCACCCAGATCGTGCCGGCCTCGCGGCTGGTGGCCAACATCACCGGCTTTCCGGTGCAACCGAACAAAGCCATCGTCGGCGCCAACGCCTTCGCCCACGAATCCGGCATTCATCAGGACGGCGTGCTCAAACACCGCGAAACCTACGAGATCATGCGCGCCGAGGATGTGGGCTGGAGCGCCAACCGCATGGTCATGGGCAAGCACTCGGGCCGCAATGCCTTCCGCACGCGCCTGGAGGAACTGGGCGCCAGTTTCGCGACCGAAGAGGAGTTGAACGACGCCTTCGCCCGTTTCAAGGAACTGGCCGACAAAAAGCATGAGGTGTATGACGAAGACTTGCAGGCACTGGTCACCGACGCTTATCTGACGGCGGAAAACGAGCGGGTCAAGCTGCTTTACCTGCGGGTCTGTTCGGAAACCGGTGAAACGCCGAGCGCCCAGGTCACCCTGTCGGTGGACGGCGAGGAACGCAAAGCGACCGCGGATGGCGGCGGTCCGGTGGATGCCTCATTCAAGGCCATCGAAAGCATCTTGCAGACCGGCACCGATCTGTTGCTGTACTCGGTCAACAACATCACCAGCGGCACCGATTCCCAGGGTGAGGTGACGGTGCGAGTGTCCAAGAGCGGCCGGATCGTCAACGGTCAGGGCGCCGACACCGACATTGTGATCGCCTCGGCCAAGGCTTATGTGAACGCGCTCAACAAGGTGTTGCAACCCGCCGAGCGGGCCCATCCGCAATTGCTGTGAGCAAACTGCCGTGACCGGCGACCGCAAACGCGAGTACCTGGCCGCGCTGGGCATTTCCTTGTGGCTGCCGCGCCGGCCACTGGCCGGGCATCCTCAAGCAGCGGATTCCTCGCTTTCGCCCATGGCGGAAGGCTTGGAGACGTCCGCCCTCGCGCCTAATCCCGCCGCCGCGCACCCCTCCTTTGCTGAGGGAGAGAACCCTTGGGATCGATCCCAGCCGAACACCATGGGAGATGTGGAGGACTTCGAATCTTTACCCCCTGACGACTGGATTCCACCCATGACGGATGATTGGGAACCGGTATTCGAAACCGCCGCCGATCAGGTCTTCACGCCGCCCGCTTCCAGCCGTGAAGCGCGCATCGCCCGGATGGATTGGGAAGAACTCGCAACGGAAGCCCGGCAATGCACCGCCTGCGGCCTGTGCGCCACCCGCACCCAAGCCGTGTTCGGGGTCGGCGACCACGAGGCCGACTGGCTGGTGATCGGCGAGGCCCCCGGCGCCGACGAGGATCGGCTCGGCGAGCCGTTCGTCGGCCGGGCCGGCAAGCTGCTCAATCCGATGCTGTTGGCGATCGGCCTGAAACGTGAGCAGGTCTATATCGCGAATATTCTCAAATGCCGCCCGCCGGAAAACCGCGACCCGGCACCTACCGAGGCCAACCTCTGCCGGCCGTTCCTGGAACGACAGATCGAGTTGATCCGACCGCGTATTATCCTCGCTGTAGGTCGCATTGCCGCCCAGAATCTGTTGGATACCGACACCCAGATCGGTAAGCTGCGCGGCCGGGTTCACCGTTTCGGTCCGGTGCAAATTCCGCTGGTGGTGACCTACCATCCCGCCTATCTGCTGCGCTCGCCGCGCGAGAAGCGCAAGGTCTGGGACGACCTGCGGCTGGCGCGGCGCGCCATGACCACCGTCGCGGGCGAGTCGGCTCGGAAGCTCGCCGGATCATGAAAGCCTTACGGGAATCCCGAGCCAGCCAATTTCGACAAATGCTCTACGCCGATCTCCGGGAAGTGCTCTTGATCGAGAAACGCGCTTATGAATTCTCCTGGACCGAAAGCATCTTCCGCGATTGTATCCGGGTCGGTTACCACTGCCAGGTATTGGAAACCCCGCACGGCTTCATCCAGACCTACGGGGTGATGTCGGCAGCGGCTGGCGAAGCCCACATCCTTAACCTTTGCGTGCGCCCGGAACTGCGGGGACGTGGGCTGTCGCGGCACATGCTGGAACACCTGCTCGAACTGGCACGCACCGCTGAGGTGCAGAGCGTATTCCTGGAAGTCCGCCCCACCAACACCGCCGCCTTACGGCTTTACAGCTCCGCCGGCTTTTGCGAAATCGGCTTGCGGCCAGGCTATTACCCCGCTGCCGGTGGGCGGGAAGATGCACTGGTGATGGCCAAGGAGCTATGATGAGAACGAGAATAAAAGTAGGAATAAAAGCAAGAATGCCCTGTACGAAAATCAACTTGCCCTACCGATGGGCTTCGCCTATAGTTTTGGTGCGTATGATTTTTAAGTGGTGAATTTGCTCGTCGCTGTAACAACCGTCGGTTATTCAGTCCGTCATTTTCTCCGTCTTGAATTCGTGCGGCTTGTTCGGGTTTCCGCCCGATTGTTCCAATACCCTTAGTTATCAGGAAATGCATCAATATGGTCACTGGTACCGTCAAATGGTTTAACGAATCCAAGGGGTTCGGTTTCATTACGCCCGATAACGGCGGCGACGACGTGTTTGCACACTTTTCCGCGATTCAGGCGCGCGGCTTCAAGACGCTCAAGGAAAATCAGAAAGTTTCCTTCGACGTCACCATGGGGCCAAAAGGCAAACAAGCAACCAACATCAAACCCCTGGACCAAGACTAGGTTTTTCGTTCGACCGTCCAGATTCCTAAAAAAGCCCGGTTATCCCGGGCTTTTTCGTATCCTTCCACCCGCACCGCTCGTCTCCGTATCGAGCGCGATGGTGTTGTGCATCCCGTTTCAGGTAGCCGATGGCGCGGCAACGAAACCCGGCAAAACCGATAAGCCCAGCATCGATGCAGCCTGCTCAGGACTGTCGCCGTACGGAACCACCCCCAGTAACGGCGCGTTCAGCCGGGCGTGAAGCGTGTCGAGATTCGCCTCGAAGCAGTCCATGGCCGGATCGATGCGATTGGCGATCCACCCCGCCAATGTCAACTCCCGCCGGGCGATCGCTTCGGCGGTAAGCAGCGCGTGATTGATGCAACCCAGTCGCATACCGACCACTAGCACCACCGGTAAGGCCAACATGCGCGCCAAATCGGCCGTATCGTGGCGTTCGTCCAGCGGCACCCGAAATCCGCCCACGCCTTCCACCCACACCACTTCCGCCAGGGCTTGCAAGCGCCCGAACGCCTGTTGGATCACCGGTATCTCGATCGGCCGACCCGCCATGCGGGCCGCGATATGCGGGGCGATGAACGGATCGTACAGAAAGGGGTTGACCCAATCGCGCGGCGGCGTGATGGAACCAGCCGCCAGCAGGCGCGTGACGTCTTCGTTATGCCCGTCATCCCCAACGCCCGCCGCAATCGGTTTCATGCCGACCGTGGTCCGACCTTGCCGGCGCGTAGCGTGCAACAGAGCACAGGTCACATGCGTCTTGCCTACCTCGGTATCGGTGCCGGTTACGAAAAACGCCTGCTTCATGACCATCGTTCAACCCATTCTCGTGGCGATCAACCATACCGCATCGTAGGTCAGCGGCAGGCCAGCGGCTTCCCGCAACCGTTCGTAGCGCGCGGCGATGGCCTGCCAGGCGCCACGACTCAAAGGTGTGGGGCGGCGTTGCTCGACCTCGCGCGCTCCAACCGCCTTGACCGCCCGCAGCAGGGTCCGCAAATCGGGATAGTGCCGGCGCACCGGCTGCCGTTGCCAAATCAGCACCTTCCAGCCGCCAGCCGCGCAATCGGCCAGCAGGCGCTCGGGCGGCGCAATGGCCAGCACGTGACTATATTCATCGATCGCGGCGAACGCGTGGCGCAATTCGGGGAAGTTATCGGTTCCCAAGGTGGCGACCGCCAGCGCGCCACCGGCTTTCAGCACCCGCCCGGCTTCGGCCAGACACCAGCCGGGATCGTTCCACTGCCAGGCCAGGCTCGACCAGTACAAGTCGAAACCGCCGCCAACCAGCGGCAGGGCCTCGATATCGGCGCAGACCAGCGCCGCGCCGGCGCCGTGGGCACGAGCGGTGACCAGCATACCGGGCGCGAAATCGATCAATGCCAACTGGGCGCGCGGCCAACGTTGCCGCAGCCAGAATGCGCCGTAACCGGTACCGCAGCCCGCGTCCAGAATGGCTTCAGGATCGAGATCGATGCCGGCCTGCTGGAAACAGATTGCCAACCGGTCGCACACCTCCCGCTGGACATCGGCGGCGGCATCGTAGGTCACCGCCGCCCGATCGAAGGCTTGCCGGATGCGTTGCTTGGCCGGCAGCGCGGCGGGCGGGCTAGTTAGGGTGATCGGCACAGTCATGTAGAGTCGTAATGAGGGCGTCAAGCTGACTGGCCTCGTGCGCTGCGGAGAGGGAAACCCGCAAGCGGGCGGTCCCGACCGGCACGGTGGGCGGCCGGATGGCCGGCACCCACAGGCCGCGTTCGAACAAGCATTCGGACAGCCGCACGGCGGCTTCGTTGTCGCCGACCAGCAGTGGCTGGATCGCCGTTCGGGATGGCAACAAACGCCACGGCAGGTCGGCGAGCCCGACCCGCAAGCGGGCGATCATCTGTTGTAAATGGGCACGCCGGTCATCGCCCGCAGCGATCAGGTCCAGGCTGGCCAGCAGCACGGCGGCCATGATCGGACTGGCGGCGGTGGTGAAAATGTACGGACGCGCCCGCTGCGCCAGCCATTCGATCATCCGCCGGTCGCCGGCCACGAACGCGCCGGACCCACCGGCCGCCTTGCCGAGCGTCCCCATCAGGATCAAGCGTGGCGAGGGCGGCAACCCGAAATGGGCGAGGCTGCCTCGACCATCTGGGCCGAGTACTCCGAAGCCGTGTGCGTCGTCGACCACCAACCAGGCATCGAAGCGCTCAGCCAGTTCGAACAGTTCCGGCAACGGCGCCAGATCGCCATCCATGCTGAACACCGCGTCGGTGAGGATCAGCTTGCGCCGAGCTGAACTCCGTTCCAGGTGCTGCGCAAGCACCTCCATGTCGCTATGCGGATAACGCAGGTGCTCGGCGCGCGCCAGCAGGGCGGCATCGATCAGCGAGGCGTGATTCAGCTTGTCGGCGAACACGGCGTCGTCGCGCCCCACCAGCGTCGGTACGATCGCCAGATTGGCCATGTAACCGGTACCGAAATACAGCGCCCGCTCGCGACCCACGAAGGCCGCCAACCGTTCCTCCAATTCCTGATGGGGCCGCAGGTGACCGCTCACCACATGCGAGGCGCCGCTGCCCACTCCCCAGCGTTCGGCCGCCTCCCGCGCCGCCGCGACCAGGGTCGGATGGTTGGCTAGACCGAGGTAGTCGTTGCTGCAAAACGCGATCAGCCGCCGCCCATCGACCAGCGCTTCCGGACCACAAGGCGCCTCCAGGGTACGACGGCGGCGCAACAGGCCATCTGCCTTCAGTTGGGCAAGGCCACTGTCCAGTTCGTCCCAGATCATGCCAGCGCGGCGTCCAGCGCCGCCACCGCGCGTTCGGCCAATAGGACCGCTTCGTCGTCGTCGAGGATGTAGGGTGGCATGAAATACAGCGTGGTTCCCAACGGCCGCAGCAGCAGTTCGCGTTGCAGCGCCTCGCGAAAGAAACGCAACCGAAAATCGGGATCGGCGCTGTCGATATCGACGGCCCAGATCATGCCGCGCTGGCGAAAATGCCGTGCCCGTGGATGCTGCGCCAGCGGCGCCAGCAGACCGGTGAAGCGTTCGGCAAAGAGTCGGTTACGCGCCAACACCTCGTCCTCGGCGAAAATATCCAGGGTCGCCAGCGCCGCCCGGCAGGCCAGGGTATTGCCGGTGTAGGAGTGGGAATGCAGGAAAGCACGGTTGTAGCTGTCGTCGTAGAAGGCATCGTACAAGTCATCGGTGCTCAGCACCACCGACAACGGCAGGTAACCGCCGGTGATGCCCTTGGACAGACAGAGCAGATCGGGGCGGATGCCGGCCTGTTCGTGGGCGAACAGGGTGCCGGTGCGACCAAACCCGACCATGATTTCGTCGGCGATCAGATGGACCCGATACCGGTCGCACAGAACGCGGGCCTGCCGCAGGTACTCCGGGTCGTACATCACCATCCCGCCGGCGCCCTGCACCAACGGCTCGACGATCAGCGCGGCGACCGATTCATGCCGGGCCGCCAGCACCGCTTCCAGTCCGGCTGCGGCGCGGCGGGCGACATCGGCGGCTGTCTCTCCGACCTCGGCCTGACGGACATCGGGAGAAGGGACCGCAACGGCATGATGCATCAGCGGTCCATAGGCTTCCTTGTACAAACCAACATCGCTGACTCCCAGCGCGCCCAGCGTCTCGCCATGGTAGCTGCCGGCCAGACAGAGGAATTCCTGCTTGCCGGGCTGACCGTGATTGCGCCAATAGTGATGCGACATTTTCAGGGCGATTTCCACCGCCGCCGAACCGTCCGAGGCGTAGAAACAATGGCCCAGCTCGCCGCCGGTCTGCGCGGACAACCGCTCCGACAGTTCCACCACCGGCGCGTGGGTGAATCCGGCCAGAATCACATGTTCGAGCCGGTCGAGCTGATCCTTCACGGCGGCGTTGATGCGCGGGTTGGCATGGCCGAACAGGTTCACCCACCACGAACCGATGGCGTCCAGATAGCGCCGGCCTTCGAAATCGTACAACCACGCGCCCGCGCCGCTGGCCACCGGTATCAGCGGCAGCGCACCGGAGTCGTGATACTTCATCTGGGTGCAAGGGTGCCAAACCGCTTTCAGGCTGCGATTCAACCAATCGGCGTTGGTCATGAGCGGTCGTCGTTCAGATACCGTGCAACCCGAGTTTTTCGAACAGCGTGTTATCCAGAGGCGTTTGCGGGTTGCTGGTGGTCAGCAGGTGGTCGCCGTAGAACATCGAGTTGGCTCCGGCCAGAAAGCACAGCGCCTGTTCGGATTCGCTCATCTGTTCCCGTCCGGCCGACAGACGCACGTAGCTGCGCGGCATGGTGATGCGAGCGGCGGCAATGGTGCGGGCAAACTCGAAAATATCGATCGGATCGCTGTTGGCCAGCGGCGTGCCGGGAATCGGCACCAGGTTGTTGATCGGCACCGATTCCGGCGGCGGATCGAGATTGGCCAGCTTGGCGATCAAACCGGCGCGATGCCGGCGCGATTCGCCCATACCGACGATGCCGCCGCTACAGACCTTCAGACCGGCCTCGCGTACATTCCGCAAGGTGTCCAGCCGGTCCTGATAAGTATGCGTGGTGACGACATCCCCGTAAAACTCCGGGGCGGTATCGAGGTTATGGTTGTAGTAGTCCAGCCCGGCTTCCTTCAACTGTTCCGCCTGACCGTCCTTGAGAATGCCCAGAGTTACGCAGGTTTCCAAGCCGAGCGCCTTGACGGCGCGGACCATCTCCATGACCGCCGGCAAGTCCTTCTCCTTGGGACCGCGCCAGGCCGCGCCCATGCAGAAGCGACCGGCACCCTGTTCCTTGGCTGCCTTGGCCGCCGCCAGCACTTCTTCAGTGGACAACAGACGCTGCGTCTCCAACCCGGTCTGGTAGCGTTTGGATTGCGAACAATAACCGCAATCCTCGGAACAGTTGCCAGTCTTGATCGACAGCAGGCTGGAACGCTGCACCGCGTTGGGGTCGAAATGCTTGCGCAATGCTTCCTGGGCCAAAAACAGTAGATCGGCGAAAGGCAGTTCGAACAGAGCCAAAACCGATTCGACGTCCCAGCGCGGAGCGGAAGAAACCGGTGGCCGAGCATGGGTTTCGGCTTGGGAAAGTAGAGCGGTATCGTTCATGGGCGTAATTCTCAAGGATGGTCTACGTGAATCGCTGATAAAGCTTCGGAAACGTGGCGAGGCCGGGGGTATCGAGGGTTGCGGCGCCGCAACGGCGCCAGCGCCTGCCGCCACCCCCTCTTTAGCGGCCTTTAAGATAGCATTCCCGGTCTGGAAAACCATCCCCCAACGCCCTCGGCACGAGGCCTACCACGCCACAACGAACGCGCCGGAAAACATTAGGATGCAGGATAGCTGACCGATCCCTTTCCGAGCCTGGCAAGCGGATGCCCGAACTCGCGACTACGTCAGGGTGCCTTACAAAACGGAAAGGCCACCGAGCTTGGATGCGACGACCGAAAACGATCGCCCCTCCATCAACGGCTATCCGTGGGCGATTCGCTTCTCCGTGAACAGGTAATCCTTGAGCTCCTTGTCAAACGTCGGGTCCTTCCTACGAATCCATTCCAGCACCATGGCGGCATGTTCCTTTTCCTCATCCCGATTATGAACGAGGATCGCTTTCAGATCTTCATCTCGGCAAGCATCCACTCTCTGGTTGTACCAATCCACTGCTTCCAGTTCTTCCATGAGTGAAATGATCGCGCGATGCATGTCCCGTGTGTCATCGGAAAGTTCCGAAATCGGTTCGTGATAACCTTCATGAGCCATTTTGCTTCCTCCTAATCATCTGAACAAATGCGGGTTTGCACAACTGCACTCCATACATTTACAGAGTATCAATGTGGCAAATTTTCTTCCAGTATACTCGTTACTGGAACAGGCCGCCCAATATGATATCCTTGGGCATAGTCAATTTGATATTTATCGAGCAAAGCAAGCGTTTCCTGGTCCTCCACATATTCGGCAACTGTCTTTTTACCGAAAGCATGGGCTATTTCCGCCATGGCCTTAACCAGAATCTGATCATCCGTATGCGAGCTAAGTTTTCGAATGAACGAACCATCAATCTTGATCAGATCAAATGGCAATTCCTTCAAATATTGGAACGAAGAAAATCCTGTTCCAAAATCGTCCAGCGCAAAACGGCAACCGATCTCATTGATGGCCTCCATAAATCGCCGAGCCGCCACCAAATCTGCAATTGCAGCCGTTTCGGTCATTTCGAATATGATGCGTTGAGGAGCAAGCCCGGTTTCCTGCAAGAGCTGCTTGAGATAGCTCAGTAGATCAGGGTTATTAAATGCATGAGCAGATAGATTTATGGTAAAGATGACTCGCAATCCCTGTTTTTCCGCAAGGAATTGATAGTGGATTGCCTTCGACATCACCATACGATCAATGGAGTGAATAAGCCCTGATTTTTCCGCGACTTCGATAAATTGGCCTGGCAATATTACCTCTCCATCGTCACCTTGCATTCTCAAGAGCATTTCGTAATGAGAGACCGTTCGGTCGCGAACTCCTAAGATCGGTTGAGCGTACAACAGAAAGCAATCGTTGACGAGTGCGTGCTCTACCCGTTGCTTCCAAAGCACGCGAGTACGCATGAGTCGCTGGCTCTGATCGTCACCCGATAGGAGATGCCATCCACCGCGCCCACTATCCTTGACTCGATACATGGCGAGATCTGCTTGGGCCAGCAATTCTTCGATATTGTTGCCATGCTCCGGAAATAGCGCGATACCGATACTGGCCGATAATTTGTGTATTTGATCTTCAACTTGAAATTCTATTTCACTGATGCTAGCAAGAATCTTTCTAGTCACTCGCACTGCTTCTTCACCGGTGGCCTGGGTGAGGATTACCGCAAACTCATCGCCTCCCAACCGGCCGATCACATCAACTTCTCGGAGGATGCTGGGAAATAGCTCGCCGAGTCGCTGGAGTAGGCAGTCTCCCGCGCCATGGCCGCTGGTATCGTTGATGTACTTGAATTGATCCACATCAAGGAATAGCAATGCGCCACTATGTCGATAGCGCTTGGACGCCGCAATCGCCTCCTTGAGCTCATGCTCGAAGCGGCGCCTGTTGTAAAGGCCGGTCAGCGGGTCATGGTCTGCTAACCAAGCCAGCCGAAGCTCAGCATTTTTTCTAGCGGTGATATCCATTCCCACTGATAAAATTATCGGATCGTCATCTATTTGGTTTTTGAGACGGGAATGATACCAAATTATATTACGAATACTTCGATCATGGCAATACAAGTCGCACTCCATTTCGACATGCTCCCGTATACCAGATACCAGTTCAGTTAGCTTTTCTTGGATCCTATCGACACCTTCTTTATATGCCAGAAGAGTAATGAATGGCCGCTCCTGCAACTCCGTAAGACTATAACCAGTAATCACCAAACCATAAGGATTAATCCTCAGAATCTTATTGAACCTATCCTGAGTCAAGATAATGGTCTGGGCTGTTTCCAGAATGTGGTTCACAAAGTTGCGCTGCTGTGTAATCTCTGTCATCCGTTTGGAAAGATCCCGTGTTCGCTCCACCGCTTCATCGTTCAATACTTCGAGTTGAAGTGAAAGAGCAATCGCCATATCGTTTAAAACACTCACCTCATCTCTAAAGAACTGTGTCTGTCTTGTTGCCGTGATCGCTTCGCGAATCTTGGAGAAAGCACCGTCGGCAAGCCAAGGCAGGTTAGCAGCCGCACGGCGCAATCTTGACATGGGTGCCCATAGTATTGCCAGTAGTAAGAGTTCTGAAAGAATCAGTCCAATTGTTCCCAAGATAATGTTGCGCCGGAGTGCGGCTCGAATTTTCGCCATCGCATCACTGACATCGGCGACTATAACCAAATATGCATCTGTCCACTCACCGAAACCAACCAATGGAAACAATCGAACTTCGAATTCACGATTATTTATATTGACATAAACCGATTGTCCAGTGCTGTCGGACAGCGTATTTTCTCGAGTCGCAACACGCAAAATCTCGATGTTGGTACGCATATTACTAAGCGCTGCTATCTTGACGCCCCATTGCTGGAGCCAGCGTTCGTCATTGCCGTTCTTAGAGGTTGTTCTAGTCTGTTCGACAAGCAAGCCGAGATCGGTTCCAGAGACTTGCTGAAAATCGAGCACGATATCCGCCAGTGACAATCCCAATACCAACGTACCACCGATACCCAAGATGGGTACAATAGCATATTGTTGACAAGTCTCGGAGCAATCAAGCAGGCTAGCTGGGCTCTCCGTGGTTGCGACTTGCCTACTCACTTGGGCGAGGGTTGTCCACGTGCTGGATCCTGGTTCCAGGCCATGCATTGCCAGAAGGTGATTGCTCGAAGAGACAAGCGCGATGCTTTCCATCCCTAAATCCAACTCCAGAACCGCTGCCAGATGCTCAAATGTTGCTATCATCTGCTTCTGATTTGGATCAATAGAGTCAACATGGGTTCTGAGCAAGGAAGCGATTATCGTACTCCATTGCCGTAGTTGTTTATTCGATTGCTCCAGCAATCCCTGAACCTGACGAGCGTACCGGTTTTGTGATTCCGCGCGGCGTTGCTCAAATTGGTTACGCAATTCGATATAGTTGATGGTTACCAATGCGCCGGTCACCACAACAAGGGCTATACTACTCAGTAGTAAGGCTTTCCACTTGAGACTCAGAAAAAAGCCATGGCGTGTCGGCGGGATCATTTTCCACTATGCCTTGGGCAGCCTGAGTATGCAAACAAGAAAGAACCACATCTTATCTCACTAAAAATCATGGTTAATTCGAAAGCCATAATTGAGAATGACGCAAAGTACTCATAACTGATTGATAAAATTAATATTATTGTTAAAACCCTCATATACCAACGCAAAATAATTTGGTCAAAAATATTTAAACAACTATTCTCAAAGCCAGCATTTAGAATTGATAACCAACTGCTAGAGAAAACGTATGCCATCGTTGCTTCATGCCATTAGGATCAGGATTATCCTGTAGTGGTAACCAAGCAGTACCATTAACATAATGGTATTCAGCAGCGATTAAGAAAGATGGATTCAAATAATAACGAACTCCGAATGTCCAATCCTTGGCAAATTGTGTGTAACTCGGCTTTCCAGTCAAAGCTTGATATTTCTTCCCATCTTTATCATTCCGATTATTGTAAAGAACATCATACCGAATGACCACTTGCCAATTCTCATCAATCCAATATTGGGCTTGTAAATAATAGCTTTCACCAGTGACACTGCCACTAAATTGATCATCGAGAGCGGTTTGCCTAAACGACCGAATCGCATATTCTGAGGTAAGGCTCCACTTATCCTTATTATATTGCACTGAAAAAATCACTGGTTTAAATACATTTCTTAACGTGGGAAGATCATTAGGAGGAGAAAACCTTGGGTCATACTGAGTATCGACCCTTGCAGCGCTGATAGCCATACGATATCTTCCACCATCCAACTCATAATTCAACTGCCCTATATATGACAATTTTGGATTGGTTTCTCCTGGATAATCGCTCCCTAGGAGACTGATTTCAGTATCTAAATTATTACCTCTAGGAATTCCCATTCCAATCTCTAAAGATAAATCTTCTCTTTCACCTCGATATTCACCATATAACAATCCTCCATCCGCTGATAACGCTATTTCTCGAACGCGCTCAAAGTAAATAGATTGCGGCAACAATATAGATGGCCGGGTAAACAACACATCACGAGTGGTATTATAAAAGCCGTAAGGATTTTTATAGCGTCCAAGACGCGCCCCTAAACGATAATCGGCTGTTGAGAGAATAGAATAATCGATCAAACCAAAATCTAGCTCCAAGTCATGTTCATGTCCAGCACCAGCCCGCCGGAACAACACCTGCCCCGCTAGACGCAGATCGGTAAAAAGCGTCCAAGAAATATTTAATCCAGCCTCAGTTAAACCGAGGCTTCCACCATCCGAATCACTCTCTCCAAAAAGCCGATTATCTGATGTCAGAAAGTACTCTTGAGTCAAAAACCCGTGCATTTGCACTTCATCCGTCAACTCGACAGCCAACACTTGTTTTGATACAACCCCCAAAAAAATGATAAGCAAAATTCCCACCATACTCCAGCAATATATTAGGCGGATCATAATAAAACTTACCGCATAAAAAGCATTGTAATAACGAAAAATCAATGTTGTCATCTTTCAGTCTTCAGTTACCAATTGTCATTTAATGATCAGGAATAGCTTTAACAGAGTTATCGACCATCGACCTACTTAAATAACCTATGGCACCAGGTGTTGAACTGACCATCATACGCATTTGTTGCTCAGACTTTACAACAATGGGACTTTCCCCTGTGCCTGAGAAAACCAAGCGATCCCACGCAGATCGTAATTGATAAGGGAAAACATGAAGAATATATTTTGAGAATGCAACATGCAAAGGATACGTATCCGGCATCACAAAAACTCTAATTGGTAAACCGTCTTCCCATTTTGTTAGGCGCATCCCAAAAATAGCCCTAAGCGCACTTTGAGAAATAAAAGCCTCAGGTTGCATCGCCGGATGAACGACAACGATCGGTGCTTCCTCTACGGATATAGCCTCACCAGAAAAACAAATAGCGAGAACCCATAATAATAGCCGTAAAATGTAGCGAATAACTCCCCCTAATTATATATTAATATAGGACTCTATTATTAAAGCAGTAAATCAGACTTGAATTAATGGAGCTTATTAAATAGACACACCCTACAAAATAGACGCAAATAATACCTAATCAAGAATCCATGGAGTGGGGAAAAAATACTCCGTTATTGGTTAGTAAAGTCCATATTTCTGGATCCGCATGATAAACCAATCCCAAGATATCAGAAATATTGCCTAGGTAACTTCTACGAAGACCATGAAAATCAACAATAGGACTGATTGATTTAAAATAAATACCAAAAGATTGAAGCAACCTTTCACAAACCGGTTCCATCAATGCATACCAACAAGCCAAATCATTCTCGGCGCTCATTCGCACGATAGCCACAAACAAGCCCAAGATTGTATGAGGAAACCTTCGGCGTTGTGCACTCTTACTGGGACTCTGATCTTTCCATGGTAAATAGCTTTTACACTGACCACTATACTCTGTAGAATAATCAGTATGCATCGTCAAGCCTTGTGCATTTAACGATTCCCCTCTTCGCATTCGAAACTCTGGAGCTATAACTAGCCGCGAAATCTCACCAAGCTGTGAGCGCTGTAGATGTTTCAAGGATTCATTGTCTGGGTAAAATGAATGACCAGCGAATTCCTCGATTGGAAACCGAGCATCCGAGTTCCCTTTGATCGGTAGTACTATTCTTACCGTACCGGCAATTTTGCCACTAGGCTTGTGGACAAGTAGGCTATGTACAGAACGCTTATCATATAGGTCATATTCTAGTTTTTCTGGATAATCGCCAGGATCAAAAACTGAATCCTTCGCTTCCTGGCAATAAACTCGATATCGCAACTGACAGGACTCCTGAAAGCGCTCCAGCGTATTCACTGGAAGAACTTCGAAAAATGTATTAAACAAACCAACAAGAGTATTCTTGTCTTCCAAAACAACATTACTCCCTTTTTCGAAGTTCTTCATACCAGACACAACACAAACAAAATCAGGGTTTCAGCCAGTTAACACAAATCCTGGGAGCGCTTATCCAACTTTACTCCCGACACTCGATCTTAAGTACGAAATCGCGGGCTTCGGCGGCAATATCGGCGACAGAGCGGGCGGGACGCGGCACGCGGCACTGGTGGTCCACTCCGACTGCCTCCAGAAACTCGCGCGCCAGCGCCGACTTGATGGCGAAATTGACGTTCTGCGGAATGTCGCCGGTCATTTCGTGTACTCGGACCACGTTCAGCTTCGAACTGACCACACCCACCACCACGCCATCGCCATCCAGCAGCGGTCCCCCGCTATTGCCGGCTTGGGTCGGCGCGGTGAATTGCAGAGCGCGGGTATCGTCACCGGGACCGATCAGCGAACTGACGTTGCCGGTGGTCACTTGCGGCCCCGACCCGAGCAGGCCGCCCAGCGGATAGCCGACCACGATCACCGTCTCGCCCAAGCGGGCCGACGAGCCCTCACGGAACACCGCCATGCCGGACAGAGGGATATCGGAGCGCAGCAACGCCAGATCGTTGGTCGGGTCGGTAAACACCGGCTCCAACCGGCAGCGCTGGCGCGGCGAGCGGGCCAGGATTTCGCTCGCACCCTCAATGACGTGATGATTAGTCAGTACGTAGCCTTCTGGATGCACGCAAAATCCGGTGCCGCTGAACGCGGCGGGCCCCTCCGGCCGCGCTGGCTTGCGCCGCTGTCCCATCCCACCGGAGGGAGGTCCATTCGGCGCGGGTTCCGGCAAGCTCAGGCCAAAATGCGCCGCCAGCGCCGGTAGCCCCGCCGTGAACCCCTGCCCCACTGCCCGGAATTTCCATTGCCCTTGATGGCGGTACAATTCCGCCAGAATCATGGCGGTTTCGCCACGACTGGCCAGCGGCAGCGGAAAAACCAGCTGCGGCTGACCCGCCGCATCCGCCAACCAACTGCGAATCGAGGCAAACACCCCGAAAGTCGTCCCCCGCCCCAGTCCAGGCCGGACCGTCAACACGATGGCAATTCGGGCCGCCGCCGGCACGGCATCCAGATCCACTCGGAACTCGCCGGGCGGCTCGGCGAACCTCACCGATCCATCGCGGGATTGCGGCTGCTCGGCGCTCACCAGGTCGTTGGGGTCGAGCATCCGGCCGTCGGCGGCTAACAGCAGCGCACCCGCCTGCGTGCTGGCGGCAAAATCCTCGGGCGGTTCGCCGGCGATGCCGACGCTAACCCGACCGTTACCGATCGGGCGATTTTGTCCAGGCAGAAGTTCCTGCATGACCGCATTCCTCTCGCCGCCAGCAGTCGTTCGCACGACCGGCGGAATCCCTTGGTACAAGCGCGGGCCGGCCGGCCTCCGTCAGCGACCGGAGCCGGTTGATAACGCTTCAATCTTTAATGCGACATCGCGACTGAATGCTTCCAGATTCCGGTTCATAGCAGCCACCGTCGCCGCGTAATCCGACCCGGTCGGAGTCTCTCGGTAGGTCGATGTCCGCGACAACAACTCCCTGCCACCGCCGTCGAGCACGCGCCATCGCATGGCGAACACGCTTTCCCCATTCTCCATCCGGTCGAACCGGCTAACCTGGACGGTGATCTGATAGTCGACCGGTGTCGCTCGCTTCCAGGGGTATACGGACACCCGCTGGCTTGACAACAGCATCGCCAGATTTTCGGCCAGCACCCGGATCGTATTGTCCTTAAGAGACTCGGCCCAGCGGTCGAAATCGGCCACGTTCAACTCATTCTGACTAGTACGAGTTACAATCTGAGGCCGATCAAGATATTCCGGCAACTCCACGGGACCGACACCGACAGAGATATCCCGAACTGCCGCGCCAACTGGTCCCGCCGGTGTGGCACTTAGTACATAATAGCGCACCGATTCGCTGCCGGCGCACCCCGTCAGCGCCAATACTCCACCCAGCAGCGCCGCGCGGGCCACCATCGATAGTCGATCGTTCATTGCTTTGCTCCAGGTCCGGGTCCGCCCTTGCCATACAGCAGAGATTCGGGATGGCGGTCCAAATAGTCGCTCAAGGCGCGGATGGAACGAGCCGCCGCCGCCAGTTCCTCCAAGGTATTAGTGAGATCGACCATCAGCGGCGCCTCGGGATCGAGGCTTTCCAGAGTACTGCGCGCGGCGCCCAGGGTTTTCCCGGCATCGACGGCCAGCGCGGCTACTTGCCGGTCGGCGGTTCGCGCCAGCGCCTGCACATCCTTCAGGGTCGCATCCAGGGAGCGAATCGTCGCTCGCCATTCCGGGGCGTTGACCAGCCGGTTGGCGCCCTGCATCGTTCCCAGCAGCTCGTTGGCGATCTGATCCAGAGGAAGCTTGCGCAAATTATTCAGGATATCCATGGCCGTCTTCTGGAAGGCTTCCAGCGTGCCCGGCACCGTCGGGATCTCGGGATACTGTCCGCCGTAAACCAGCTCCAGTGGCGGACTGTCGGGATAAAAATCCAACTCGACAAAAAGTTGGCCAGTCAGCAAGCTGCCCGTTTTCAACTGCGCCCGCAGCCCGTGCTTGACCATGTGCTCCATGCCGGGCCGGCGGCCTTCCGCGCGGAGCGCGCCGTAGGTTTCGTCAAATTGCTTGACCTGGTCCGCTGACAGGATGCGCTCCAGTTCCAACTCCACGATCACCGGCACGCGGATGTTGCCGGTCTTCAGATTGATGTCGAGCTTCACTTCGGTCACCTTGCCGATCTTGAGACCGCGAACCTCCACGGGTGCGCCCACGCTCAAGCCCCGCACCGAACCCTCGAAATACATCAGATAGGAATCGCGACGGGTATAGGACGATTCGGCGATGTCGGTAAAGCTGTCGTACAACCGAAACTGGGTACCGTCCCGGCTCGCCGAGCCCGTCTCGTCGTGGGCCGAGGTATCGAAGGCGATGCCGCCCAGCAGCAAGGACAGCAGCGATTCCATTCTCACGTCGATGCCCTGCGCGCCGAGCGAGACCTCGAAACCGCTGGTTTTCCAAAATCGACTGTGGTCGCGCACCAGGCGGTCGTAAGGCGCGTTCACGAACACATGCACCAGCACGCTCCGCTTGTCTCCGGCCAACTGGGTCGTCAACACTTCGCCCACCTGAATGTCGCGGAAATAAATCGGCGACCCCCGTTGGATCGAACCCAGTCGGTCGGTCAGCAACAGATAGCGATGGCCGGGGGTATCGGTTCTGACGATCGGCGGTTGTTCGAGCCCGGCGAAGGCCTGGGCCGGATTGCCGTCACCGAATTCCACTTCGATATAGGTGCCGGACACCACGGTTTCCAGCCCCGACACGCCGCCGAACCCTAGTCGGGGTCGCACCACCCAAAACCGGCTGTTTTCGCCCAAGTGCCGCTCCACTTCCTTGTTCATCCGCGCCGTCACGATGATCTCGGACAAATCTGGGCTGAACCGGACAGTTTCGACCACACCAACATCCAGTGCCTTGTATTTGATTTTGGTCTTGCCGGCTTCCAAACCCGTGCCTTCCCGGAAGGTGAGGGTAATGGTCGGTCCCTGCTCGCTTAGCGTCTTGTAGGCCAGCCAGGCGCCGATCAGCGCCGCGACCAGGGGAATCAACCAGATGATCGAAAAGCCGCGGCGTTTTTCCACGACCGCGTCGGGCAGGGAGTCGCTTCCACCCGAACCTGAGTGTCGAATATCGCTATCGCTCATCGGGGTTCTCCAACGCATCCCAGATCAGGCGGGGATCGAAGCTCATGGCGGCGAACATCGTGATAACCACGACGGCGGCGAACGCCATCGCCCCGGCACCCGGCTCGATCGTAGCGATGGCACCGAGTTTGACCAGCGCCACCAGGATCGAAATCATGAATACGTCGATCATCGACCAGCGCCCGACCGCCTCGGTAATGCGATACAGGACGGTGCGATCCCTGGGGCGCCAGCGCGATTTGCGCCACACCGAAACCAGCAAGTAGGTCAGTGCGAACAGCTTCAGCACCGGCACGACCACGCTGGCGAAAAACACCAGCAAAGCCAACGGCCACAGGCCACCCGCGATCAGTGCCCGCACCCCGCTGAGAATGGTGTCTGGCTCGCCGTGCCCCATCGACACCACCGTCATGATCGGCAGGGTATTGGCGGGAATATAGAGGATGTAGGCCGCCAGCGTCAGCGCCCAGGCGCGCGCCAGACTGTCGGGTTTGCGCAGGTGCAGCGCGGTGCCGCAGCGCGGGCAATGGGCGTGGCCGCCCGGCGGCAGTGGTTTCATCCGGCTCAACAAGTGGCAAGCATGACAACGGGCCAGCGCGGCGCGCGCGGCGGTGATGGGCAAGCCAGGGTTCATCGTTGCGGCTCCAGGCGATCCCAGATCGCTTCCGGTTCCAGCGCGGCGTCGGTGGCGGCCATCGCCACGATCAGCGCCGCGAAGGAATACAGCGCCACACCCGGCACGATGGTGGCGATATCGGACAGCTTGACGAATGCCACCAGCACGCCCAATAAGTACACCTCGGTCATGGCCCAAGGATGCAGGGTTTCGATCCAGCGGAACACCTGTGCCATCCGCCAGGGCCGGCGGCCGAAATGCAGCGGCAGCAACACGTAAAGCAACGCCAGAAGCTTCAGCAGCGGCGCCAGGATGCTGGCGACGAACACCACCGCCGCCAGGGTCCACATGCCCTGTGCGTACAATTCCCGAACACCACTGAGCACCGAGCTCTGTTGCGCGCGGCCCTGAAACTGAAAATCCAACAGCGGGTAGATATTAGCCAGCGCAAACAGAATCAACGCGGCCAGCGCCAGCGTCAGGGTGCGTTCGATGCTGTTCGGCTTGCGGGTATACAGCAACGCGCCGCAACGGGCGCAACGAGCCTTTTCCCCTTCACGCAGCGGCCGCTTGCGATAGAGCAGATCGCAGTCGTGGCACGCGACCAGGGCATCCGCCGCCGACACTGAAAAAGTTGCGGGATTGAGATCATTCATTATTATTAAATTTAATAATAAATACTGAAAACATTCCATTCGGTTATAGAAAAACCGCTTTCCATCGAATCGAGCGGTTTTTCACCAGCGTGGGTTGGACGGCTCCACCCTATGGAAACCAGTTGCACTCAATCTTAGCACCCGCCTCACCGCCGGTCCGGTCACTGACCGGCAGCAACTCGGAAAAATCGTGAATCGCCGGAAACTCACCCGAGGGTTTGGGCGGGTCGGCGGAATCCGGCCGCAGCACCGACACCAGATAAGCGATCCCCTGTGCCCGCGCCGTGCGCAGGATCGCCAGATTGTCGTCCACCAATAGCGTCGTCTCCGGGTCGAATGGTTCCACTTCGCGCAAGCGCGGCCAGAACTCCGGCTGTTCCTTGACCAGACCCAGATCGTGCGCGCAAACGATGACATCGAAGTGTCCGGCCAAGCGGGTCTTCTCCATCTTCAGCGCCAGACTGCGCGGGTGGGCGTTGGTCACCAGTACGACTCGCTTGCCGGCGGCGCGTAAAGCCTCCAGAAATTCCACGACATGGGGATGCACGGCGATCAGATGGGCGATCTCGCACTTGAGGGTCGCGATGTCCAGCGCCAGTTCCCGACTCCAGTAGTCTAGGCAATACCAAGCCAGTGTTCCCTCCACCGACCGGGTGCGAGCCACCACCTCGGCGCGCGCGCGGGCCAGCGGCAAACCGTGACGCTCGGCGTAGCGCACCGGCACCAATTCACGCCAGAAATGATTATCGAAACGCAGATCCAGCAGCGTGCCATCCATGTCGAGCAACACCGTTTGAATCCGTGACCAGGTTAAGCGCATGGTCATAAGTGACTCCGATGGGGCAACGGCTCAGGCCGCAAATTGTGTAGAATGAACGTAAAATACAATCCAGACGCTTCCGAGGTTCTCCGCGGCATGACCGACGCCCCCGATATCGACCTGCCCGCTCTGGCGGCACCGGTTCAGGACATCGCCCGCGAGGCGGGGCGCCGGATTCTGGACGTGTACGCCGGCTCCTTCAGCGTCACCGCCAAGCCCGATCAAAGTCCGGTTACCGAAGCCGACTTCGCCGCTCACCGCTGCATTCTGCGCGGCCTGAAGGAACTGACGCCCCAGATCCCGATTCTGTCCGAGGAAGCCTCCGACATCGGCTTCGCCGAACGTAGTCGCTGGGAATGGCTGTGGCTGGTGGACCCTCTGGACGGCACTCGCGAATTTATCCGGCGCAGCGACCAGTTTACGATCAACATCGCCCTGATCCACAACCACGAAGCGGTGTTCGGACTGATCCTGTCGCCGGTCGACGGCGTTTGCTATCACGCCTGGCGCGGTGGCGGCGCCTACAAGCGGCCGAGAAACCAGCCGGTCCACCGCATTCAGGCGGCGCGGGTTTGCCAGCCGGCGATCCGGGTCACCACCAGTCAGGCATCCTACCGCAGCCGACGTTTACAGGAATACCTGCAACAGCTCGGCGATTACCGCCACCTGTTCGTGGGCAGCGCCTTGAAATCCTGCCTCATCGCTGAGGGAGCAGCTGACTTGTACCCCCGCTTTGGGCCGACCGGCGAGTGGGACACCGCCGCCGCGCAGGCGATCGTCGAGGAAGCTGGCGGTCACTTGACCGACATGCAGCTGCGACCGCTGCGCTATAACGCCCGGCCGGTGCTGATCAATCCAGATTTCTTCGCCTTCGGCGACGCCAACCGCGACTGGTCCCAATATCTCCCCCAGCGCAACCAGGTCGGACAGCCGGTTTCCTTGCCCGGCCACTAGCACAACCCGCTTTCGAGTTTCGCCATGCCTTACGAACGCTATCGCCAGGATTTGCAACGGGAAGGTTTTCAGCATGATCCCGCCCAGGAACGAGCGGTGCAGTCCCTGCAAAAAATCTACGATCGATTGATGGCCCAGCCGGAGCCGGCCCCCGTCAGCAAAAAACCGGGTTTGCTCGCCCGCTTGGCCGGGCGCGACAAAGCCGCCGCCGCGCCGCCCGCCGTGCGCGGCTTGTACTTGTGGGGCGGGGTCGGGCGCGGCAAAACCTATCTGGTGGACACCTTCGTCGATGCCCTGCCGCTGGAACGCAAGCAACGCATTCACTTTCACAGTTTCATGCGAGCAGTCCACGCCGAGCTGAAGGCACTGAAAAATCAGCAGGACCCGCTGCGCGTCGTCGCGCGCCGCTTCGCCGAACAAGCGCGGGTGATCTGCCTGGACGAGTTCTTCGTCGCCGACATCACCGACGCCATGCTGCTGTACGGCCTGCTGCGGGAGCTGTTCAACCAGGGCGTTACCCTGATCACCACGTCCAACATCCCGCCGGACGATCTATATAAGGACGGCCTGCAACGCGCCCGTTTCCTACCGGCGATCGAACTGCTCAAGCAACATCTGGATATTCTGAACGTGGACGGCGGGGTGGATTACCGGCTGCGCTACCTGGAAAAGGCCGAAATTTATCACTCGCCGCTGGACGAACGGGCCGAACAGATCCTGAACGAAGTGTTCGACAACATCGCGCCCGAACCCGGCCACCGGGGCGGCGACGTGGAAATCGAGGGCCGCTACATCCCCACCCTACGCGAGGCGGACGGCATCGTCTGGTTCAACTTCCGGGCGATTTGCGATGGACCGCGCGGCACCGCCGACTATATTGAAGTTGCCCGCTGCTACCACACCGTGCTGATCTCCAACGTGCCGGCGATGGATTGGCAGATGGAAAACCAGGCGCGGCGCTTCATCAACCTGGTGGACGAATTTTACGACCGCGGCGTCAAGCTGATTCTATCCGCGGCCACCTCGCCGCTGGAGCTGTATCAGGGCGAGAAACTGAAGTTCGAGTTTCAGCGCACGGTCAGCCGCCTGCAAGAGATGCAGTCGCACGAGTACCTGGAACGGCCGCACCTGCCATAAGTCTCGTCTCAGTGGAGCCTACTCATGATGACCACGCCCGGCGACCCTTCCAACCTGCGGCTGGTCCCATTGGGAAACACCCTGGACGACGCGATCCGGCAACTTACGACCTGGTTCGATCAAATCCCCGCCGCCACCTACCTGTTGCGACCGGACCCCGAAAACATTGGTGCCCTGCAAACGATCCACGTCAGCCCCGAAATCGAAAGCATCGCGGGCTACCCGCCGGATGCCTGGTGGCAACCCGATTTCTGGACCACACATGTCCACCCCGACGACCAGGCGGTCGCGTTGGCGCTTCAGCAGCAGCTCCGACACAAGGATCGAATCGAGCACGAATACCGCTTCCGCCACCGCGACGGCCACGACATCTGGATTCACGACCGCTTGAGCGCGCAACGCGACGAAACCGGCGCCGTTTGTCTGATCGTCGGGATATACCGGGACGTCAGCGCGCGTAGGAACGCCGAGTGGCTGCTGACCGCCCATCACGACCTGCTACTGGCGCTGCAACGGATCGCCGCCGACCCCGAAACGGCAATGCGAGCGGTTCTCGATTCCGCGTTGGGGTTGCCGGGCATCGACTGCGGCGGCATCTACGATGTAGACCCTCAGAACGGCCATTTGACGCTAATCGTTCACGGTGGCCTCTCCAGCAAATATGTCGCGGCGACGTGCACGCTGTCGGGTGATATCGGCCTTGGCGCGATCGCGCACGCTGGCCAACCGCGCTACAGCTTCCGCGATCCCGCCCCGCGAGACCTGCCATCGGCCATTCGGGAAGAGGGTCTACGCGCCATCGCCATTCTTCCGATTCTGGACGGCAAGCAGGTGATCGCCTGTCTCAAGCTCGCCAGCCATCAAGCCGATACGATCCCCGACCTGAGCTGTCGGATGTCGGAAACCCTGGCCCTGCAACTGGGCGAGGTGCTATCCAGGATTCGCGGCGAGGCCGCCGCCGCAACCGAGCGACGCCATTTGCTCGCTCTACTCAAAGCGCAGCAAGAAGCCAAGGAAACCATTCACCGCCTCTACCAAGCCATCGAACAAATCCCGATTTCCATCGTGCTCACCGATCTGCAAGCCCGGATCGAATACGTCAATCCCTATTTCACTCAGGCCACCGGCTACAGCCAAGAGGAAGCACTCGGCCAAAATCCGCGCCTGCTCAAATCGGGCGAGACACCGCCAGACCATTATCGGCAGCTGTGGCAAACCCTCGCCGATGGCGGCATCTGGACCGGCGAGTTTCACAACCGGCGTAAGGATGGTTCGCTGTATTGGGAACGGGCCATCATCAGTCCCGTGCGCAATTTGGATGAACGCATCACACACTTTCTCGCAATCAAAGAAAATATCACCGCCCAACGTCAGGCCGAACAACAACTGCGACTAGCCGCCAGCGTCTTCAAACATGCCTACGAGGGCATTCTGATCACCGATACCAACGCCTGCATTGTCGAGGTCAACGACACCTTCAGCGTGCTGACCGGCTATGGCCGCGAGGAGGCACTCGGTCGCAACCCACGCTTTCTCCAGTCCGGCCGCCATGACCCCGAGTTTTTTGTCGCCCTGTGGCGAGCCTTGATCGAAGAGGGCTTCTGGACCGGTGAAATATGGAACCGCAAAAAGAACGGCGAGCTGTACGCGGAAATCGCCAGCATTGCGGCGGTGCGCGACGACACCGGCCGTGTCACCCACTACGTCAACGTCTTCGCCGACATCACCGCACTCAAGGACAGCCAGCACCGTCTGGAGAATTTGGCCTACCATGACCCGCTCACCCAACTGCCCAACCGCGCCCTGCTCGCCGACCGGCTGCAACAGGCCATCGCTCAAGCCGAGCGCCAACGGACCTTACTCGCGGTCTGCTACCTCGATCTCGACGGATTCAAGCAAATCAACGATACCCTCGGCCACGCCGTCGGCGACCGACTATTGATTGCCGTTGCCGAACGCCTGCGTACCTGCATGCGTTGCAGCGACACGGTGGCGCGATTGGGCGGCGACGAATTCATCGTGCTATTCGGGGGATTGTGCGACATGGACGAATGCGAATGTGCCGTCATTCGGCTGCTGAGCACTCTGGCTAAGCCTCATGTGCTCGGCAAGCACTCGCTTGCGGTGACCGCCAGCATCGGCGTTGCCCTCCACCCGCTGGACGGCGGCGACGCGGATACCCTGCTGCGTCACGCCGACCAGGCCATGTATCTGGCCAAGCAGGCGGGCCATAACCGTTATTGGTTATTCGGCGCCGAGCGGTGTTCCCAATGCAGACCTTGAGGTCAGCGCTTTTTATTTAGGGAACATCAACTGCACCTGCGCGCGGATCTGCCAGTTAGAGGCATCATCCGGGGCGGCCACATTGTAGTAGGCTGACAATTGCGTATTCACCGGTAGCTTGCCGACATGAAAGATCTTGCCGATACCACCGCCCAGAGGCACGGTCCACTGCTGGCCGCTGTCGGCCTTCCAGTTCACGGTCAGGATCGGCGCGCTGGTCAGGTAGAAGCCACTCTTGAAGTTGTAGTTGAGGAAGGGTTGGATCAGGCCGTTATTGTATGAGCCGCCCTGCTTGTCGCTGGTAAGTGACCAGATATTGTTGACTAGCATGCCGTACACCCAGGGATCACCCTTGCCGAGATGGAGCACCACGAACGAGGGTCCCAGCCCCCAGTTGTCGTTGCCCAGTTCCGCATTGCTGTTGGTGGGTAACTGGGCGATCGCCCCGACACCCCAAATCCATTCACCCGGATTGGCCGGGGACAGGAACGCCGTAAACTGGATATCGCCGATACCGTTGGTGCGGTCGTCGCCCGGATAGAGCGATGGCATCGCAATCACGGGGATGATGGTGCGGGTAATGATATTCCAGTCATCGTTCACCGAGACCGGGATCACCGGCTGGATGTTGAGCACGTTTTGCGTACCCTTTTCCGGCCCGAAGTTGAGATTGGTGTTGTTCTGGAACGGCACGCTGATCAGGTTGCCGACCGGGTTTTGGGCAAGCTTCGCCAGTTCCTCGGCGCTCATCTCGGCAAGCGCGGGAGCTACCGCGAACATCATGGTAATAACCCAGGCCGCGCTAACCCAAGCAGGTATTTTCATTTGCATTATTCTCTCCGAAAAAGGGCCCCGTCACCGCAGAATCCCTGTTCTCACATCGTTATCTCGCGAAACGTCTTTCTCACCTCACTTGCGAGTTCGACTTCGCTCGGTTGCCATTGCTTAGTGAAAAATGACAGGGCGCTTTTTGAAGCAAGGCTTCTTTGAGTCGCATTTGCGATCCCTCTTTCCATAAGGACAAAGGCCCCGCAAGGGGCCAGTTATCCTATGAAATTAGCTCAGGCTGGGGACCAATAGACGCATATCACTGGTCCATTGTGACCGTCACGCCGGTCACGTTTCCGAGATTGAGATTCAACCCCTTGGTTCGTGAGCGCAGATTCATAATTACCCCGTTTTCGTTCTGCAAGCGCAAGCCGCCCACGCCGCCGCCCAAAGCGATACTCGCCTCGAATTTGGTGAAGGTACCGGGGAATTGGGAAACTTTCTTCAAATCGTACACTTCACCAACGGCGCTCATCTTCGAAACACCCACGTCGAGGCCGGCGCTCAGCCCCTTGAGCTTGAACGGGTATTTCTTGCCGTGGAACGTTAGCGTCCCGCCGCCGGTGCTGCCGCCCAGAATCAATCCAAACTGTTTCTCTTCAATCGAGACCTTGCCGACCGGCTGTTTCACATCCGCCGCCAGCGCCAAACCACCCACCAACAACGCCGCGACCAGAAAAGTATGGCCAGTTATTTTGCGAACGTTCTTCATCATCAGGTATTTCCTCGGTTAAAAACAGCTTACGCTTTGTTATCCCTCGCCCCCATGCAGGCGAGGATCAGTTGGTCAGTTTGATCTCAACTTCACTACGCCCCAGTGAGAGTACGGCCCCTTCGCTGGTACCGGTCAGATGCATAATCACGCCCGCCTCGTTCTGCAGCCACAGATCGGCTTGATTCGAGGTATCCAGCCCGGCTTGCCCGGTTCCCTCGGAGTAAAGGCCCTCGAAGTCCGACAGCTTATTTAGCTTGTACACCTTGCCTACGGCATTGATCTCGGAGGCACCACCCGGACCGACGACACTGCCGATAAGAATGAATGGGTAGCTATGCCCTTGGAAGGTCAATGAACCCTTACCTCCCGTCATGCCGACCGCGACAGTCTCGGTCATGGTTACAGTGCCGACCGGCGTTAAACCAGCGATGCTTTGCGCGGTCGGAGGCGCTTGCACGGTGCCGCATGCGGAAAGGCCCAAGAAACTGACGGCCAAAAGCCCTGAACGCAGGCCGCTTAGTCGACTAAAACAAATTCTCGCCATTATCGTTACTCTCGGTGGAAAGGCATTCATACTTACTGGATTTGCTCCAGCTGTTGGTCAAATAAACCACTGTGCTCGGCTTCAGTCCAACCCCTTCGATAAAGGAGTTAGGTGCTTTCTTTTCTCCACTTTCAATTGGAGGGGTAGATCTAAACGCTTATCTTGTCGTTACCAGCCCCACGGCCCCCACATCCCCCAATCCATGGTATCCATCTGCGCCGCCGACGCCTCTTCCAGAGCGATCTGGCGTTGCAAAGCCAGTTTCTGGTACTCCTGATAGTTGGTCTCGGTCCCCGCATACACACACTGGCAATATTGGGCGTCAACATAGACATAACGGATAGCGCCGTTTTGCTGTTGCGGTACCAGTTTGCGTTGCGGCAGACTCTGTAACTGGGCCAGTTTTGCCGGCGTATCGGCCAGTTTCATCTGAAATCCAGCGGCGGACAGGGTTTGTTCGGTCGTTTGGGTATTATCTTTCTGTATCGCAGCGCACCCGACCAGCGCTACAGAAAACGTCGCTGTGAATACCCATGAAGGCAAGGCTTTATCTAACACGCGGTTTCCTCCTTTGATTATTTATACTTGAAAATTAACATCATATCTTAATTCTCGAATGTTTTTCATACCGATGACCGTCCAGCCGTCTTCCTTGATTACGTCATATGGCACCCACGAGAAAGCAAGCTCTCCGCTTATTGCGGTACACGCAGAGATTCAGCAAGACCAATCAGATTTTGGGGAGCCACGCGAATGACGCCGTGGCGTGGAGCATCAATGTCTGCTATCAGCATGAACGCAATAGAAACAATCAGCGGGAGAACCGGCAGCAATTTGGTTTCTCTTATGGTATCTCGCAAACCGTAACCGACCAATATATTGCAACAGATGGCGATCACCATCATAAGAACCCATGCCGCGACAGGAATTCGGTTCCACAGGGCAGCCTGGGCGTATCCCTGTGAGTTCAATACATCGTTCATGCCTGAAACGGCTAGGGCGACAATCGGTGTTGGCTGCGCTGCGGCTGGCGCCTGGATGGCGGACCACAGTTCGTTTTGTAATTGAGTGGTACGGATATTGATTTTCTGCTGAAGCAGTCGATCATGCTGGGCTGTGTAGAACAAGATACGCTGATCGAGGTAGTTCTGTAGCAACGAGCGTATTTTTTCCGCGTCAGCAACCGGCAGTAGATCGGCCCTAACGTATTCGGTACCGATCGCGTTGGCTTCTGCCTCCTCGAAGTTCTTGCGTTGATCGTAGCGTTCAATCGCCATCGAAAAACTGAATCCGATAATGAGGCCGAGCAAGGTCAACGTTGCGGCCAGGATAATGCCAAGATCTTCATGCGTATCCGTGTCCAGCTTATGTTGAGTCCTGAGAAAAAATCTTCCAATCCAGGCTGACAGCCACAACACAATAAAGGAGATCGCGAAAACAAGAAATGGATAGTGAGTGATGTTGTCCATACTTCAAGCTTATATCGCCCCGTTGCCACCATGCCTGCGGCGAAGAACGCGGTTCACGAGACCACGCACCACCAAGTAGGGTAAAACTGCCAGAATCACGGCAACCATCAATGCCTCGGACGGATAAATCCAGTGGTGCACGATAATCTGGTAGATGGCATCGACCACCACGGCGGCAATGAAGACCTTCCCCACATGTTTCCAACCTTCTTGTAGGAGTTCCCGCCGGTGTGCCGGATCGCTCGTAACGACAGCCCAAAAAAACAGCGGTCGGCCGGCCCGCGCGTCCTGCATCCCGGAACGGATCGCGAAGAATGCGGCGATCAGTGGCTGGATAATCAAGCGGAATGATAGCGGTGCATGTACACCACTGGTGATATCGGTCCATACGCGCGTAAAAATGGTGACTATCTCGTCCATAGCGTTTTGTTTCCGTTTTCAGGCTAGCTGTAATAAATGGTTGTTTCGGACCATTCTTTCGTCAATTGACTTGCTTATTGCTTCAGGATATTTACATCCTCGGGTTGATATTTTTGCCGGTGAACCCGTAAGAGCCTCGATTCTGGCGAGTTGCTCAAGATCGAATCGATAACCACTCGAATTACCGCTTAGGCCCTTTGCTTTCATCATCGAGAAACGGTATCTCAGCACCTTGGTCAAACTGTTTGGCTCGTTTTTTTCCGGTGAACACATAGATGACAATACCCAAAAAACCTATCGCCAAGATGAGCATATAAAGTAGGCCAGTACCTTCCATGTTCCTTAGCACATCGAATAAATCTTGCATAAGCCTATTCCTCTTGTATTAACATTTCCCCCATGTTGGATCAAACAAGATCAAGCAGGGCTTGATCCTCAGGTCGCGAATGAGTGAGATCTCGTGAGGGCAAAATGAACTTCCATGGAAAGAACAACTAATCCCATCAGGCGTGTCATCGTGTCCCGAATGAATCCGCCACCATCTTGTTTACCGGCGAAACGTGCGAATAGCAACTAACGAACCATGTAATCATGACCGCCACGGCGATGGCCAGCAGGGCTGTGACCGGCAGTTTCAACTGCGCGTGGGCAGCCGAGAGGGTAATCACCCCAGTGATGGTTTCTGGGCTGGCGACGAAAAGGATTAAAGGCGTGAGCGATGGTTCCGAGTTCGCCTGTGCAACGGTTGAGGCCGATGCGGCCGACTGGCTGCTGAGCATGGAGAATCCCATCCAAGCCAGCACATCGCCGCCCGCCACTATAAAGGCATCCAAAGACACGCCGAACAGATACAACAACTGGGTTCTCACGAGGGCAGTACCCACTAGAATCACCAGTATGGCCAACCCCGCCTTCGTGGCGTCGATCAACTGCCCGCCAAGAGAACGCCCAACCTCACATGCACAAACATCATCGCACAAATCGCGGGATTCACCAGGGACAGCACCGTCACGATGGCCTGAAGCTGTTCTTTCAACCGTATTTATTCTCGTGTCTGGAGATCGAGACCAAGTTGCATGGCCCTCACCCGCCGCCCTGTTCTTGCACGGAAAGATAGCGGGGATACCGCCCAGGACCAACCGTGCATGGGAACTTGCAGGAGGTGTGTGGTAGAGAAATATCAGCCATCCCTCGTCTAAGGGTGGCTGATTTTCATCCGTCCTCACTGGACGACTGGCGAAGCACCAACCGTGCGCTTGGACATCACGGCGAACTTTTTTGCATCTCGATAGAGATCTCGATGATGCAAAAGATCATATGATTCCCAAGTGACAATGGGTCTCAGTCTCTCTACTTCCCTTCTCAATCGATCCAGAAAGGTGGCTTACAGTAGTTTGAGCCCAATGCCAGCGTGACCAAGCGTGCGCGAATGACGGCAGCTTCCCTGCCACCGATATTCGCTTAATGGCTGGTCATGCTCTGCCACTCCTCCTTAGTCAAGGGAGAATCGTAGGGCTTATTCTTGTCTTTTTCATGGGCCGCGCTGAAAAAGCTCTTCATGGAATCCTCGACAGTGGTCAAATCTCCTTTTGTCACTGCGGCGACCGTACCCGGATGCGCTTTCGCTTCTTCCATGCTGATCATACCGTCTTTGTTGGCATCGACTTCCTCAAAAGGCGGAAAGGTCTCATTATTCCATTGCGCCAAGGCAATGCCGGACCCCATCAATAAAGCCAAACTACTCGCAACAATAAAAGACTTCTTCATATCGTATCTCCCAAGCAAATGTTGCCATCTTAAAAGTTACGTCAACCTGCTCCGCCAAGCGTTGACAGGCTGAACGATTTTGCCGGTAATATCACTACGGTGCCTCTCCCCTTGGAAATAGGGAGCCTGAGATCCAAAATGAATGGGACGGCATTAATAGTAGAACGCCCGACGGTACGACCGGCGTGCGACGCCAGCATAGGACAGCGGCGTCAGCGGCATGCCAATGATATCGATGAACAACGAAGCCGGTCCGCCCTTGGCAGGCATCTCACCCTCCAGCACCCGCACGTTGTAGCTCAGCTCGTCGCCTTTCAGGACCGGGTCACGCAGTTCCACCACTACATCGTTAACCTTATCTTCGTCGACGATCGACAGGGTGGCGTTGGGCGGATCGGATAGGAAGCTGTCCTTGCCCTTCGACCAGAACGGCACGAACCGAGCAGTGGCCATGTGGCCGGCGATCCGCTCGGGACGGTCGGTAAACATGATGGTGGTCGGGCTGACGCCCTTCAGGGTCAACTTGCCGTCGGCGTAATGGATGTCCCGGGCATTTTGCACGAACAGGAAATCGGCCTGCTTGACCTCCGCCTCGGCTTTCGCCTCCGCTTTCTTGGCTGGTTCCTCAGTAGCCCGTGCCAGGCCGGGAATCACCAGAAACGACGCCAGCACCGTCACGGCCGTTAATAGGGAACGTCGAGTAATCATAAGGTATTATCCTTTTTAAACAAAAGGCTAAGAATCCATGGAGCGGACTGTGACTGGCTACGCCAACGAATCGTTGCGTTAATCCACTCCACAAAAGCATCGAGAATAATGTCCGATGGGTATTGCAAATACTATCCGTAGTCTTACCTAGGCCACTTAAGTAACAGGGACGATGGCAAGGATCGGTCAATACCCTCGCCCGTTGACCAGGAAATTGGCGGGCGGTTCCGTGATGGGGCCGACCACCAACTCATTCAACAGGTGGCCGCGATACACCTCGACGGCGCGGGGATTGATGCCAAATCATTCGACAATCACCTTGCCGGCAAGTCTTCGTACCGCCAAGCCCACAACATCCTGCTCCCGTTCGGCCAGCAACCGCAACCGTTCTTCGAAAGTTTCGACACACCATTGCTTCGAGCAACAATGGCCCCAGCGCTCCCGCCACCATGGCGCGAGGCACGGATTACAGGAAAAGTCGCGGCCGGATCAAATCAAGCCAGGAAATGATATTCAGCGGTCACCGCGTTACCCCACCACCCGCATCGGTGCACCGCTCAGAAACCCGGCGATGTTCTCCACCAGTTGCCCGACCAGCCGCTGGCGCGACTCTCGGCTTCCCCAGGCGCAGTGCGGGGTAATGATCAAATTGGGGATATCGAGCGCCAGCAGCGGGTTGCCCGCCACGGGTGGCTCCAGACTCAGCACGTCCACGCCGGCCCCGCCCAACGCGCCCTGGCGCAGGGCATCGGCCAGTAGCGCCTCGTCCACCAAGCCGCCACGAGCAGTATTGATCAGGATCGCGTCACGGCGCATCAGCGCCAGTTCCCAGGCGCCGATAAGACCTCGGGTTTCCGGCGTCAGCGGGCAATGCAGGCTGAGCACGTCCACCTGCGGCAGCAGGATCGACAGCGGCACTCGCCCATCCTGCTCTTCCTCCACCGCGCCGGGGCGCTGAGCAATCAGCACCCGCATACCGAACGCCTCGGCCACCCGGGCCACGCCCCGACCCAGTTCGCCATGGCCGACGATGCCCAGCGTTTTTCCAGCCAGCTCACGGATTGGGAAATCCAGCAGACAAAACTGGCTGGCTTGCTGCCAGCGACCGTCGCGCACCGCCTGCCGGTAGTCGGACAGCCGAGTGACCAACGCCAGCAGCAGCGCGAAGACATGCTGCACCACCGCTGCGGTGCCATAACCGCGACAGTTGCAAACCGTCACGCCCCGTGATGTCGCCGCCGCCAGATCGACGTTGTTCAAGCCGGTGGCGGCGATGCAGATCAGTCGCAACCGAGGAGCATGGCGTAGCGCGGCGGCATCCAGCATCACCTTGTTGCTGATGACCACTTCCGCCTCGGCGATGCGCGCGGCAATCTGATCGGGTGCGGTGGCGGGGTAATAGCGCAGATCCGGCAGGATGCGGTCGATGCCGTTAAAATCGAGATCACCGCAATCGAGTGAATCCCGGTCGAGAAAGACACCCAGCATGGCAATGGCCCCCCATGGACGATCCGTGCATTATAAAACACCGAGACGCCGAGGCATGACCGCCCCATGATGCAAATACCCCCTTCCACCGCCTTCTCTCACGATCAGCCCACTTGCACCGGCGTGCTGCTGGCCAATCTCGGCACCCCCGACGCCCCCACTCCCGCCGCCCTGCGTCGTTATCTGGCCGAATTTCTCTGGGACCCACGGGTGGTGGAACTGCCTCGACCGCTGTGGTGGCTGATCCTACACGGCATCATCTTGCGCATCCGTCCAGCCCGCTCCGCCCGTAAGTACCAAGCCATCTGGACCGAGGACGGCTCGCCGCTGCTGGCGATCAGCCGCCGGCAAACCGTGGCGGTGGCAACGGCACTGCGCCAGCGATGTCCGGGTCCGGTGCGGATGGCGCTGGGGATGCGTTACGGCAATCCTTCCATCGCCTCGGCGCTGGCCGAGCTGCGGGATGCCGGCGCGCGCCGGCTGCTGGTGCTGCCGCTGTACCCGCAATACTCCGCCACCACGGTCGCCTCGACCTTCGACGCGGTTGCCGCCGAACTGCGACGCTGGCGTTGGCTACCGGAACTGCGACTGATCACCCACTATCACGACAATCCCGCTTATCTGGACGCGCTGGCCGCCAGCATCCGCGCCACCCGTGCCGAATGGTCTGGCGAACGATTGTTGTTCTCCTTCCACGGCCTGCCCAAACGCAACCTGCTGGCTGGCGACCCCTACCACTGTGAGTGTCACAAAACCGCCCGACTGGTCGCCGAACGGCTGGCCTTGCAAGAGGGCCAGTGGGCAGTAGCGTTTCAGTCGCGCTTCGGCCGCGCCGAATGGCTGCAACCCTACACCAGCGAGCTGCTGGGCGCTTGGGCGCGAGCCGGAGTCAAACGCGTGGATATGATCTGCCCCGGTTTCCCCGCCGACTGTTTGGAAACGCTGGAAGAAATCGCTATCGAAAACCGGGAGCTGTTCCTGAAGGCCGGCGGCGAGCACTATCGCTACATCCCGGCCCTGAACGACGCTTCGGCCCACATCGACATGCTGGCCCAACTGATCGTCCAGCACGCGGCCGGCTGGCCGGAATTCGACCCCGACCATGATCCGGCCGCCACCGCCGCCGAACGGGTCGCCAGACAGGCCCGTGCCCTGGCCATGGGCGCGAGAGCTTAACCCCGAATCGCCAGCGGTCCGCTACGGTCCGCCACGCCGAACGTGCCAAGTCGAGAGCGATTCATGGGGCCGGCCTTCCGGCGATTTCGCCCTCCATTGGAGCTGACGCCTTCTATACTGACTCGGTAGATGCGGTGTCTAGAAGTCCTCCGCGCCACCACGACCCACGGCACGGTCGCGAAATCGATCCGGTGAGGGCAGCATGATTCATGGTGTGTTATTTGATCTGGAAGGTGTGCTATACACCGGTGGACACCCTCTGCCCGGTGCCCGCGAAGCCCTGCTCAGCCTGCGCGCGGCTGGTATTCCCGCCCGTTTCGTCACCAACTCCACCCGCCTGACGCGCGGCGCGATCATCAACCGGCTGGCGCGGATCGGACTGGAGGTTTCGCTCCAACACCTGTTTACCCCGGTGGTCGCAGCGCGCAATTATCTGATCGATCGGAAACTGACGCCGCATTTGCTGGTGCATGCCGACGTCCAGGGCGAGTTCGCCGATCTGCTGGGTGGACCGCCCGGCGCGGTCCTGCTCGGCGACGCCGGCAAAGCCTTCGGTTACGAGACGCTCAACCAGTGCTTCCGACTGCTGTTGGACGGCCTGCCGCTGCTGTCGATGGGTTCCAACCGCTATTTCCGCGAAAATGGTCAGTTAAGCCTAGATATCGGTCCGTTCATGGCAGCGCTGGAGTACGCCGCCGAGATGGAAGCCGTGGTGCTGGGCAAGCCCTCGTCCGAATTCTTCCTAGCAGCGGTCAACAGCCTCAACCTGCCGCCCCAGGATGTGGTGATGGTTGGCGACGACGCCGAGATGGATGTATGCGGCGCTCTGGCGGCCGGTCTGCGCGGCATACTGGTGCGCACCGGCAAATACCGTCCTGGGGACGAGGCCAAGGTCGTGCCTCACGGCGGCCGGGTGCTCGACGACCTTGACGAGGTAATCGATTACATTCTTTGAAGCACCGCTATTGCGGGTAAAATCCGCCCCTCATTCTCAATCCCTCTTCCGCTGGCGGTTCCGGAAAATCATCGGCCGACTCGCCCCCTTCCGCACCGAATCGGAGTGCTCATGCGCGTTCTGTTTCCCGACATCAAACCCTACGCCACTCAACGCCTCGCGGTGGACTCGCTGCATACTCTTTATATCGAGGAATGCGGCAACCCCAACGGCTTGCCAGTCCTGTTCCTGCACGGCGGCCCCGGCGCCGGTTGCGAACCGATGCATCGGCGTTTCTTCGACCCGCAACGCTACCATATCGTGCTGTTCGATCAGCGCGGCAGCGGCCAATCCAGCCCGCACGCCGAACTGCGCGACAACACCACCTGGCATCTGGTGGCGGATATCGAAAAATTGCGTGAACATCTCAACATCGACCGCTGGGTGGTCTTCGGCGGCTCCTGGGGCTCGACCCTGGCCTTGGCCTACGCCGAAACCCACCCCGATCGGGTGCTGGGCCTGATCTTGCGCGGGGTCTTCCTATGCCGCGATCGGGACATCCACTGGTTTTACCAACACGGCGCCAACCGTCTATTCCCCGATTTGTGGGAACATTTTCTGGCGCCAATTCCGGCGGTGGAACAGCACGACCTGATCCATGCCTACCACCGGCGGCTCACCGGCGCCGACGAGTTGGAGCGACTGCGCGCGGCCAGAGCCTGGTCGACGTGGGAAGGCGCCACCCTGACCCTGGAAAGCAACCCGACCATGGTCGAGCACTTCAGCGAAGCCCACCGGGCGCTGAGCCTGGCGCGCATCGAGTGCCATTACTTCGTCAATCAGTGCTTCATGGAACCCGACCAGTTACTACGCGACGCCGACCAACTGCGGACCATGCCCGGTGTCATCGTCCACGGCCGCTACGACGTGGTCTGCCCGCTGGACAATGCCTGGGCACTGTACCAATCCTGGCCGGAAGCGGAGCTACGGATCGTTTCGCCGGCCGGGCACGCCGCCAGCGAACCGGGCATCGTCGATGCGCTGATCACCGCCACTCAGGCGTTCGCCGATCGGCTGGCATGATCGGGCTGCTGCAACGGGTCGCCACGGCGCGGGTCGAGGTCGACGGCGACCCGGTGGGCGCCATCGACGCCGGCTTGCTGGTGCTGATCGGGGTCGAGCGCGGCGACACCGAGATCCAGGCCGACCGGCTGCTGGAGCGATTGCTCGGCTATCGGGTATTCGCCGACGCCGACGGCAAAATGAACCGGAACCTGCGTGAGGTCAGCGGTGGACTCCTGCTGGTGCCGCAGTTCACCCTGGCGGCCGACACCCGCAAGGGCATGCGTCCCAGCTTCACCCCAGCCGCGTCGCCGGCCGAAGGCGAACGATTGTTTGACTATCTGGTCGAACGGGCGCGACGCCAACATACGCCCGTCGCCACCGGCCGCTTCGGCGCTCACATGCGGGTCGGCCTGACCAACGATGGCCCCGTGACTTTTTGGCTGCGCGCGACCCCGACCACCGATACCTAACCGATTTCTCCTTCGAATCCCCGCCATTCGCATGATCCCGTATTTCCCGCCTTCCTCCGGCGCTGCGTCGCGCGCCGGAAATTTCGCCCTTATTCTGCTGCTGATATCGATCGTGCTGGCGGCGAACGTCCGGGCGCAGCCGACCATGCCGATGACACCCCCGACCGATCCCGCCAAGATCGCCGAGCAGCAGGCGGCGCGCCGACAAGCCCTAGCGCACGACCGGGAGGCCATAGACCGGACCCGCCAAGATTTGCAGGCACGACTCGCCGATCTGCCCCAACAGATGGAGGCACTACGCCCGGAACAAATCGACGAGGCGATGCTGGAACAAACCCGGGTGGATGTCGAATCGGCGCGGCTGCGCCAGGAAAGCGCGCTATCGGAATTGAACAACAGCAAGCAACGCATCGAAGATCTGCAAAAGGAAATCGGTGAACTGGAAGCGAGCGAGCAGCTGCTGAAAAATCCCGCCAAGGACCCCACCGAAGGGGTGACGAACCGCGCCGCGCAACTACAACAAACCAGCCAGATCCTCTCCCAGCGCCGCGCCGATCTGGAGCTGGAAACCCTCAATCTGACCAATCTCCGTGACCAACTCGAAATTGCCAAGCTGCGGCTGAAATTGGCCGAGCAATGGCGGGAGCGGATCGAACGGAGCTTCCAGCAGCGTCAGGAACAAGGTCGGCAGAGCGCCCAGGCCGAACTGGTCGGCCGGCTGCAAGCAGACCTCGCCACTCAACAGGACCGAGCCAACGCGCTGCGCCAGCGGTTATCCCAAAACCAGGGCGCGCTGCCACTGGCGCTTTGGCAACGCCTGGTCACCGAGCTGCAAACGGTCGAGGAGCGAATCAATCTATTGAGCTTGGACCGCCATCTGGCGGAGACCGCCAATGTGCTGGCCCGCCTGAAGGATCTGCCGAACAACGCCAGCGTCAACCCGGACGAGCTGCGGGATGCGCTCGAACAGCTGGCCACGATGCGCGACGACCTGCGCCGCACCGAAACGCTGTTACAACAGAAAAGCACCGTCTACGAGCAACAACGCCAAGTGATCGAGCGGCGCGAGGCGGCGACGGCGAATGACCGGCGGCTGCGCGGCGAGGAACTACAATTGACCGGCCAGTTGCTGGACGAACTGAATCAACGCGCCGGCCAAGCACAAGAGCAGGCGCTGCAACTCGACGGGATTGCGGCCCAGATCGACCGCAACTACCGGGAGAGCCTGCGGCGCGATCTATTCACCCGCAAACCTTATCCGAACACGGCCGATGCCTGGCGGCAACTGCTGGAGGCCATGGCCGCCGTGCCCCAGGTGCTGTTCTACCAGATTCGACTCAGCCTGGAGTCGACGATCCGTGCGCTGTTGGACATGACCGTGCTGCTCTGGGCCATTCTGGTGGTATTGGAGGGTATGCTGCTCTGGGGACTGGTAGCGACCGGGCGCGGTTTGCGGCAGGCCTCGCGCCGCCTTGGCGAGCAACGGGTCCAGGGCGACAGCTTTCTGCGCCAATTGATCGCCAGCGCGCTGTTGCTGGCCCGGAGCAATCTGGGTGGCGCCGGCTGCGCGACCGCTCTGCTGCTGTTGCTGTGGTTGGCCGAGGTCCCTCAACCCGGGTTCGGCATCCTGATGACGCTGGCCCTGGCGTGGGTCGGGATCAAGCTTCCGATCAGCCTAGCCTGGCTGCTGCTGGTTTCGCCACGCCTACCGGCCGAACAGCAGCAACCGGCGCTATACCGCCAACTATTCTGGACCCTGATCGGTGGCGGTGCGCTGGTCACCCTGGTGGTGCTCGCGCATCTGAGCGATTTACCCGCCATCGTGGTCAATGCCTTCGATCGTTTGTTCATGCTCTACTGGTTCTGGGCCTTCCTGCCCGGACTACGCATCCGCCGGCTGGTCATGGACCTGCTTGACGCCCTGCACGGAGAACGGCTCTGGTTCATGGCGTTGCGTTTCGGTAGCCTACTGTTGCCGTTGTCCCTGCTGGGCGCCGCCGTGTTGGGACTGCTTGGCTATCTGCAACTGGCGTGGCTGGTCGCCGGCTATCTCTTGATCTTTATCGCCGTGCAGGTCGGTTGGCTGCTGGCACGCAGCCTGTTGAACGATCTAGTGGTGGCGCTGAAAAACTTTGCCGTGACTCATTCCGGCTACGGTTTGCTGTGGACTCAGGACATCATCACCCCGCTGCATCGGATTCTGAATCTGCTGCTGTTCCTAGGCGCGTGGGTCGTGCTGTTCCGCGCTTACGGCTGGACCGGCGAATCCGCAGTGGTCGCCTCCATCTGGGCCTTCCTGGAACGACCGCTGTTCACCGTGGGCGCGGCGGAAATCACCATCTGGCGCATTCTGATCACCGTCACCATCCTGTTGGTGGTCATCTGGTTGGGGCAATGGAGCCGGGCGATCAGCTACCGCTGGGTGCTATCCCATATCAGCGATCTGGGTGTGCGCCACAGCCTATCGGTCTTCGCCCAATACACCGTGGTCCTGATCGGGCTGCTGTTCATCCTGCGGGTGGTCGGCATCGATCTCACCACCTTGGCGGTGTTCGCCGGGGCGGTGGGCGTCGGTATCGGGCTGGGCATGCAGAGCCTGGCCAATAACTTCGTTAGCGGCCTGCTGCTGCTGATCGAACGACCGCTGCGCACCGGCGATATCGTCCAGGTCGGCACGCACTTGGGCGAAGTCACCAGTATCGGCATGCGCTCGCTGACCGTGCAAACCTTCGATAACGAGTCGGTGATCATCCCCAACGCCGAGGTGGTCGGCAACGCCTTCACCAACTGGACGCACGGCGATCGGGTGCTCCGCACTATTCTGTGGGTCGGCATCAGCTACGATGACGATCCCCATCGGGCGCAAAAAATCATCGAGCAGATCCTACGGGAACATCCAGCGATTCTAAGCAATCCCGAACCGCTGGCGTTGCTTTGGGATTTTGCCGATTCCTCGGTCAAATTCCGGATTCAATATTTCATTGACCTGAGTCGGAACCAACTGCTGAAAACGCATAACGAGATTCTGTTCGCGGTTTGGGATCGCTTCAAGGAGGCCGGAATCCGCATCCCCTATCCGCAGCACGATCTCTACCTCAAGGAGTGGCCGGCATCCAGCCCGGCCGGCTTGACGCCAGCCTTGCCCAATTCCGGTCCGCTATCCGGTGGCGCCGGCTCTTTTTCTACTCACCATACCGATGTCACTCGATGAAAACGATTGAACTCCTTCTCGAACGCTTCATCCTGCTCAGTCGCTGGCTGTTGGCACCGCTGTATTTGGCGCTGATCGCTATCCTGATTCTGTTCGCGGTCAAGGCCTACCAGGAGGTGATCCATCTGTTCGCCGCCATTGTCACGATCACCGAAACCGATCTGGTACTGGCGGCACTGGCAATGATCGATCTGGCCTTGGTGGCCAACCTGCTGGTGATGGTGGTACTCAGCAGCTACGAGACCTTCGTATCCAATATCGACGTGTATGAAGGGCAGGAAAAGCCGTCCTGGCTGGGTAAGATCGACGCGGCGACCATCAAGCTCAAGCTAGCGGTTGCCATCGTCGCCATTTCGTCCATTCATCTGCTCAAGGCGTTCATGACCGCCCCACCTCATGATGGCGATCAGCCATTATGGAACAATCAATTGTTCTGGCTGGTGATCATCCACTTGACCTTCGTGTTATCGGCGCTGCTGATGGCGGTGATCGACCGTATCGCCTTCGCTCCGCACCGTAGCCATTGAATGGCTCAAAGACCGTGCCGGCCAACCCAGTCGCGGGCGAACTGCCAAGCCACCCGGCCACTACGCGAACCGCGTTGCAATGCCCATTGCAGCGCCTGCTGGCGGGTGGCCTCGTCCAAGCCCGCCGGCCATTCCAACTGCTCCAGCCAATGGCCGACGATGGCCAAATAATCATCCTGGCTGAACGGATGAAACGACAGCCACAAGCCGAATCGCTCCGATAGCGAGATTTTTTCCTCCACCGCCTCACCGTGGTGCAACTCGCCGTCGATGATACGGGCGTCCTCGTTTTCCCGCTGGTATTCGGGCAACAGATGGCGGCGGTTGGAGGTGGCGCAGAGCAGCACGTTGTCGGGCGCGGCGCTGATCGAACCGTCCAGCATCGCCTTGAGTGCCTTGTAGCTGGGGTCGTCGGCTTCGAACGACAGATCGTCGCAGTAAAGCAGGAACCGCTCCGGCCGCTCGAACAGAGGATCGACGATGTCGGGCAGGTCGATGAGATCCTGCTTGTCCACTTCGATCAGGCGCAGGCCACACTCGGCGTATTCGTTGAGCAGGGCCTTGATCAGTGACGATTTACCGGTACCACGCGCGCCCCACAGCAGCACGTTGTTGCAGGGTTTTCCGGCCAGAAATTGCCGAACGTTCAGATCCAGGGCCGTCTTTTGCCGGTCGATCCGCTGCAAGTCGGCTAACCGCAGGCGATGAGGATGCCGGACCGGGCGCAGGCAGCCGCGCTGGCCGAGTCGTCGCCAGCGGAATGCACGGTCGGATTTCCAGTCCGGCGGCGCTGGCGGCGCCGGCAAGCCTTGCTCCAACCGTTCCAGCGCGGACGCCAGCCGTTCGGCCAGCGCCCGCTCAAGCGACAGCGTCACCGACGGCATGGCCGCTAGCGGCCCATGACCACGGTGCTCTGTACGTTTGGCGCGCCGGCCAACACGACCAGATCGGCGACGATGCGCGCGCTTTCGTCCAGGGCCGCATCCGGAATCGCGCTGTCCTTACCGGCTGGGATCTCGTCATCCGCCTTGAGCGGCGGCAAGCCCTTGGCGACGCGGTAGCGGTTTTCCCGATCGCGCTGCCAGTTCTCGATGCGCTCGTGCTCGGCCCGACGCTGTTTCTCCTGCAAGGAGACGGTGGTTCTGTCCTGCTGTTCCTTGGTGAAATCGAGGTCGCGCAGAAACGCCTGATAATCCGGGTCGCTGGTGGCGCGCTCCTGATGCCGCCGCGTCAGTTCCGGCACCAGCGCCGCCAGATTCCGGTCAGCCCGGTAGCGGGTGGCGGCGATCTCGTCCCAGGGCAACGCGTTCTTCTGGGCGCTCTCGCCGATTTCCTCGCTGTCCACCACCGAGGGAATGGCGATATCCGGCCGGACTCCACGATGCTGGGTGCTACTGCCGTTGACGCGATAGAACTTGGCGATGGTCAGCTTCAACTGCCCCTGCGGGTCCTTGGCCCGGGTCAGCCGGTTCAAATCGACCAGAGTTTGCACCGTGCCCTTGCCAAAGGTTGGATCGCCGATGACGAGGCCGCGACCGTAGTCCTGAATGGCGCCGGCGAAGATTTCCGAGGCCGAGGCGCTGGCGTGATCCACCAGCACCGCCAGCGGCCCGCCGTACAGCCGGCTGCCTTCACTGTCCTGTTCGACTTCCACTCGACCGCTGGCGTTCCTGACCTGCACCACTGGCCCGTCGCCGATGAACAGACCGGTCAAGTCCACCGCTTCCTGCAGGGAGCCACCGCCGTTTTCGCGCAGATCCAGCACCAGTCCGTCGATCTTGCCATCCAGATCCTTCAGCAACCGCCGGACGTCGCGGGTGGTGCTACGGTAATCCTCGACTCCACGCCGGGCGGCTTCGAAGTCGCTGTAGAACGCCGGCACGGTGATGATGCCGATCCGCAGCTCGCGGCCATCGGAACCCCGTATCGTCTTGATCTCGCTCTTGGCGGCCTGTTTCTCCAGCTTGATGGTGTCGCGGACCAAGCGCACGGTCTTCTCGGCCGCAGTCACGCCGGCCTTGCCGGGTAGCACCTTCAGGCGCACCACCGTGCCGCGCTGGCCGCGGATGCGCTCGACCACATCGTCCAGCCGCCAGCCGACCACATCCACCCAAGGGCCTTTGTCACCCTGCGCCACGGCGACGATCTTATCGGCCGCCTTGATTTGCTGGCTGAGATCGGCCGGGCCGCCGGCCACCAGCTCGACCACCGTCACCTGTTCGTCCTCCATCCGCAGCACGCAGCCGATACCTTCCAGCGACAGGCGCATCTGGATGTTGAAATTTTCGGTGTTGCGTGGCGAGAAGTAGGCCGTGTGCGGGTCGAACGCCTGCGCGACCGCATTCATGTACAACTGGAACACGTCGTCGCTGCTGGATTGTTGCGCTTGGCGCAAGCGGTTGTCGTAGCGCTTGCTCAGTAGTTCGCGGGCGGCGGCCTGATCCTTACCGGACAGGATCAGGGTCAACATCTCGTGCTTCAGTCGCTTGCGCCAGATTTCATCCAGCTCGGCCGGGCTGGCGGCCCAGGGCGCGTCCTTGCGATCCACGTTCAGGGATTCATCCACATCGAAACGAAACCCTTGCTCCAGCTGGGATTGAATGCGGGCGGTCCGCTCCGTCAGCCGGTGCAGATAGACGTTGAAAATGTCATAGGCCGGGTGCAGATCACCTTTCTTCAGGGCATCGTCCAGGGTATCGCGATACCGCTCGAAACTGGCAATGTCGCTGGCCAGGAAATAGGAACGGCTGAAGTCGAGGTCATCGAGATAGGTGGTCAGGATGAGCGCGGACAGCCGGTTGTCCAGGCTGCTTTGCCGATAATGGTGCTGGGACAATAACTCGGCGATGGTCCGGTCCAGCGAGGCATGCCGGGCCGCCGGCACCAGGTCACCACCGACGATAGCCCCGCTAAGAGCGGTCGGTTTGGCGAATACCCCCGGAGAACCCAGCAACACAACCAGCGGCAGCAGGATCAGAATTTTTTTCAGAGCGCGAATATTATGCATGCTATCTCTCGACGAAAACGGCCCTCGAACGCCACGCTTCCTCATCAGGATGAGATGGGATGGACCAAGATGATGTCGGTGGCGACCGGTTGCTTGCCGTTCGGTTCGGCCAAGGTGAACTCGAACAGGTGGTTACGAGACGGCAGCTTCATGACGTTAAAGCCTTCCGGCAAGCTGGAGTCATGAAAAAACGCCGTCCGGTAGGGGGAATCGGGGTCGCGGGAATCGGTTTTCCATAAATACTGCGACAACTTGACCAGAAATCGCATGAAGCCAAAACTTTTGTTGTCGTCGTGATGATAGCAGTAACCGCGAACCCGCGAACCCATCGCGCCCCACATGGGCGCGGCGTAATCGTCGCCGCGAGTCGGCAGCAACCCCGGCACCAGATAGCCGGACACGTACATGTCCGCTTCCCGGCGCAGCTCCTCCGACACATTGTCGAAGGCCAACACCTCGACCCGGCAGCCCTTGTTCTGTAGAGCGCGGACCACCTGCACGAAATCGCCGTCGCCGGTCGCCAACAGCACCCGGTCCAGATTTTCCGATTGCAACAGCACATCCACGGCCATGTCGAGATCGGCGTTGGCCTTGCCGTAACGGTTGCCGGCCTCGTCCTGAAACCATTTGACCCGTTTTTCGATGACCTTGTACCCCAGTTCGCGCAGGGCGGATTGATAGGCGCGGGCTTTGTCACGATAGACCGTATTGGTTTCGGCGCGTTCCTCGTCGTAGGACAGGTAAACGTTCAGGCGCAGTGGTTCGGCGTGATCGCGGCAGGCGAATTCGCGAAGGATGTCGTATTGCATGCGTTGCCCGCCGTTGCGTGAAATATTAGCGGCGTCTACGTAAACGCCAACCTTGGCGTGAGATTTGATATCGATGGTCATATGCTTAATCTGAACGTAAATGGAAGCGTCATTACTGAAGGGAATGAACTGTACCTAGGGGAGACGAATTGCGTAATATTTTTATCATAAATCTTGCATGGAACCGCTACATTTTTACGGCCTCGCCATGGCTGGCGAAACGTGGCGCTGACTGCTGATTTCGAGCGGCGACGCTCGCCCCACCGGCTGCCCGGCCGATCCCTCAAACGCGGTCCGACATGCCGCGCGCCGGATCGACGGGCTGGCTGATCAATGGTTGTCGGCGCTTCCCATCGACTGCCGCTCCGCATCCAGCAGGGGCCTGAGCAGATCCATCGGCACCGGAAACACCACAGTGGTGTTGTTCTGAATGCCAATATCGTTGAGCGTTTGCAGGTAGCGCAACTGCAGAGCCTGCGGCTGGGAGGCGATGATCGCGGCGGCCTGACGAATCCGTTCGGCGGCCTGGAACTCGCCCTCGGCGTTGATGATCTTGGCCCGCCGCTCGCGTTCGGCCTCGGCCTGACGGGCAATGGCCCGGATCATGCTCTCATCAATATCCACATGCTTGAGTTCGACATTGGACACCTTGATGCCCCAGATGTCGGTCTCGGCGTCCAAAATATTTTGAATGTCCCGGTTCAGCTTTTCCCGTTCGGCCAGCATCTCGTCCAGTTCGTGCTGACCGAGCACCGAGCGCAGCGTGGTCTGCGCCAGTTGGCCGGTGGCGGTGTAGTAATCCTCGACCTGGATGATGGCCCGCTCGGGGTCGATCACCCGAAAGTAGATCACGGCGTTGACCTTGACCGAGACATTGTCGCGGGAGATCACGTCCTGGCTGGGCACGTCCATGACGATGGTGCGCAAGTCCACCCGCCTTATCTGCTGGATGACCGGCACCACGATGATCAGCCCCGGTCCCTTGACCGCCTGAAAGCGCCCCATGAAAAACACCACGCCGCGCTCGTATTCGTACAGCATCTTGATCGAGGCGACGACCAGCACCAGCAGCACCAGCAGCGCGATAAGAATCGGATTAAAAATCATGACGGTTCCCCTTTATCGGAATCCAGCGTTTGCACCCACAGTGTCAATCCCTCGCGACCGGCGACCCGGATTCGGTCACCCCGACGCAATGGCCGGTCGGCGCGGACGCGCCAGGATTCGCCGTGAATCCACGCCCGGTCGTCGTCCGCCATCACCGTGCCCACCGCGCCCAGCAAGGTTTCCACCCCGCTGACCGCCGGCCGACGCCGCTGCCGGGCAAACAGCGTCGCCAGACCGATCAGCACCACCGCGCTGGCCAAGGCGAAACCGACGATCAGACCGATGGGAATTTCGTAACCGGGACCGGTTTCATCCCATAGCAGCAGCGAGCCGGCGATGAAGGCAACGATCCCACCCAACCCCAGCGCGCCGAAACTGGGCACGAACGCCTCGGCGATCATGAAGGCAAGACCAAGCAACAGCAGCGCCAAACCAGCGTAGTTGACCGGCAGCACCTGAAACGCGAACAGCGCCAGCAGCAAGCAAATGCCGCCCAGCACGCCGGGCAACGCCGTGCCGGGATTGGCCAGCTCGAAGAAAATGCCATAGACCCCGATCAGCAGCAGCACGTAGGCCACCATCGGGTGGGCCACCGCCGCCAGCAGCCGGTTCCGCCAGTCAGGTGTGAGGGTTTCAACGGTCAGATTGCGGGTGGACAACGCTCGCTTGGCGCCTGCGATCTCCACCGATCGGCCATCGGCTTGTTGCAGCAGGTCGGAAACGTTGACGGCAATCAGGTCGATCACGCCTTTTTGTAGGGCATCTTGGGCACTGAGGCTGGCCGCCTCGGTCACTGCTTGTTCGGCCCATTCGACGTTGCGACCCCGTAACTGGGCCAGCGAGCGAATGTAGGCGCGAGCATCGTTGACCAACTTGCGCTCCATGTCGGAAGCGGCTGGAGTGGGTTTGTCGGTAGACTGATCGGCGGGTTTGTCAGCCGCCTTGTCAGTGTCAGGCTCGTGGGCGCGATCCCGGTCGGTCGGCCGTGCCGGTAGCGGCAGGCCACCGATTTGCACCGGCGTGGCGGCACCCAGATTGGTGGCGGGTGCCATGGCGGCAATGTGACAGGCATAGAGCATGTAGGTACCGGCGCTGGCGGCACGGGCACCTTCCGGAGCAACGTAGCCGATAATTGGCACCGGCGAAGCCAGGATCGCCTGAATGATGTCACGCATGGAGCTATCCAGGCCACCGGGCGTGTCGAGCTTGAGAATGACCGCCGCCGCACCGCGCTCACGCGCCTGCTCAAAACCCCGCAGGATGAAATCGCGGCTGGCCGGACCGATAACGCCTTGGACCTCCAGCAGCAGCGCCGAACCGAGCGCCGCTGCTGTCGTGGCCAGCGCGCCTCCCGCCCATGCCGCCAGCCATGCCAATATCATCGCCACCCGCAATCCGCGCATTGCACCGCCTCCGTCGATCACCCCACCACTTAACAATCATTTTAGACTGCCGGACACGGGCGCGGTGCGGGCGGACGGGCGCTTAATTTGCCAAGGCTTCCCGAATCTGGGCCGCCAACGCCTTGAGTTCCTCGGGATCACCAGGCGCGCGACCGTGGGCATCGGTACGCTGCCCTTCCCGCATCGGCACGATGTGAACATGATAATGAAGCACGGTCTGACCGGCGGCGGCGCCATTGAACTGGCCGATGCGCAGTCCATCGGGGGTCAGTGCTTTCTGAGTGGCGCGGGCGATGCGCTGAGTCATTTTGGTGACGGCGAGCAGATCCGCTTCAGCGATCTCCAGTAGATTGGCGGCATGCGCCTTGGAAATCACCAAGCTATGGCCCGGACTGGCCGGGTTGATGTCCATGAAGGTCAAGGTCAGATCGTCTTCATAAACCTTGATGGCCGGGATCGCGTTCCGGACGATTTTACAGAAGATGCAGTTTTCGCTGGAGTTCATGCAGCTGGCTCTCCTGAGCGGCGGGCGGTTGAGCGGAAAAATACTTTCCGCGTATGGGACGGTTCCGGCGCGGGGTACGCTCGGCTTCAGGGCTGGCGCTCGACCGTCCGGATCTCCATGCGCATCACTTCCTTGCCTTTCTTGTGCTGAGCAATCCGCACCGGCAGGTAGCGCAATTCGGGGGCGAACCAAAAGGTGGTGATCCGAGTGTTACCGGGCTTGGAGTGGCTGATGCGCAATGTGCGGAGCCGGCCAAGTGGAGTATCCAGCACCTCCTCGCCCTCGTTGCGGATCTGGAAGGTCCGGAGTGCGGTCTCGTCCACCAGCGTGTACTGTTTGGGCAGGCGGTCGCGCTGCAAATCCCGCATCACCACCATGTTGAGGCTCAGGGGATCCACCACGCCAGGCGACAGCGGCAGCGTGACTTGTCGCGTACCACTGCGCGCTTCGACCCGGCCGGCTGACCAGTCGAAACGCAGTTGCACGTCACCGGATTTCTTACCGGTTTCCATCTGCCGTTCATAGCGAGTCGGCTGAATCCGGCCATCGCGGATTTCCCCGCTGGCCCGCTCGCTGACACTGGCCGACGCCAGCAGCGCCACCAGCCCGTTGGGGCGGACATCGGAGCTCATCTGGTAACCATCCGAACCGTCCGCAGCCAGGCTCATGATCGCTTCGCCAAGCGAGAACCCCTGGCCGTACACTTCATAACGGGCCTGAAAGGGCGCGACGGGCAATTCGCCGCTAGCGGAGGTTGAGAGACCGAACGCCAGCCCAGCGGCCAGCATGATGGCGTGGAACAATCGTTTCATACGACGGCGCATCCTCGCCGACCCGACGGTCGGCAATCGGTTTCAAGGATAATGACCGCGCATGATAGACCATTCCCGGCGACCGCGTGCCCACGGATCGCCGCGTCGGGCGGGAGGGTTCAGGCTTGCAGTTGGGTAAGTTGGCCGCGGCGTTCGCGCAACAGCGTTTCATAGGCACGGCTGAGTGCACGTTCGTAGGCACAGTCGCCGGCTTCGCCCATTTCGTGCAAACGCGCTTCGAAAAAGGCGATTTCCTGGCGAAGAAAATCGACGGCCCGATAATCGGCCACCGGATGGCCACGGCTCCCTTGGCGGGTGCTCAGGGCAAAATCGGCGTGCATGGGTTGCTTCTCCTCATTTGGTCGTAATTTTCGCGATTCAAACACAGCGTACTTCGAGCGGGTGAATTCCGCATGACACCGGTATGAAATCCGCGTTTCACCAAGTACGGAACCGCATGGACAGATCGACCGCCCGCACGTCCTTGGTCAAGCCGCCGATGGAAATGTAATCGACCCCGGTCCCGGCGATCCCGCGCACGGTGTCGAAATTGACGTTGCCGGAGGCTTCCAGCTTAACGCTGCCGTCGACGATCTGCACCGCCTCGGCCATGGCCGTTAGATCGAAATTGTCGAGCATGACGATATCGGGCCGGGCGGCGAGCGCCTCCTCCAGTTCGGCCCGATTCTCCACTTCCACCTCGACAGTGACGCCGGGATGCAGGCGACGGGCGGTAGCAATGGCGTTGCCGATCGAGCCGGCCGCCATGATGTGATTTTCCTTGATCAACACGGCATCGAATAAGCCGATGCGATGATTGCGGCAACCGCCGCAGCGCACGGCGTATTTTTGCGCCAGCCGCAGGCCCGGCAAGGTTTTTCGGGTATCGAGAATGACCGCCTTGGTACCGCTCACGGCATCGGCGTAGCGGCGGGCCAGGGTGGCGGTGCCGGACAGCAGTTGCAGGAAATTCAAGGCGGTGCGTTCGCCGGTCAGCAGCGGGCGGGCCGGACCGCGCAGGGTGCAGAGCAATTGCTCGGGTTCGACGCGGTCGCCGTCGGCCACCCGCCAGTCGATGGCGATACCCGTATCGAGCTGGCGGAACACGGCGTCGAACCAGGCGGTACCGCACAGGATCGCAGCCTCGCGGCTAACGACGGTGGCCTCGGCCTGGGCGTGCTCCGGGATCAGCGCGGCGGTCAAATCGCCGCTACCGACATCCTCGGCCAGCGCCAGGGCGACGTTGGGATTGGGATCGGGCAGAGTCATGGCAGCTCCTCGGAAAACGGTTTCGGCGCAACTATAGCGCAGCGGGGGCGCGGTATCGCGTGGCGAGGCATAAACTATGGGCTCCATTGAATTTACCAAGGAGCAAACCCATGCGAGCCATTCTATTCGGCATGCTGCTGGCGTTCGGTGACGCAGCTTTCGCGGCCGATGGCAATCCTCTACGTATCGAGCAACCCTGGGCGGCCGAAACGCCACCGACCGCCCTCGCCGGCGCCGCCTACCTAAACATCGTCAACGACGGCGAAGCCGATCGCCTGCTCGGCGCCAAGGCCGATGGGGTCCGTCATGTCGAGCTGCATACGACGACCATGGACGGCGGCATGATGCGGATGCGCAAGGTCGAGGTACTCGAAGTACCGGGCGGCACGACCACCGTGCTGGAACCCGGCGGCATTCACATCATGCTGATCGATCTGAAGCAGCCGCTGCGCGCCGGCCAAAGCGTCCCGCTGACCCTGGAGTTCGAAAAAGCCGGGGTGCTGCAAGTACAGGTTCCGATCCGCAAGCGCGAAGCAATGCAGCCTTCGAGCACACCGCCCGCGCACGAGCACAGCCATGGCGACGGGCAGAACATGAAGATGGAATGAATCTCCACTGCCCTCGCCTCTACTCCACCTGCTCCAGCACCGCCGCATGAGCGGGGCAACGGACGCGCAACGCGGCAACGAAAGCGGTCAGCGCCGGTCGATCCACGAACCAGTGGAGATGAGCGGGGCAGCGGCAATCGGAGGCACCGAAACGAAACGGCGGCGGCACGCCGCCCAAATCCTCCCGCAGCACCGTCGCCCATAGACATTCGCGACGGATCGGATCGTGGCTGATCCAGATCGCCCGCAAGACGGCGCGACTTCTCAGATAGTCGATGTGCCAATGCGGGCGGACCGCCGGCCGGCGGTGATGGGCCAGCCGCGCCGCCGCGCCGCCCGGCCCGAAAGCGCTGCCGACGTACACCGCCCAACCAGGTGCCATCCGCAATCGATGGCGCCGGCCGATCGCGATCTCCTCGGTAACGTCGATGCGCAACAGTAGCGCGTAGGTCCCCGCTCCGGCGGCGGATACCGACGGCCTCATGTGAACTCCTCTCCACTTAACATCGGCTTGTGCCATTACCGACAATCGCTACCATCGCGCGGTATCGTCTGCTACAGACTATTATTTCAATTTTAATAACTCTTTAATTTTATAGTAAATTATATTTACCTTCCTTCAGGCACGGCGGTTGCTAGCGACGGGGTGCCGTACGTTCGCGGACGGCGGCGGATCATGTCCGCCCTTGACACGTTCACTGCTCAGGTCGCCATTGAAGGAATAATTGTATGACACTAGCAAGTTCAGTCTTCGCACTCGCAGGGCGTCAGGGCGCGGCGCGTCCGCTGCTGTTGCTGCTGCTACTCGCGCTCGGCATGAGTGCATCTCCCGCTTTCGCCGAAACGGCCCATCATGTCAGTGAGGCCAATCTGGCGCTGCCCAATCTCAGCGACACGGCACTGGCCAGCTTTGTCGGCGGCATCTCGGGCTGGACCTTGCTCGCTTGGGGCCTGCTCGTCTGCATTGGCGGTCTGGTGTTCGGCGCGATCATCCAGGCTCGGATTCGCCGCTTGCCGGTCCACCGCTCGATGGCCGAGGTCAGCGAGCTGATTTACGAGACCTGCAAGACCTACATGTTCACGCAGGGCAAGTTCCTGCTGATCCTGGAGGCGTTCGTCGCGGTCATCATCGTTGCCTACTTCGGTTGGGTCCAACAAATGAACGTGGCGGAGGTGCTGCTGATCCTGGCCTTCTCGTTGATCGGCATCGCCGGCTCGCTGGGCGTGGCCTGGTTCGGTATCCGCATCAACACGCTGGCCAACAGCCGCACCGCCTTTGCCGCGCTGCGGGGCCAAGCCTATCCGGTTTACGCCATTCCGCTGCAATCCGGCATCTCCATCGGTATGTTGCTCATCTCCACCGAACTGCTGATCATGCTGGCGATCCTGCTGTTCGTGCCACCGACCCTGGCCGGCAAATGTTTCATCGGTTTCGCCATCGGCGAATCACTGGGCGCCGCCGCCCTGCGCATTGCCGGCGGCATCTTCACCAAGATCGCCGACATCGGCTCCGACCTGATGAAGATCGTCTTCAAGATCAAAGAGGACGATGCCCGCAATCCAGGGGTGATCGCCGACTGCACCGGCGACAACGCCGGCGATTCGGTCGGCCCGACCGCCGACGGCTTCGAAACCTATGGCGTCACCGGCGTGGCGCTGATCAGCTTCATCATGCTGGCGGTGCCGGAAGCCGCCGTGCAGGTGCAACTGCTGGTGTGGATTTTCGTGATGCGGGTGATGATGGTGGTCGCCTCCGGCGCCTCCTACCTAGGCAACGAAGCGTTCGCCAAGCGCCGCTACGGTGGGCAAACCCGCTTCGACTTCGAGGCGCCGCTGACCTCGCTGGTGTGGATCACCTCCGCCGTGTCGTTGCTCCTCACTTTTGCGGTGTCGTACCTGCTGATCGGCGGCATCGAGATCGGCGGCACGGTCTACGGCAATCTGTGGTGGCAGTTATCGTTGATCATCACCTTCGGTACGCTGGCCGGCGCCATCATTCCGGAAGTGGTCAAGATCTTCACGTCGACCAACTCGGCTCATGTCCGCGAGGTGGTGACCGCTTCGCGTGAGGGTGGCGCCAGCCTGAACATCCTCGCTGGACTGACCGCCGGCAACTTCTCCGCCTTCTGGATCGGTGTGGTCATCGTCGGCCTGATGGCTGGCGCCAACATCGTGGCGCAGTACGATCTGGCCGCTGTCATCAACCCCGATCCGGCCAAGGCCGCCATCATGGCCGCCGTGTTTTCCTTCGGCCTGGTGGCCTTCGGCTTCCTCGGCATGGGTCCGGTGACCATCGCGGTGGACAGCTACGGCCCGGTGACCGACAACGCGCAATCGGTGTACGAACTGTCCACCATCGAGCAGTGGCCCGACATCGAGGCCGAAGTGCAACGCGATTTCGGTTTCAATCCCAACTTCGAGGTCGCCAAGGATTTGCTGGAAGAGAACGACGGCGCCGGCAATACCTTCAAAGCCACCGCCAAACCAGTGTTGATCGGCACGGCCGTGGTCGGCGCCGCCACCATGGTGTTCTCGATCGTGATGCTGCTGACCGGCGGTCTGACCGAAAACCTCGATAAGCTCTCGCTGCTCTACCCGCCGTTCCTGCTCGGTCTGGTTTCCGGTGGCGCCACGATCTTCTGGTTCTCCGGCGCGTCCACTCAGGCCGTATCCACGGGTGCCTATCGCGCGGTGGAATTCATCAAGGGGCATATGAAGCTCGACGGCGTGACCAAGGCTTCCGCCCAGGACAGCAAGAAGGTCGTCGAGATTTGCACGATCTACGCGCAGAAGGGCATGTTCAATATCTTCCTGGCCGTGTTCTTCGGCACCCTGGCCTGCGCCTTCATTGAGCCGTTTTTCTTCATCGGCTATTTGATCTCGCTGGCCATCATCGGCCTGTACCAGGCGGTGTTCATGGCCAACGCCGGCGGAGCATGGGACAACGCCAAGAAGATCGTGGAAACCGAACTGCACGCCAAAGGTACGGACCTGCATGACGCCGCCGTGGTGGGTGATACCGTCGGCGATCCGTTCAAGGACACCTCATCGGTGGCCATGAATCCGATCATCAAGTTCACCACTCTGTTCGGTCTGCTGGCGGTCGAGATGGCGGTCGGTCTCGCCGCGCAAGGTCAACAGATTCTCGCCTTGAATCTGGCGGCGCTGTTCCTGGTCCTCAACCTGGTGTTCGTATTCCGCAGTTTTTACGGCATGCGAATCACTGTTGCGGTACCCGACGACGACAACGAGCCGGAGGGCGAAACCGCCACAGAGTCGGCCTAAGCGGTATTCTTCCACCATCCGAGGTGGATCAGGTAAAAAAAGCCTTCGCTCACGCGAAGGCTTTTTCTTTTGGGTATTTCATTGATGAGGGGCGGCTCCGAAGTCTCGGATAGCCCAATACGGCATTACGGCGCGAGAAATCTCTCGGTTTTTCCGCCAAGGCTACATATTTGGATAATTCGGCCCACCGCCGCCTTCCGGTGTCACCCAGTTGATGTTCTGCGTGGGATCCTTGATGTCGCAGGTTTTGCAATGCACGCAGTTCTGGGCATTGATCTGCAAGCGTGGATTGCCGTCGTCGCCGTCACGGACGATTTCGTACACCCCCGCCGGGCAGTAGCGCTGCTCGGGCGCATCGTATAAAGGCAAATTGATCCGAATCGGTACCGTCGGGTCCTTCAGGGTCAAATGGCAGGGCTGGTCTTCCTCGTGGTTGGTGTTGGAGATGAACACCGAGGACAGCTTATCGAAGCTGATCACGCCGTCCGGCTTGGGATATTCGATCTTCGGACATTCGCTGGCTTTCTTCAGTTTGGCGTGGTCCGGCTTGTGGTGGAAGGTCCACGGCGCCTTGCCTCGGAACAGGTAGGTATCGAGCGCCGAATAAGCGATCGCCGCCCACAACCCCCAACTGAACGACGGCTTGACGTTGCGGACCTGATAGAGCTCCTCCCACAGCCAGCTCTGGCGGAGCTGCTCGGGATACTCCGCCACCTCGTCCGCGCCGCGACCGGCCGCGACCGCTGCAAACACCGCTTCCGCCGCCACGGTTCCCGATTTCATCGCGGTGTGGGTGCCCTTGATCTTAGGCATGTTGAGGAAACCGGCGGTATCGCCGATCAACGCGCCGCCGGGGAAGATCAGCTTGGGGATGGACTGAATACCGCCGGCGGAAATGGCGCGCGCACCGTAGGCGATGCGCCGGCCACCCTCGAAAGTCGGGCGGATATCGGGATGGGTCTTGAAACGCTGAAATTCGTCGAACGGCGACAGGTGCGGGTTGGCGTAACCCAGGCCGATCACGAAGCCCACCGCCACCTGGTTGTCCTCCATGTGATACAGGAAGGAGCCGCCGTAAGTGCTGGTATCCAGCGGCCAGCCGACGGTGTGGACGATCTTGCCCGGTTGATGCTTGGCCGGATCGACTTCCCACAGTTCCTTGATACCGATGCCGTAGGTTTGCGGGTCCACGCCGTCACGCAAGTTGAAACGGTCGAACAGGATTTTGGTCAGCGAGCCGCGGCAGCCCTCGGCAAAGAGCGTGTAGCGGGCGCGCAGCTCCATGCCCGGCGCGAACTGTTCGGTCGGCTGGCCTTCCCGGTTGACGCCCATGTCACCGGTGGCGACACCCACCACCGCGCCCTTATCGTCGTAAAGCACTTCGGCGGCGGCGAAACCGGGGTAGATCTCCACGCCCAGTTCCTCGGCCTGGGTGGCCAGCCAGCGACACAGATTGCCCAGGCTGATGATGTAGTTGCCGTGATTGTTCATCTGCGGCGGCGTCAGCAACCGGTACGAAGTCTCGCGAGTCAGGAATAGGAAACGGTCGTCCGTGGCCGGCGTGCTCAGCGGTGCGCCTCGTTCTTTCCAGTCCGGGATCAGTTCGTCCAGGGCTCGCGGCTCCACCACCGCGCCGGACAGGATGTGGGCGCCGACTTCGGAGCCTTTTTCCAGCACGCAGACGTTCACTTCCTGATCCTGTTCCGCCGCCAGTTGTTTCAGGCGAATGGCCGCCGACAGACCGGCGGGGCCGGCACCGACGATGACCACATCATATTCCATACTTTCGCGTTCCACCGGTCACTCCTTATCGAGTTTTAGTTGGTAGTGGCGGGAACCATCCCCGAGGGCAGGATTCTCGCAATGGTCGGGATTCCAAGTTTGGCCGTTGGGAGCGGTCCCGTTCAAACCAGTGATCGCTCCAAGTATAACATTTTAATTAAAGACGGTTTTTTCGAAGAAGCATACTGTGGATAGGGAAATATCAGGCTTGCAGCGCGCGGCAACGCGCGGCGTAGCGGCGCCAGACGGCGGGTTCCGGGGTATGAATCAGACTGCGCAAGGCATCGCCGAGAATCATCGGCACCAAGGCGGGCGCGTGTTTGCGCGCCCAGCGCAGAAAGCTGCGCAACCGGCGACGGAGACAGGCCCGCCAAAGCGCCGGCGGGATCAAGTCGCCGTGCTGCTCGGCGAACTTGGCCAGCGTATCCCAGTTCGCTTCGAACATCATCAATTGACGACGGCTCGCGTTGCCGTCGTGCCGCCGATACGCCGCCAATAGGCCGGCCACCCGCGCCACGGCATGCCGCGCGGACAAGCGCAGCCAGCAATCCAGATCCTCCAGAGGCAAGGATTCATCGAACCCCCCGATGGCCAAAAATGCCTCCCGATGCAAGGCCACCGTCGGATTGGCGATGTCGTTATAGCGCAGCAACCACAGATAAGCTTGGTGATCAGGACCGGGCGGCCGGCGGTTCCGGGTCGCGGAGGACAATATCCGCCCCGCCGCGTCGATAAAGTTCACATCGGAATAAACCAGAGCCAGATGAGGATCATTCCAGCTCTTGATGGCCTGCTGCTGGCGCTGGATCTTATTCGGATAGAGCAAATCGTCGGAGCCCAGCAAATGCACCCACTCGCCGCGACAGGCCGCGATGGCGCGATTGGAAGCGGCACTTACCCCTTGATTGGCCTGATGAATCACACTCAGATGTTCGAAGCGCTCGGCATGAGTCGTGGCGAAGCGCTCGGCCACCGCCAGGGTGGCGTCGGTGGAGCCATCGTCCACCACCACCAGTTCCAGCCGGGGATAGCTCTGATTCCGCACCGACTCCAGAGAGGCACCGAGGAAAGCGGCGTGGTTGTAGGCGGGCACCGCCACGCTGACCAGCGGCAGACTCATTTTTCCACCAGCAGAAAATACTGCACCACCAGAAACTCGCCGAACAAGCGGTGCGGAAACCACCAGCGACGGTATTTGGGCTTGATGTAGGGCGCGATGATCGCCACTCGCCAACCGGCCCGACCGACCGCATCCAGCAGGCTGGAGCGGGTGAAAAAATGCAGATGGGTACGATCCATGATGCCGGCGTCGGCGTAGTCGAAACGCCCCCGGAACAGCAGGGGGAACACGACGCTCTTGTGGCGCACGTTGGGCACGCTCAGCAACAACCGCGCGCCCGATCGGACGCGGCGATGCAATTCCGCCAACACTCGCCAGGGATCGATCAGGTGTTCCAGCACATCGGCCATGATCAGCAGATCGTAATCGGTCCAGGGCACCTGCCCCGTTATCGCCTCCAGGTCGGCCACCCAAATTCGGTGAAGCTGGTCCGCCGCCTGGCTCGCCGCCTCCGTGTTAGGCTCGATCCCATCGCAGCGTTCGGCCAGACCGGCTTGCAGCAGTTGCCGCCCCAAACGACCGCCGGCACAACCGATGTCCAACACCACGCCGAGCTGGCCGTGAGGACGGAGAAAATCCACCAAATCCCGCCGGTCGGCGGCGTAATAACGGCTCATGATCTCCGCGCGCGACCGACGGTCACTCGGCGGCGCGCGGATAACCGCACTGGCGTGGATCGCTCACAGGCCGACCCGATCCAGCCAGGCGGCGAAACAGCACCGACCCCGCGCCGCAGTTTCGGTGGCGTACCGAGTGGTCTCAGTTCGCAGGGTCGACACGCTTAGGCCCGGCGTCTGCCCAATCTCGCAGGCATGGCCAATGAACCAGCGTTCCAACCCTTGGGCGGTGGCCTCGACATGGAATTGCAGCGCCAGCGCGTGTTCGCCCCACGCAAACGCCTGATTGGGATAAAGATCGGTTGAAGCCAACAATTCGGCACCCTCGGGCAAATCGAAGGTGTCGCCGTGCCAATGCAGCACCGGCACGCCGCTGGCGAACAGCGCCACCGGGCTGTTCCGACCGCCTTCGGTCAGCGTCAACGGTTTCCAGCCGATCTCCTTCCGATCGCCCGGATAAACTCGCGCCCCCAGCGCCCGCGCGATCATTTGGCAACCTAGACAGAGGCCGAGCGTCGGCCGGCCGGCCTCCAACCGCGCCTGCAGCACGCGCAGTTCATCGTGGATAAAGGGATAGGCGTCGTCTTCGTAGACCCCGATGGGACCGCCCAGGATCACCAGCAGATCGTTGGCTGACGGGTCCAGCGCGGCCAGATCGTCGTAACCAGCCTCCAGATAGCGCACGGCATAACCGCGCTCGGCCAGTACTGGGGCGAAGGCATCGAGATCCTCGAAGGCCACATGACGGATGGCGAGAACGGTTTTCATGGGCGTACTCGGATGGCTGGGCAGCGCGGGCAATCCCGCGCTTGCCGCCCGAGAGCCGGGGAACATTCAGCGCGGCTGGATCGCAATCTGGCGGAGAGGGAGGGATTCGAACCCTCGGATCCTCGCGGATCAACGGTTTTCAAGACCGCCGCAATCGACCACTCTGCCACCTCTCCGGGTGGCCAGGATTGTAACCGCGCGTCTCCCAGCTCGCCAGTGCCCAAGCCTTCGCTACGGCAACATTCCGGCGTTGGCCGGCGGCCGACTCCAGAACAGCGCGTGCAACCGCAGCAGGGTATCCGAATCCGAAATCAGCTCGCGCTTCTGCGCCGCGCTCAGGCTATCGGGACCCTCTTCCTCCAACTGATGGATCAAGCCTTCCAGATAATGCCGGCGACGCTTGCCGGGCGGCTCGCTCTCCGGCAACAGCGATAGGTGCAGCGCGTTGACGTAGGGATCGGTCAGCGCCTGGACGAAGCGGCTGGCCGGCTTGTCCCACAACACCGGCAGCACCGGCTCGCTCTCCCGCAGATTCTCATCCAGATAGCGCAGCACCGGCGGCGGGTCGGTTTCTTCCGGCGTCAGGAACAGACCCAGTTCGCGCGACTTACGACCCAGGGCGATGCTACTGGACAGCATCGAGACTGGGATCGACAACAGCAAACCCAGCAACACCGGCGTGAACCACCAGAAAAACGCTGGCACGTATTGATAACTCAGCACGCCGACGACCACGCCGGTCAGGGTATGCCCGCCGTGCGCCAGCGCTGCTTCCTTGAAGCTGGTCATGTGATCGCCACGCTGTTGGGTCGGCCAGCCGACAGCGCGGCGCAACAAGATCGCCAGCACGAACTTGGTCTGGAACAGCATCAATACCGGTGCCGTCAGCACCGAAAACACCGTCTCCAGCACCACGCTCAGGGTCGCCGCGAACATCCCACCGTAACCGTGACGCAGCCGGCTGTCTTTCAAGAGCAGCAGCAGGGCCAATAACTTAGGCAGGAACAGCATGGTCAGGGTGACCAGCAGCACGGTGGTCATTTCCACCGCGAACGATACTGGCCACACCGGTATCCAGTTCTCACCAAAAAAATAGATCGTCTCCTGACGGGTCTGGATGAGCGCCTCCACCCCGGTGGCGATCAGAAACAGCAGCCACAGCGGCGAGGCCAGATACGACATGACGCCCATTGAGAAATGCAAGCGGCTCAGGGCGTTGAAACCGTGGGCCAGTGCCAGCCGCAAATGTTGCAGGTTACCCTGGCACCAGCGGCGGTCGCGCTTGGCGTAGTCGATCAGGGTCGGCGGGATTTCCTCGTAGCTGCCTTCGAGATCGTAGGCCAGCCAAACCTCCCAGCCGGCTCGCCGCAACAACGCCGCCTCGACGAAGTCGTGACTAAGGATCGCGCCGCCGAACGGTTCCCGGCCAGGCAATTTCGGCAAGCCGCAGTGTTCCAGGAACGGCCGTACCCGGATGATGGCGTTGTGGCCCCAATAATTGCTTTCGCCGAGCTGCCAGTAGTTCAGCCCGGCGGTGAACATCCGTCCGTAGATGCTGCCGGCGAACTGCAGGATGCGGGCAAACAGCGACTCGCGGTTGACCGGCACCGGCGGCGTTTGGATCAGCGCCACGTTCGGATGGCACTCCATCAGCCGCACCATGTCCGTCAGCGTGGAGCCTTTCATGATGCTGTCGGCGTCCAGCACGATCATGTAGCGGTACCCACCGCCCCAGCGGGTGCAGAAATCCTCCAGGTTGCCGCTCTTGCGGTCGGTGTTCTCCGGCCGGTTGCGGTAGAAAATCCGTCCCTTGCCGTCCAGCGCCCGCACCATGTCCTGCCAGCGCAGTTCCTCCTCGACCCACACGTCGGGATCGCGGGTGTCGCTGAGGATGAAGAAATCGAAGTCCGCCAAGCGACCGGTTTCCGCCAGCGAGCGATGGATGGCGCGCAGGCCGGCAAACACCCGCTCCGAATCCTCGTTGTAGATCGGCATCAGGATCGCGGTGCGCGGCGGCGGCACGGCCGGGTCGGGCGGCACGGCCGGCTGGCGGGAAATCGCCCAGCGGTCGCGGCCGAACAGAATCGTGAAAAACCCCATGAGTGCCGTCCAGAACGACATGCAGATCCAGCCGATCAGAATCGTGTACAGCAGCAATAGCAGCAGCTCCATCGGGCTGAAACCGTTGCTCTGGAACACGCTGACCAGCAGTCCCAGGGCGATCAGCGTGGTCAGGTTCGTCAACAGAAAGAATGCCCATCGCCGGAGGGCATATCCCTTCGCCGACGGTCGAAAGGATGCGGTCATGAAGGCGTCATTCCAGAAGGAGGGGAAACACTCCGCCGCCAGCGCCGTAGCGGGTCCAGCAGCGAGAACAGCTCGATCCGCTGGGCCGGCATGGCGCCGGGAGCGGACGCTGGAGCGGGCTCGGCCACCGCCGCGCGCAGGGCATCGCTGACGTCCCGCGCGGCGTCGGGTGGCGCGAACAACACCGCCGGCCAATCCGGCACCGCGCCGCCCAGCAGTGCCGCCCGTGCCGCCGCCAACGCCTCCGGTCGCCGGGGCAGGTCGAGCGTCCGCGCCAGCCAATCGTCCAACAGCTCCCGTGCCGCCGCCAACGCCCCCATCAACGGGTCCGAGGATTCGGATCGATCGGGCATGCAGCGGCGCAGCGCCTGTTCGCTCAGCGCCGCGATCTGATCGGGGTCGCTCACCCCCAGTGCTCGCCAGTAGGCGCCCAAGCGACCGAGCAGCACCCCATGGAACGGTGCCGCTGACGGCGGCGACAGATACGGCATCGCCGTATTCACTTGGGCGCGGTCCACTGGTAGCTCCAGGTTTCGGTCAACACGTCGTCGTCGAGCTTCAGGAAACAGCGCAGTTCGGCCGAATCGTTTCCCTGCGGCAGCAGTTCGAAGGACGCGCGCCAACCTTGGGTATAGGTATTTTTCTGGACCACGATGTTCTGAATCTGGCCAGCGGACGCGCTGATCATCGCCTTCACCAGGGCATTCTCCGGCAGTTTGCTCAGGGCTTCGCCGCCGAAATCGATCACGAACCGTCGCCGCGAGGCATCCAGATCGCCGGCGCCGCCAGCGCCCACCCGGCTGGTCAACACATGGCCACCCGGAGAAAGATTCGGCATGTCAAGGAAGAAATACAAGCGGTAATTGAACTCCAGTTGCTGGCCGGCTTCGACTGGTTTCATCGGGTTCCAGAACGCGGCGATGTTGTCGTAGCGCTCGGCGGTACTGGGGATTTCGATCAACTGGACCGAGCCTTTGCCCCACTCACCCTCCGGCTCGACCCAGATGCTCGGCCGGGTGTGGTAATGCGCCTCCAGATCCTGGTAATCATCGAAATCGCGGTCGCGCTGCAACAAACCGAAGCCATGCGGATTGTTGTCCTGGAAGGCACTGATACGCAGCCGGGTCGGATTGTTGAGCGGCCGCCAAATCCATTCGCCGCCACCGGTGGCCATCAGCAAACCGTCGGAATCGTGCACCTGCGGGCGGAAATCGTCGAAAAACCGCTCGTTCAAGGCACCGTGGTAGAACATGCTGGTCAGCGGCGCCACGCCGAGCTTTTGCACATCCTCGCGGACAAAGAGATTGGCCTTGACGTCGATCTGGGTGTTGATGCCCGGCTTGATGACGAAGCGGTAGGCGCCGGTCAGACTCTGACTGTCCAACAGTGCGTATACGGTCAACTCGGTGGCGTCCTTATCGGGTTTCTCCAGCCAGAACTCGCGGAAATAGGGAAACTCCTCGGGCTTGGACAGACCGGTGTCGACGGCCAGGCCGCGCGCCGAGAGACCGTAGTTCTGATTCTGGCCGACAGCGCGGAAATAGCTAGCGCCCAGAAACACCGCAACCTCGTCGTAATGGCTGTCGGTATGCAGCGGATACATCACCTTGAAGCCGGCGAACCCCAAATCCCTGGGCAAATCCTCCGGTACCTTGTTCTTGCCGTAGTCGAACAGATCGCTGGCATACTCCAAAGGCCGGCTTTCGCCTTCGTCAACCACATTGATCACGACCCGCTGGAAGAACAAGAACCCCAGCGGCGCGAATTGGATCTCGAACGGCAGTGCCTGGTCGCGCCACAAGCTCTTCTCCGCCCGGAAGCGGATGTCGCGGTACTGATCGTAATCCAGTTGTTTGAGAAAGTCGGGCAACACGTTGCTCTGTGCTTGATACGGGTGGGTCGCTAGCACCTCGGCACGGCGCCGGACATCGGCGAAATTGAAACGTTTGGGGGGTGGCGTCGTAGCCTGGGTGGACGCGGGCACATTGGGCGCGCCGAAACCCGTCACCGGGCATAACCAGACGCCGGCCAACAGAACCAGACTCAGCAGCATGCGAAATTTCACGGTGTTACGGCTCCCTGGGCGTGTAATCCAATGGGGTTTTAAAGTCGTTTCCAAACGTTGCATTGTAGGGTTATTGGATCGTTCCGACCATGCCTTGACACCAGCGCCATCGAAGGATAATAAAGATCTCCCGTCATTAAGGTTGTCTCAGCCGGCGAGGTGCCCCGTTTATCGGCGGTCCCACCGGCTGATCTTGCGTCTGGCCTTACATATTCCGCCGATACTGCCCGCCAACCTCGAACAGCGCCGCGGTGATTTGCCCCAGCGAGCAGTAGCGCACCGCATCCACCAGTACCGCGAACAAGTTCTCGTTGGCGATGGCCGCCTGTTTCAGCCGCGCCAGCATCCGGTCGCCCTCCGGTTGATTCCGCGCCTGGAATTCCCGCAGCCGTTGTAACTGGCTTTGTTTTTCCTCCTCAGTGGAACGGGCCAGTTCGACCTTGACCTGATCCGGCTTGGCGTTCGGGTTGCGGAAGGTGTTGACGCCGATGATCGGGTAGGAGCCATCGTGTTTGATGGTCTCGTAATACAGCGACTCCTCCTGAATCTTGCCGCGCTGGTAGCCGGTTTCCATCGCCCCCAGCACCCCACCGCGCTCGCTGATCCGCTCGAACTCCCGCAACACCGCTTCCTCCACCAGATCGGTCAATTCCTCGATGATGAACGCACCCTGATTGGGGTTCTCGTTCTTCGCCAAACCCCATTCCTTATTGATGATCAACTGCACCGCCATGGCGCGTCGCACCGATTCCTCGGTCGGGGTGGTGATCGCCTCGTCGTAGGCGTTGGTGTGCAGCGAATTGCAATTGTCGTAAATGGCGATCAACGCCTGCAAGGTGGTACGGATGTCGTTGAAGTCCATTTCCTGGGCATGCAGCGAACGACCCGAAGTCTGAATATGATATTTCAGCTTCTGGCTGCGCTCGTTGGCGCCGTACTTGTCGCGCATGGCCGCGGCCCAGATCCGCCGCGCCACCCGACCCATCACCGAATATTCCGGGTCCATGCCGTTGCTGAAGAAGAACGACAGATTCGGGGCGAAGTCGTCGATGCGCATCCCGCGCGCCAGATAGGATTCGACATAGGTGAAGCCGTTGGCCAGGGTAAAGGCCAGTTGCGAAATCGGATTGGCGCCGGCCTCGGCGATGTGATAGCCGGAAATCGAGACCGAGTAAAAATTCCGGACGCCGTGATGGACAAAATATTCCTGAATGTCGCCCATCATCTTCAGCGCGAATTCGGTGGAGAAAATGCAGGTATTCTGGCCTTGATCCTCCTTGAGGATGTCGGCCTGCACCGTGCCGCGTACGTTGGCCAGCACCCATTCCTTGATCTTCTCGATCTCGTTGTCGGTGGGTGGCCGGTGATTGTCGCCTTCGAACTTCTCGATCTGCTGATCGAACGCCGTGTTGAAAAACATCGCCAGAATCATCGGCGCGGGGCCGTTGATGGTCATGGACACCGAGGTGGTCGGGCAGCACAGATCGAAGCCTGAATACAACACCTTCAGATCGTCCAGGGTGGCGATGGAGACACCGGAATTGCCGACCTTGCCGTAGATGTCCGGCCGTTCGTCCGGGTCGCAGCCGTACAGCGTCACCGAATCGAAGGCGGTGGATAGCCGGGTGGCCTCGGCGTGCTCGGACAGCTTCTTGAAGCGGCGGTTGGTGCGGAACGGGTCGCCTTCGCCGGCGAACATCCGGGTCGGGTCCTCGTTTTCGCGCTTGAAGGCGAACACCCCGGCGGTATAGGGGAAACTGCCGGGCAGATTCTCCCGCATCATCCAGCGCAGCAGTTCGCCATGCTCCTCCAGGCGCGGAATCGCCACCTTGGGAATGCGAGTGCCGGACAGCGAGCGACGGGTCAGGGGGGT
>WBZT01000098.1_pt1 | contig 74689 bp, 81 predicted proteins | sample 5204241 | NCBI WGS metagenome assembly WBZT01 (sample SAMN12344358, study PRJNA552823) | activated sludge metagenome | biome: Activated sludge suspended growth; feature: Nitrification reactor; material: Wastewater; isolation source: activated sludge from nitrification reactor of wastewater... | reverse complement strand
CGCCGTCCGCGGCGAAATCGAACCAGTACCGGGAGGCCGGGGTGCGGCCGATCAGCGCCCGGTGGGCATGCAGCACGCCCTTGGGATAGCCGGTGGTGCCCGAGGTATAGACCAGGTAGGCGGGATCGGTGGCCTTGGTGGGATGCGGTGCTTCCCATTGTGAAATCGCGGCAAGTGCAGTTTCCAGATCCATCACGTTCAGCCCCGACGCCTGTTCCACTTCACCGGGCCCGGACAGCAGCACATGGCGCAGGTTGGGGGCGGATTGCAGCTTGTCCTTGAGCGTCGCCCAGGCGGCCTTGTCGGTCACCAGCACGGCCGCGCCGGAATCCTTGGCAAGGTAAGCCACTTCTTCCGCCGTCAGCAGGGTGGAGGTCGGCACCGAGATCGCACCACGCTTCATGGCGCCGAGGAATGCCGTCGGGTAATCCAGCGAATTGGGCAGGCGGATCAATATGCGCTCACCTGTGCCAACCTCGAGGTTACGCAACAACTGGGCAAAGCGGCTGGTACGCGCGGCTAGTTCTGCAAACGTGATCTGCGAAGTGCCCAGCCGGTCGTCTTCCACAATCATGGCGATGTTGCTTGCGGCAGGTTTGCCCAGATGGGCATCGGTGCAGGCAACACCGATGTTGAAATTCTCCGGCACCTGCCAGACCCACGGTTCAAAGGGTTTCAGGGTGGTCATGTTGCCTCCTACAGAATCACGCCGTACGGCCAGTTTTCGCGTATCACCTGGGTAGGCATCAGCTTGAGCACCGTCATGGCAAATTCCGTATCTTCCGGGCTGAGCGCACGCAGGGCATTGGCGCGCAGCAGGGTTTGCAAGGCCTTGCCGAACATGGGTGGATCCAGCATCTCGCCATCGAACTTGATGGCGCCACCCAGCAGGGCATCGGCCTCGATGGCGGCCTTGAGGATGCGCACCTTGAGCGCCACCTCGGTGGGGGACGGGGTATAGGCTACCTTGCACAAATGGATGTGGGCAGGATGGATAACCTGCTTGCCGGTCAGGCCCATGGCGGATTCCTGGCAGGCGTGCTTGTACACGATGCGCGATTCGTTTTCACCGTGCAGGTCCAGCCAGCGTCGCACGTCGTGTGGTTCCACATAATTTTCCGGCATGCTGCTGGAGCCGATCAGCGTTTCCACCCCGCCGATCACCCCCTTGCCGGCGATACGCGCCTCGAACATGAGCTGGTTGAGGTAGAACCGGAGCTCTTCCGTCCAGTGCTCGGGCGTAATGTGGATACCCATGGCCTTGGAGAAGTCATGGATGCCGAACACCACATGCTTGACCGTGCTGTACTGCATCAGATCCGGCGAAATCTTGAGTGACTTGGGGTGCTCAATAATGGGCTGGATGGTGATGCGGGGATTATGGTTGACCAGGAAATTGGACAGGTCGCGCACTTCCGCCGCACCGTAGGCCTCGCCCGCCTTGGCCAGCATCACCGCGTCGATATGGTCGGCCATGTCGCGCACCAGTTCCATGTCCTTTTCGTATTCCTCGGTGCGGAACGGGTTGACACGGATGGCAATCGCCACTTCATGACGGCGCTGGAATTGGGGCAGTTCCTGCCGCAATAGCGTCCGGCTCATTTCCTTCTGGCGGCAGCCGTCTTCCAGGTCGAAAATCAGGGTATGGGCATGGGTCTGGTGCGCATGTTTTTTCATACGGCTGGCAGCGGCTTCCAGGTCTTCGTAGATACCCAGTGAGGGCGAGTACTTGACCGGCGGATAGTAGAGCTGGATACCGGGCCAGTAGTCGCCCAGCACCCCGGCATTGATGATCCGCCCCGTGGTTCCGCCCGGTTGAGGTGCTTGCTGTTGGATACTGTGCTGCATGTTCATCTCCCGCTTGTGTCCGCCATCATGGCAAGGACTTGCTGTTGTTGTGGGTTGCCGCATGCCGACCTGGCGCAAACCAGCTCCCACAGGTCATTGTCCGGCAGGTCCAGCAGGGCATCAAAGGCCTGCCGCTGGAGCGTATTCAGCCTGTCGTAGCTACTGGCGACAAATTGCTGCAAAACGATGTCCAGCTCCAGCAGTCCGCGCCGGCAACGCCACAGCATTCTTTTGGTCTCGGTTTCCATCACAGTTTGCCCAGCTTCATATCCTTGATCCTGGCGATGGCCTGAGAAGGATTGAGCTTCTTCGGGCACACGTCTACGCAATTCATGATGTTGTGGCACCGGTACAGCCGATCCGGCGCTTCCAGGTTCTCCAGCCGTTCCTCGGTAGCCTGGTCACGGCTATCCGACAAAAAACGGTAGGCTTGCAGCAGCCCGGCCGGGCCGACAAACTTGTCCGGGTTCCACCAGAACGACGGGCAGGAAGTGGTACAGGCACCACACAGGATGCACTCGTATAGACCGTCCAGCTTGGCGCGGTCTTCCGGTGATTGCAGGCGTTCGGTTTCCGGCGGCGGGTCGTTGTTGACCAGGTAGGGCTTGATCGAGTTGTAGTGCGCGAAAAACTGCGTCATATCCACCACCAGGTCACGGATGACCGGGAGCCCGGGCAGGGGACGCAACACCACCGGCTCGGTCAGGTCAGCCAGCTTGGTGATGCAGGCGAGGCCATTCTTGCCGTTGATGTTCATGGCATCAGATCCACACACGCCCTCGCGGCAGGATTTGCGCAGGCTGAGGGTGTCGTCCATCTGCTTGATGCGCACCAGCGCATCGAGCAGCATCTTGTCACTTTCTTCCAGCGCAACGTCGTACTCCTGCATGGTGGGGTCGAGGTCGGTATCGGGGTTATAGCGGTAAATCGAGAATCTCATTTAGTACACCCTGGCTTTCAAAGGGAAAGGTTCCACGGTGAGCGGGTTCATGCGCACCGGCTTGTATTCGAGGCGGTTGCCTGCGCTGAAGTAAAGCGAATGCTTCAGCCATTGCTCATCGTCGCGCTGCGGATAATCCTCGCGGCAGTGCGCGCCGCGGCTTTCCTGACGTGCATGGGCGGCGTGCATGGTGGCCAGCGCCACTTGTATCAGGTTATCCAGCTCCAGCGCCTCCACCCGCGCGGTATTGAACACCTTGCTCTTGTCGCGGATTTCAGTGTGCTGCGCGCGCGCCGCCACCTGGCTGATTTCTGCCACACCCTGTGCCAGCAGCTCGGGGAAACGGAACACGCCGCAATGCTGCTGCATGACCTTGCGCATGGCCAGCCCGACATCTGCTACGGTCTCGCCGTTAGTCTGGGTTTCCAGCCGTGCCAGACGGCTCAGCGTGGTCTCCCCGGCATCTACCGGCAGGTCGCGCTGGCTTGCATCTGCCTGCACCGCCTTGACCATGTGCTCACCCGCTTCCCGGCCAAACACCACCAAATCCAGCAGTGAGTTGGAACCGAGGCGGTTGGCACCGTGCACCGAAACACAGGCACACTCACCCACCGCATAAAGCCCCGGCACCACGGAATCGCCACCCTTGCCATCCGGTGTGACCACCTGCCCATGCAGGTTGGTGGGTATGCCGCCCATCATGTAATGCGCAGTGGGGACGACCGGAATAGGATCAACGGCCGGGTCCACACCGGCAAACGTCTTGGCAATTTCGCGTATGCCCGGCAGGCGGGCCTTGATCTTGTCTTCACCCAGGTGATCCAGACGCAGGTAAACGGCCTCCTTGTCCTTGCCTATGCCCCGCCCCTGGCGGATTTCGGTTGCAATGGCACGTGACACCACATCGCGGCTGGCCAGGTCCTTGGCATTGGGCGCGTAACGCTCCATGAAGCGTTCGCCACTGTCGTTCACCAGATAACCGCCTTCGCCACGTACACCCTCGGTAATCAGCACCCCGGCACCATGTACACCGGTGGGGTGGAACTGCCAGAATTCCATGTCCTGCAGCGGTATGCCAGCACGCGCGGCCATGCCCAAACCATCACCGGTATTGATGAACGCATTGGTACTAGCCTGGAAGATGCGCCCGCCACCACCGGTGGCAAGCAGGGTGGTCTTGGCCTGCAGCAGCATCACTTCGCCGGTTTCAATTTCCAGCGCCATGACACCCAGCACTGCACCTTCGCTGTCGCGCACCAGGTCCAGTGCCAGCCATTCTATGAAAAAGCGGGTATTGGATTTGACGTTGCGCTGGTAGAGCGTATGCAGCATGGCATGACCGGTGCGGTCGGCCACGGCGCAGGTGCGCGAGATCGAAGCCTCACCAAAATTGCGCGTCATGCCGCCGAACGGGCGCTGGAAAATGCGTCCGTTTTCCAGCCGGTCGAACGGCATGCCGAAATGCTCCAGCTCATAAATGGCCTTGGCGGCATTGCGGCACATGAATTCAATCGCATCCTGGTCGCCGAGGTAGTCGGAACCCTTGATGGTGTCGTACATGTGCCACAGCCAGTTGTCCTCGCTGACATTACCCAATGCTGCGGCAATACCGCCCTGTGCTGCCACGGTGTGCGAACGGGTCGGGAATACCTTGGAGAGCACTGCAACGCTGAGCCCGGCTTCGGCCAGTTGCAAGGCCGCGCGCAAGCCGGCGCCACCACCACCCACCACCACTGCATCAAATTGTTGTTTTTTGATTGCCACTCAAACGCTCCACAAAATATTCACGGTCCACACCGCATAAACCATCAGCGCTGTGGCCACCACCACCTGCAACACCTTGCGCAAGCGCAGCGCCGGGATGTAATCCTTGAAAATATCGCGCACACCCAGCCAGGCATGGGCAATCAGGCTGAACATGAACAGCAGGGTAAAAATCCGCATCCACAACGGGCTGAACATTTGCTTCCAGCTCGCCTGTTGCCAGGGCTGCTTTACCAGCAGCATGATGGCCAGAATCACGCTGTAAACAGCCATCACCAGCGCTGTAAATCGTTGCAGCAGCCAGTTGCGCAGCCCTGCATATCCCTTGCTGAATATCTTGTTGAACATGGTTCACCAGATCATCATTGCGGCTGCAACCGTCATCAACACCGCACCAACCAGCACACCCCGGCTGCTGCGCCGGGCTCTTTTCAGTTCCGTACCCCAGTGCACATCCATCGCCAGATGGCGCAATCCTGCAAGGAAGTGGTGCGCAAACGCCCATGCCAAGCCGGTCAGCACCAGCTTGGCCAGCGGGTGGGTCATGATGTCAACGACCTGCTGATATTCCTCGGCGCTGCCCAGTGACTTCTGCAACAGCAGCAACACCAATGGAATGACCAGAAACAGCAGGAAGCCACTCACCCGATGCAGGATGGAAACCACTGCATTGATGGGCATGCGGATACTGAACAGGTTGAGGTTTTTGGGGCGTTGCCCCACCGGTCTTGCGGCCATGGTATTCATGCTGCCTTGGCCACTGCAGTGGCCACTTTGTCCCGCAAGCGCGGATCAAACGGCTTGGGGATGAAATATTCCTTGCCAAAACTGAGTGCTTTCAGGTTGTAGGCATCCAGCACCTCCTGCGGCACCGGCTCGCGCGCCAGCTCGGCCAGCGCCTTGGCCGCAGCCACCTGCATGGCCTGTGTGATCTGCTTGGCCCGCGCATCCAGCGCACCCCGGAACAGGTAGGGGAAACACAGCGCATTGTTGACCTGGTTGGGGAAATCCGAGCGCCCGGTGGCCATGATGATGTCGTCGCGCTGGGCATGTGCGACCGAAGGCAGGATTTCCGGATCAGGATTAGCCAGCGCAAAGATCACCGGCTTCACCGCCATGGTTTTGACCAGCTCAGGCGGCAGGGCGTTTGCAGCGGACACCCCGATGAAAACATCAGCCCCCGGCATGACCTCGGCCAGGGAACGGGCCGGTGTGTCCACCAGCAGGTCGGCGGGTAATTGCGCGCCATCCGGGCGATCTTTGTACAACACACCTGTCCTGTCCACCATGGTGATGTTGCGTGCACCAGAAACCTTGAGCAGGCGCGCACAGGCACAGCCCGCCGCCCCGGAACCAAGGAACACAATACGGGCTTTTTCCAGCGTTTTGCCCTGCAACTCCAGGGCATTCAGCAAAGCAGCCGTAACAATGACGGCCGTGCCGTGCTGGTCATCATGGAATACAGGAATATCCAGACGTTTTTTTAGCTGCTCCTCAATGTAGAAACAATGCGGCGCGGCGATGTCTTCCAGGTTGATGCCACCGAAGGTGGGCGCGATGTTCACCACGGTTTCGATAAATGCATCCGGGGTGGGTGCATTCACCTCAATATCGAATACATCGATGCCGGCAAAGCGCTTGAACAAAACCGCCTTGCCTTCCATCACCGGCTTGCCGGCCAGTGCGCCGACATTGCCCAGTCCCAGCACAGCGGTGCCATCGGTGATCACCGCCACCAGGTTGCCCTTGTTGGTATAACGGTAAGCGGTTTCCGGGTCACGGTGGATTTCGCGTACCGGTTCTGCCACACCCGGTGTATAGGCCAGCGACAGATCAGCCGCTGTACTACAGGGCTTGGAGGATTCCACTGACAGTTTTCCCGGTTTAGGGAACTCGTGGTAATCCAGCGCCTGCTGTTTGAGGTTGCTCATGTCCGGCCCCTTACTCAAGGTGATTCAAATAGTGATGATCTTCAGTCAGACACAACCCCAGCCGCCATTCCATGGGCTTGTCGCCATAGGTGTAGGACACGCGCTCAATACTCAGGAGCGGTGTGCCAAGACGCACTCCCAGCACCGAGGCAACTTCGGCATCCGCACCAACGGCGGTCAAGCGCTCTTCAGCACGCACCATGCGGATGCCAAGCTGGGTTTCATACATGCGGTACATGGAGCCATTAAAGGCGTTGATCCTGTCGGCAGTCACCCCTTTGAAAGGCGCTGCAGGCAACACGATGCGATCCAGGATCAGTGGCTTACCGGAGAACACCAGCAGCCGGTCCACGGCGATCACGGCACTACCGGTACGGATTTCCAGCATGCGCGCCACATTGGCTGACGCCTTGGATCGCTCACAGGACAGCAGTTGGTTGTCCAGCAGCTCCTTGCTGCCATCCGCCGCTACCAGCCGCAAAAAGCGCAGTTTGACCTTGTCTTCGTTATGCGTCGCCACAAAGGTGCCTTTGCCCTGGCGACGGATCAGGATGTTTTCCGCCGCCAGCTCATCAATGGCTTTTCGCACCGTGCCCTGGCTGACACCAAAACGGGCCGCCAGATCCATCTCACTGGGGATGGCCACGCCGGGCGCCCATTCACCGGCAATCAGGCGCTGGGTAATCAACGCCTTGATCTGCTGGTAAAGCGGCTGGAAGCTGGGAGATGAAACAAGTTCGTTCATGCTGCAAATGTCACCGAGTTTTGATGGCCAATTTATATCATGCTCATATTTATTATGTCTAGTGTTTTATATCTTATATAAGACATAAGATTTTTGTTGACACTGGATTTTGCCGTCGATAGAATCGGTTGACACTATTGACGAGCGTAGACACGCGCTCCTTATAAATACAAATAAGGAAAACCATGAACCAGCACTTCCGCCCACGCCGCTCCATGCTTTATGTGCCGGGCTGCAACAAGCGCTATCTGGAAAAGGCACGCAGCCTGCCAGCGGACTCGGTCATCCTCGATCTGGGTGACCCCATCCTGATCGCCGCCAAGGAGGAATCCCGCGACAACGTGGTCGCGGCTATCCGCCAGGGTGGTTATGGTTCGCGCGAAGTGGTGGTGCGCGTCAACGACCTGAAGTCCCCCTGGGGACACGATGACATCAAGGCAATTGCGCCGCTGCAGATTGATGCTGCCCTGTTCACCAATATCGAAAGCCGCAGCGATGTGCTGGAAGCCCTGTCTGCGCTGGATCAGGCCGGCGGTTCCGCGCTGCCGGTGATGGTGATGATAGAAACGCCGCTGGCAGTGTTGCACGCAGAAGAAATCGCCAGCGCATCGGATCGCATTGCCTGCATGATCATGGCAACTTCCGACCTGGTTTCACAGTTGCACGCCAGGACCACCAGCGAGCGGCTGCCGCTGCTGACCAGCCTTTCCATGGTGATTCTCGCTGCGCGCGCCTACAACCGCGGCGTGGTGGACGGCATCAACAGCCACCTCAAGGACATGGAGGCTTTTGAATACGCCTGCCGCCTTGGGCGCGACCTGGGTTTCGACGGCAAGTCACTGGTGCATCCGCTGCAACTGGCTTATGCCAACGATGCCTTCACCCCCAAGGCAGCAGAAGTGAAAACCGCGCGCGAAATCATCAGCGCACTGTCCGCAGCCAATGCTGCCGGGCGCGGCACCGTGGTGGTGAACGACCGCCTGGTGGAGCATCACCACATCGCTGCCGCCAAGCGCCTGATTGCCTTAAGCGAACAAATAGAAAAGTTGGAGCAAACCTATGCCTGACCAACAACACACGCCGGGACGCGGCAACTTCTTCGAGGATTTCCACGTTGGGCAGGTGCTGCAACACGCCACGCCACGTACCATCACCGTGGGCGATGCCTCACTCTACCTGGCACTGACGGGCAGCCGCCACATCCTGCACTGCGCGCAGCCGGTCGCCCACGCGTTGGGCTACAGCGACGCCCCCATTGATGACCTGTTGGCGTTCCATATTGCTTTCGGCAAGACGGTGCCCGACATTTCGGTGAATGCCGTGGCCAACCTCGGCTATGCCGACGTGCGCTTCATCGCGCCGGTCTATCCGGGTGACACCCTGAGCACCACCTCCACCGTCATCGGCCTCAAGCAGAATTCCAGCGGCAACAGCGGTGTGGTCTATGTGCATTCAGTTTCCACCAACCAGAACCTGCAGCCGGTATTTGAATGGAAGCGCTGGGTGATGGTGCACAAGCAGGATTTGTCGCGCCCTGCCCCGGCCACGGTGATACCCGAACTGCCTGCGGTGGTGCCGGTAGAACGCCTCAGCGTGCCTGCCTTCGTGGATGCCGGGCAATTTGAAACGACGGTGACCGGCAGCGATCGCCTGTGGGAGGACTACACACCCGGCGAACGCATCAACCACCCGGCAGGCATGACGGTAGAAGACAGCGACCACATGCTGGCGACACGGCTGTACCAAAACAACGCGCGCCTGCACTTCGATGCCTTCATGATGAAGGACAGCACTTTCGGCCGCCGCCTGATGTATGGCGGACATATCATTTCGCTGTGCCGTGCCTTAAGTTACGACGGGCTGGAGAACGCCATCAGCATCGTCGCCATCAATGCCGGCACACACTGCAACCCCAGCTTTGGTGGCGACACCATTTATACCTGGACGGAAGTGCTGGAAAGCTGGGCGCTACCAGGCCGCTACGACCTCGGCGCATTGCGCCTGCGCATGGTCGGTGTGAAGAACCTGCCCGCCGGCGAATTGCAGGGAACCCATATCGAACAGAACGACAAGTCGGTCTATCACCCGAATGTTGTGCTGGATCTCGACTACACCGTACTCATGCCCAGAAGGAGCAATTGATGGCCACCCATCCCAACCAAGCCCTGTTCGGCGGGGAAAAGCCGTTCCCGGTGATTCCCAGTTGCGAACACTTTGCCGGCAGCGAAAAGCTGATTCTCAAGGCGCTGTCGCTGCAGGACAGCCTGGGGGCCATTTTCGACATCACCTGCGACTGCGAGGATGGCGCTGCCGCCGGACAGGAACGTGAACATGCTGAAATGATCGTGCGTGTGTTGAGCAGTGATAACAACAAGCACAAGATGGCCGGTGCGCGCATTCACGATTACACCCACCCTTGCTGGAAGCAGGACGTGGATATTCTCGTGGGCGGCGCAGGTCAGGTACTGGCTTATCTGACAATTCCCAAGTGCACCGCCGTCTCCCAGGCCGCGGAAATGATCGCCTATATCCAGAAGGTGGCTGCTGCCAAAGGAGTACAACTTGAGATCCCGGTGCATGTGCTGATCGAAACCCACGGCGCGCTGCATGATGTGCATGAAATCGCCGCACTGCCTTGGCTGCAGGTGCTGGATTTCGGCCTGATGGACTTTGTCAGCGGCCACCACGGTGCGATTCCGGCTTCTGCCATGCGCAGCCCCGGCCAGTTCGAACACCGCCTGCTGGCGCGCGCCAAGGCAGAAGTCGTGGCAGCCGCACTGGCGCACGGCGTGGTGCCCGCGCACAACGTCACGCTCGACCTGAAGAATGTCGAAACCACATTCTCCGACGCCAGCCGCGCCCGCAATGAATTCGGCTTCATGCGCATGTGGAGCATTTACCCGACGCAAATCCAGGCCATCGTGGACGCCATGAAGCCGGATTACAGCGAAGTGGCGGACGCCGCCAACATCCTGCTCGCCGCCCAGGCAGCCGACTGGGGGCCGATCCAGTACGCCGGCGAATTGCACGACCGCGCCACCTATCGCTATTTCTGGGAAGTGCTGCAAAAAGCCCGGCTCACCAAAGTGGATATCCCGGCGCCCGCAGTTACCGCTTTTTTCAGTTAAGGACCCATCATGACCGCTTCCGCAGGCGTCCGCTTCCGTGCCGCTCTGGCTGCCGAAAAACCCTTGCAGGTGATTGGCACCATCAACGCCTATCACGCCATGCTGGCCACCCAGTCCGGGTACAAGGCCATTTACCTGTCCGGCGGCGGGGTGGCAGCGGGTTCGCTGGGCCTGCCTGACCTCGGCATTTCCACGCTGGAAGATGTGCTGGTAGACGTGCGCCGCATTACCGACCGCGTGGAGACGCCGCTGTTGGTGGACATCGACACCGGCTTTGGCGGCGCATTCAACATTGCACGCAGCATCCAGTCCGTCATCAAGGCAGGCGCGGCTGCGGTGCATATCGAAGACCAGGTGCAAGCCAAGCGCTGCGGCCATAGACCCAACAAAGCCATCGTGTCGCTGGAAGAAATGGTCGACCGTATCAAGGCCGCCGTGGATGCCAGGACCGACCCCGATTTCGTCATCATGGCGCGTACCGACGCCCTGGCCGTGGAAGGCCTGCAATCCGCCATAGACCGTGCCTGCGCCTGTGTGGAAGCCGGTGCCGACATGATCTTCCCGGAAGCCATGACCGAACTCGGCATGTACAAGCAATTCGCCGCCGCCGTAAAAGTGCCGGTACTCGCCAACATCACCGAATTCGGCGCCACGCCCTTGTTCACTGTGGAAGAACTGGCCAGCGCGGATGTCAGCCTGGTGCTGTACCCGCTTTCCGCTTTCCGCGCCATGAACCAGGCCGCACTCAAGGTTTACCAGGCCGTGCGCCGCGACGGCACGCAGAAAAACGTGGTTGACCTGATGCAAAGCCGCGCCGAGCTTTACCAGTTCCTGGGTTATCACGCATTTGAAGAAAAACTGGATCAGTTGTTTAGGGAGGGCAAGTAAATGAATGCACCAGCAGAGCAACCCAAAAAGAAAAAGGGGTTGCGCTGGCGGGCGTGGCCGCCGGTACCACCGCCATTTGCACCGTGGGCCACACCGGCAACGACCTGCACTATCGCGGTTATGACATTATCGAACTGGCAGAAGGCGCCACCTTTGAAGAAGTCGCCTACCTGCTGATTCATGGTGAACTGCCGACCCGCGAACAACTCGCGGCCTACCACAAGAGACTCAAGACCCTGCGCGGTCTGCCGGAGGCATTGAAAAAGGTGCTGGAACAGATACCGGCCAGCGCCCACCCCATGGACGTGATGCGTACCGGCTGCTCCATGCTGGGCACACTGCAACCGGAAGCACCGGATCGCAATATCGACGGGGCAAAAGACCTGGGCGACCGGCTGATTTCCTGCTTCGGCTCCATCCTGCTCTACTGGTATCACTACAGCCACAACGGCAAGCGCATTGAACTGGAAACCGACGATGATTCCATCGCCGCGCACTTCCTGCACCTGCTGCACGGCAAGAAGCCCTCCGAGCTGCACATCCGCGCCATGAACACCTCTCTGGTGCTGTATGCCGAGCACGAATTCAATGCCTCCACCTTCACCGCCCGCGTGGTGGCGGGGACGCTGTCAGACATGTATTCCTGCATCACAGGTGCAATCGGCGCCCTGCGCGGCCCCAAGCATGGTGGCGCCAACGAGGCCGCGATGGAAATCATCCAGCGCTACAAAAATGCCGACGAGGCCGAGGCCGATATTGTGCGCCGCATGGCCGCCAAGGAAATCATCATCGGTTTCGGCCACCCGGTGTATACCATCGCCGACCCGCGCAACGAGTGCATCAAGGCTACCAGCCGCGCCCTGTGCGAAGACGGCAACAACATGAACCTGTTCGACATTTCCGCCCGTATTGAAACTGTGATGTGGCGTGAAAAGAAGATGTTCCCCAACCTGGATTGGTACAGCGCATCGAGCTACCACATGATGGGCATCCCCACCGGCATGTTCACGCCCATTTTTGTCATCAGCCGCACCACCGGCTGGGTCGCGCACGTCATCGAACAGCGCATCGACAACAAGATCATCCGCCCCAACGCGGAATATACCGGGCCGGATAACCGCCCGTTTGTGCCGATTGAAAAACGGTAAGACTCATTTCAGCCGCGGATAAACGCAGATGGACGCAGATAAAAACAGACAAACCCGTCACTCCGCCCCACATGTTCCAGGACATATAGATGGTGGGCACAGGTTTGGTTTAATCCGCGTTTATCTGCGTTCATCTGCGGCAAATTCATTTTTTCATTTTTGAAAGTCAATCCATGTCATCCCACATTTCCAACGTCCGCCCCGCCCCCGACCAAGTACTGGTGGACATCGCCGACTACATTGTTGACTACCAGATCAACAGCGCCGAAGCCTTTGATACCGCGCGCAACTGCCTGATGGATACGCTGGGCTGCGGATTCGAGGCGCTAGACTACCCGGCCTGCACCAAGCTGCTGGGGCCGGTGGTACCGGGCACCACGGTCCCCAATGGCGCCAAGGTGCCGGGGACTTCGTTCCAACTCGACCCCATCCTGGCCGCCTTCAACATCGGCGCCATGATCCGCTGGCTGGATTTCAACGACACCTGGCTGGCCGCTGAATGGGGCCATCCTTCCGACAACCTCGGCGGCATCCTGGCGACCGCTGACTGGATTTCCCGCACCCGCGTGGCGCAGGGCAAGGCCCCGCTGACGATTAAAGATGTTTTGACCGCCATGATCAAGGCGCATGAAATCCAGGGCGTGCTGGCGCTGGAAAACAGCTTTAACAGGGTCGGCTTAGACCACGTCATTCTGGTCAAGGTCGCCTCCACCGCCGTGGTCACCGGTCTGCTCGGTGGCAGCAAAGAAGACATCATCAATGCCGTTTCCAACGCCTGGATCGACGGTCAGGCGCTGCGCACCTACCGCCACAGCCCCAACACCGGCTCGCGCAAATCCTGGGCGGCGGGCGACGCCACCAGCCGCGCCGTGCGCCTGGCACTGATGACCATGAAGGGCGAAATGGGCTACCCCTCTGCGCTCACCGCCAAGACCTGGGGCTTCTACGATGTGCTCTTCAAGGGCAACGCCTTCAAGTTCCAGCGTCCCTATGGCTCTTACGTGATGGAGCAGGTGCTGTTCAAGATTTCATTCCCGGCCGAATTCCATGCACAAACCGCCGTGGAATGCGCCTTCCAGCTCAACACCCAGGTGGGTACCAAATTACAGACGCTGGAACAAATCGCGCAGATCGACAAAATCGTCATCACCACGCACGAATCCGCCATAAGAATCATCGACAAGACCGGCCCGCTCAACAACCCGGCCGACCGCGACCACTGCATCCAGTACATGGCCGCGATTGGCCTGCTGAAAGGCAATCTCACCGCCGCCGACTACGAAGATGATGTGGCCGCCGACCCGCGTGTGGATGCGCTCAGGGATAAAATGGTATGCGTGGAAAAAGCCGAATACACCAAGGACTACCTCGACCCGGAAAAACGCTCCATCGCCAACGCGATACAAATCTTCTTCAAGGATGGCACCACTTCAGACAACATCGCGGTGGAATACCCCATCGGCCACCGCCGCCGCCGTGCCGAAGGCATCCCGGAACTGGTCAAGAAGTTCAAGGTCAACCTGGCCCGCCGCTTCCCGGCCCGCCAGCAAGCCGCCATCCTTGACCTGTGCCTGGACCAGAAAAAACTGGAAGCCACGCCGGTCAACGAATTTGTGGATTTAATGGTGATTTGATACGAAAAATGTAGCTTGCGTGTAGCGCAGCGGATCACGGGGTTCGAAATAACCCCGGATTACGCCTCCGGCTCCATTCAGGCTACTTGCTGGATTCTATCCAACACTGCTGTGTAGGTATTTCCAAGCTCATATGTAATTTTAATAGGTATTGACAGCGTTTCAGGAACAGGCAAATTTCGAGCAGAGACCGTGCATTTTAATGCACCTCCACCAGGTTTATTTTTTGCCACAATTATTCTCAGTGAAATGTTTTCTGGCCCCATTTTGTGGCGGAACTCCTCGCATTCCATCTCCCAATAGTCCGTAATCACAGAAGGCCTCCCATTTTTCCAATAAAAAGCATTCCTGTCCCTAGTGTGGTTTTTAGGCGATAGAAAAGGCGCTATATTCTCTACCGAATCCCATCGCACTTTGCCAAGACTCCCATGAAAATTAAGGTAACTTCCTCTAGGAGCCTTCGGTGGGATAGGTAATTTCCAACAGTTTTCATCAGATGCATCATTGCTATTGCTCGGAAGATGGAGCTCTAGATTTTTCGAAATATCTATCCTCAATAAAACCGCCTCTGCCGGTACATTCCCTTTATTCTCGAGACTAAGAATGACATCAAGCGCGTTCATCTCATTTAGGTACGTAGGAATCTCTATAAGTTTCTTCCTCACTTCTTCAACCCATCCCGGGTATAAAGTTTCAGTGTATTTTCTAATTTCCTCTTTAGAAGGAGGCCTATAGGTGCCAAGGGCGAGACGTTGGTAAACGTGTAGCGAATTACTTTTTTGCGGAGGCTCAGAGCCCACTTCTTCCATTGGATTCGTCTCGACAACTCTTTTCAGAATATCTTCTATTTGAGCCTCCGATAGAGGCGGATACTCAATATATTTGATAGAAAGTGAAGAAATAGGCTTTTTATTGTCAGTTTGAAACGTTAGTTCAATTAAAGGGCGACTGCTTTCTAATGTTTTGATTTTTTCTTCTAATTCCCTAATCTTCTTAGTATTTTCATCAGGCTCAGGCTCTAGTAGCCAGCTGTCTGGAATTGAGATGAATTGGATACCATACTCTTTAGCCGTAACCTTTAACCCTGTGTCATTCGTAAGGATGGTTGCATTCTCATCGGGATAAATATCTCGATATGCCAAAACATCTTGAACGATGGAGTCATCATTTTTATTTACGTCTAATAATGGCTCACGCGGTATTTTTGCAAGCTCTTTTTGTGATGGGAATCCAATAAAAACGCCCTCGTAAATACAGTACATCTGGGGGCTGTTAAGAATTTTATTAAAGTATTCAGAAGCAATCTTCGCCCGCTTAGACCTTCTGGTGCTACCTTGCCCTTTGAAATTATCAATTTCTCGTTGAGTTGCCCTCGGCACAAGCAAAGATAGCGCATCTTCACCTTCAGATAGTTCTTCCCAAGGTAAGTCTTTTAAATCGCGACAGTGAAGAAAAACATTCGTGTCCAGAAATATTGTTTTCATACGGCCTTAATTCAGAAATAAAAGGGGCTAGGCTAAAATTATCAATTTTTAATTGAAATAATATTCCAACCCACTTGGCCCTGCATCATATCCAGCTATTTCAACCACCAAGCAAAGCCACCCGTGCCTGAATAGCAGGAATCAACTCGGCTTCCAGCCACGGGTTGTTCCTGAACCAGCGCTGGTTGCGCGGGCTAGGGTGGGGCAACACCACCAATTCCGGCCAGCGCGCCTGCCAGTTGCGGGCGGTGTGTGCCAAAGGCTGTTTGCGCTCCCCCGGCAAATGCCAGTCACGCGCATATTGCCCCAGCAGCAGGGTCAGCTCGACATTTTCCAGATGCGCCAGCAGTTGGCTGCGCCAGGTTGCGGCGCATTCCGGGCGCGGTGGCAGGTCGCCGCTTTTGCCGGTGCCGGGATAACAAAAACCCATGGGCAGCAGCGCGATCTTGTGCGGGTCGTAGAAAGTCGCCCGATCCACGCCCATCCACTGTCGCAGGCGGTCGCCACTGGGATCGTTGAAGGGGATGCCGGTTTCATGCACGCGCCGCCCCGGCGCCTGGCCCACCACCAGAATGCGGGCTTGTGGATGTAGCTGGAACACCGGGCGGCAGCCCAGGGGCAGATAAGGCTCACAAAGCTTGCAAGCGCTGACATCGGAAAGCAACTGTGCGAATTTCATGATGGGAAAAGAGGGATGGTTGGTGGACCGGAGGAGGATCGAACTCCCGACCTTCGCATTGCGAACGCGACGCTCTCCCAGCTGAGCTACCGGCCCAAGGCAGCAGTCAGGTGGATTATACTGCGATTTCTTTTGCGTCCAACCCTGGCAAAATCATGAATGGTTTACTCGGCAAACTGGTATGGGTGGCGGTGGCGCTCACTGGCGCTGCGGCTGTCGGCGGCATTGCGCTTAACCGCGGCGAGAGCATCAATGCCATCTGGTTTATTGCGGCGGCGGTGTGTGTTTATGCCATTGCCTACCGCTTTTATGCGGCCTGGATTGCGGCCAAGGTGCTGGTGCTGGATGAAACGCGGGCCACCCCTGCCGAGCGCCTGGATAACGGGCGCGACTTTATTCCCACCAACAAATGGATTGTGTTCGGCCACCATTTTGCCGCCATCGCCGGGCCGGGGCCGCTGATCGGCCCCACGCTGGCGGCGCAGTTCGGCTACCTGCCGGGCACGCTGTGGATACTGGTGGGTGCGGTGATTGGCGGTTGCGTGCAGGATATGGTGACGCTGTTTTTCTCCACCCGGCGCGATGGCCGCAGCCTGGGCCAGATGGCGCGCGACGAGCTGGGGCCAATCGGTGGTGCGGCGGCGCTGATTGGCACCTTTGCCATCATGATTATCCTCATCGCGGTGCTGGGGCTGGTGGTGGTCAACGCCATGAAGCACAGCCCGTGGGCGACTTCCACGGTGGCGGCCACCATCCCCATTGCCATGATTGTTGGCCTGTACATGCGCAACATCCGCCCCGGCCGGGTGCTGGAGGGCTCATTGCTCGGCGTGATCCTGCTGTTGCTGGCGGTGGCCGGCGGCGGCTGGGTGGATCACCACCCGGCCCTGCGCGAATTCTTCAACCATGAAGGGCTGCCACTGGCCTGGGGCGTAATTGCCTACGGCTTTGCTGCCGCCATCCTGCCGGTGTGGCTGCTGCTGGCCCCGCGCGATTACCTTTCCACCTTCATGAAGCTGGGCACCGTGATCCTGCTCGCGGTGGCGATTGTGATCCTGCAACCGGAAATCAAGATGCCCGCCGTGACGCAGTTCATAGACGGCACCGGGCCGATTTTCGGCGGCAAGCTGTTCCCGTTTGTGTTCATCACCATTGCCTGCGGCGCGATTTCCGGCTTTCACTCGTTGATTGCCTCCGGCACCACACCCAAGCTGCTGGCCAATGAGCGGGATATCCGCATGATCGGTTATGGCGGCATGGCGCTGGAATCGTTTGTCGCCATCATGGCGCTGATCGCCGCCACCGTGCTGGAGCCGGGTGTGTATTTCGCCATCAACAGCCCCGCCGGGGTAGTGGGCAAGGAGGCAGTGGAAGCCGTGGCAAAGATTTCCTCATGGGGTTACCCGGTCACCGTCGAACAAATGGAACTGCTGGCCAAACAGATGGGTGAAACCACGCTGTTTGCACGTACCGGCGGCGCGCCTTCGCTGGCGGTGGGCATGGCCAGCATTTTCGGCAGTGCCTTCGGCAATGGCCTGCTGGCGCTGTGGTACCACTTCGCCATCATGTTCGAGGCAGTGTTCATCCTCACCACGCTGGATGCCGGCACCCGCGTTGGGCGTTTCATGTTGCAAGACATGCTGGGTAACATCTCGCCCCGGCTGGGCGAAACCTCCTGGATGCCTTCGGTGATTTTCACCAGCGCGCTGGTAGTGGGCGGCTGGGGTTATTTCCTCTATATCGGCGTGATAGACCCCAACGGCGGCGTGAACCTGTTGTGGCCCCTGTTCGGCATTGCCAACCAAATGCTGGCGGCGATTGCGCTATGTGTGGGCACTGGCATCCTCATCAAATCCGGCAAGCTGAAACATGCCTGGATCACCGGCGTGCCGCTCACCTGGCTGGTGCTGGTGACCACCAGCGCAGCCTGGGAAAAAATCTTCAGTAGCGATATCCGCGTCGGCTTCCTGGCCGCCGCCAACGACATGTCGGCCAAACTCGCGGCGGGCGCCCTGCCGCCGGAAAAAGCCGCCGTGGCGCCGCAACTCATATTCAACCAGCACCTGGATGCCTGGCTGACGGTGTTTTTTGTCACCGTGCTGTGGGTGATTGTGCTGGACATGCTCAGGGTATGCAGCCGGTCACTGGCCGGCAAACCGGTACCGCCCATTTCCGAATCGCCCCACCTGCCCAGCCGACTGGTTGAGGATTACGTCAGGGATTAATATGCAGCAGAAGCCTTTTACTTTCAGCGGTACAGGCGGGGAATACTTCCGCATCTGGATCGTCAACCTTTGCCTCAGCATCCTCACACTGGGCATTTATTCAGCCTGGGCCAAGGTGCGGCGCATGCAGTATTTTTACCGCAATACCGCGGTGGACGACGCCAGTTTTGATTACCACGGCGTGCCGCTGGCCATCCTCAAAGGCCGGATTATTGCGGCGGTGCTGTTTCTGGTTTATTCGCTGGCAGGCAAGATCAACATTGCGGCCGGGATTACGGCTTTTGTCCTGCTCATGGCGGTGATGCCCTGGTTGCTGGTGCGTTCCTACCGCTTCCGCATGCACAACTCCAGCTATCGCGGCCTGCGGTTTTCGTTTCGCGGGGATACCGGCGATGGCTATGTGAACTTTCTGCTACTGCCACTGGTTTCCTATTTCACCCTGGGGCTGTTATGGCCGCTGGCGCACCAGCAAATCACGCGCTACGTCCGCAACAACACCACGTTTGGCAACCGCATGTTCAGTTTCCGCAGCACGGCAGGCATGTTTTACCGCCCCTATTTCGCCATCATTTTTGCCTTTATCGCGGTGATTGTGCTGATGGTGGCCGTTACCATCGGCCTGGTGCAGGGTGGGGTTTCACAGCAAAGCGGCGGATTTGTCGTGGGCATGCTGATCCTTGCTTATCTGGGCATTTTGCTGTTTGTCGCGCCCTACTTGATGGCGCGCATGCAGAACCTGATCTGGAACAACACCAAACTGGGGCCGGTTTCATTTGTGAGCAGCGCCCGGGCGCGCGACCTGTTTGGCATTATTGCGGTGAATGTAATGCTGATTATCCTCACCCTGGGCCTGTTCAAACCGTTTGCCGACATCCGCCTGGCGCGCTACCGGATTGAATCCATCACGCTGGTGACGGAAGGTGACCTGGAGGAATTCATCGGCGAGCAGCGGGATGAGGTGCGCGCCACCGGTGAGGAAATGGCCGACATGTTTGACCTGGACATCGCCATTTGATCGCCGCCATCTATTACGACGGCAAAAGCACCCGCCGCCACAAAGTAAGTTTGCAGGCCGATCGCAACGTTATCCTGGTGCGCGGTGAACAAGTCTCGCGCGAGGCTGCCCTGCCGCAACTTGCCATCCATCCGCGCCTGGGCAGTACGCCGCGCATATTGGAATTTCCCGATGGCGCCCGTTGCGAGATTACCGACCACACGGCTTTTGAAGCCATGCTACAAGGGCTGGGGCACCAGCCTGCCGTGGTGCACCGGCTTGAATCCGGCTGGCGCTACGCCCTTGGCGCACTTGCCGTTACCCTGTGTCTGATCGGCGTCGCTTATGTCTGGGGCTTGCCCTGGCTGGCGGAAAAGGTCGCTGTGCGCATTCCCGCCAATGTGCAGGCGGAAATGGATCAACAACTGTTGCAAGCGTTTGAAAAGGGCGAACTCCTGTTGCCCAGCACACTCTCCCGGGAACGCCAGAATGTGATTGCCAGCCGCTTCATGGCGCTGCGCCTGCCGGAAGGGGCGGAAGCGCCCAAGCACATCCTGTTCCGCAACAGCCCGCGCATCGGCCCCAATGCGTTCGCCCTGCCGGGGGGCACCATGGTGGTACTGGACCAGATTGTTGCGTTATCGGACAACGACGAGGAAATTTTTGCCGTCATGGCCCACGAAATGGGGCACGTCAGCGAGCGCCACGTACTCCGGCAGATGCTGCAAGCCTCGGTGGTGGGGCTGGTGTCTTCCTGGTATGTCGGTGACGTGAGCCAGTTGCTGGCGATTGCCCCTGCCACCCTGCTGGAAACCCGCTATTCACGCGACTTCGAACGCAGGGCCGACGAATACGCTGCGGAAGTGCTGGAGATGAATGGCATCCCGCCATCACGCCTGGCGGACATGCTGGAAAAACTGGAACGCAAACTGGGCGGGCATAAAGAGCAGGGCATCAGCGAATACATGGCCTCGCACCCGGCCACGGATGAACGTATCCGTGCACTGCGAGGTCAAGACTAGATGAAAAGCTTTTTGACGAAACTCTGGAACGCCATCCGCCGCCTGTCTGGCGACGATGCCTATGAGCGCTATCTGCGCCACCTCGCCCAGCACCATCCCGAGCAAACACCGCTGTCACGAGAAGCGTTTTTCAAGGAATGGCAGGATAACAAGTGGAAAGGTGTAAAGCGCTGCTGTTAGTAAGTGGCTGAGCTGGCGAATCACGGCGTTGCGATCTCCACCTGCACCACTTCCCCATACCCCACCGACAACTTCTCGTAGCTCTCATGCAGGGGAATACCGCGCACATGCGCCAGAATGGCGTGTATCACGCCGGAGTGGGTAATAAAACCGGCATGTTCAACCCCCTGCCCCGCCAGACCATGGGCAAAAGCCAGCACGCGCTGGCTGAGTTGGGCATAACTCTCGCCGTTGGGCGGCACGTGGTTCACAAAATCCGATAGCCAAGCCTCGCTATGCTCACGCGGAATATCCAGCCAGTTGCGTCCGTCCCAATCACCAAAGTTGATCTCCTGCAAACGGTTTTCAAACACGTGCGCAACTTCCAGATGGGCTGCCAGCATGCGGCAGCGCTGCGCCGGGCTGCAATAAAAAGGGAGGTGGCGCAGATGTTCGATCTGCTGGCGTATGCGTGTGGCTTCCTGCTCGAACGTTTCGGCCAGCGGCGGGTCGAAGCGCCCGTAGCACAGGCCGTGCGCCAGCACGCGGGTATGGCGGATCAGTGTGAGATGCATGCAAGCATGCCCAGATAAAACACCACTTCACTGATCTGCTGCATGGCCCCCAGGCAATCGCCGGTATAACCGCCCAGCTTGCGTTGTAACAGGCGGCCAAACCACCACAACGAGAGCAGCACCGGCAGCAAGGCCCACAGCGCGGAGAGCGGTAACAAGGCCAGTGGCGCCAGCCCGCACAGCAGTGCAAAAACAAATTCGCCACGGCTCATGTGCTGCGCCAGTGGCTTGGCTTTACCGTTTTCCCGCACATAACTCTGGGTGAAAATCAGGCTGGTGGAAACCAGCCGGCTCAAGGCATGCCCCGCCACCAGTACTGCCGGCATAAGGGCGGCAGGAATGACACTCAAGGCCTCAAACTTAATGAGCAGCCCGAGCACCAATGCCACCGCGCCATAACTGCCGATGCGCGAATCCTTCATGATGGTGAGTATTTGCTCTTTCTCCCATCCGCCGCCCAGGCCATCTATTGCATCCGTCAGGCCATCCTCATGAAACGCCCCGGTGAGCAGGATAGTCGCCACCATGCTGAGCAACACCGCCAGTGATTGCGGCAACACTTGCACCGCTGCAACAAACACCAGCGCGCCGACACCCCCCACCACCACACCCACCAGCGGGAAAAACCGCGCGGCATGATTGAGGTCCTGCTCGGTATGGACACCCCAGCGGGCGCAAGGAATGCGCGTGAAAAATGTCAGGGCAGTAAAGAAAAGCTGGATTTGGGTTTTCATGCGGATTTATTGCTCACACCCGCCGACTCGAATGAAGCCATCTCGTTAAGGAAAGCCACCGCCGACTGCAACAAAGGCCACACCACGGCGCAACCGGTGCCTTCGCCCAGGCGCATGCCAAGATCAAGCAGTGGATCGGCATTCAGTTTCTCCAGCAGGCGCAGGTGCCCGGCCTCACCGGAGCGATGACTGAAAACGCAGTAATCCAGCACCGCGGGCTGCATGCGTGCCGCCACCAGCAAGGCAGCCGAGGCAATAAAACCATCCACCAGCAGCACTGCCCGTGCTTCAGCCGCCGCCAGCATCGCGCCCGTCATCATGGCGATTTCCAGCCCGCCAAAAGTGGACAGCACCTCAAACGGAGACGCTGCATTCACCTTGTGAAAAGCGATGGCCTGCTCAATCACGCTGATTTTATGCGTCAGCCCGGCATCGTTAAGCCCGGTGCCACGCCCCGCGCACAAACTCACCGGCAGGCGGCATAAAACACTCATCAGCGCCGCCGCGCTGGTGGTGTTGCCTATGCCCATTTCGCCAAACCCCAGCACATTGCTGCCTGCCGCCAGCTCCACCCGCGCCAGTTCTGCGCCCTTGTTGAGTGCGCTGGCACACTGCGCCTGCGTTAAAGCCGGCTGCTTGAGAAAATTGGCGCTGCCATAGGCCACCTTGGCGTTGACCAGTTGCGGATGCGGCGGAAAATCTGCGGCAACCCCGGCATCCACCACCCGCAGCACGATCTCATGCTGCCGCGAAAACACGTTGATGGCCGCCCCGCCTGTTAGGAAATTCAGCACCATTTGCTGCGTCACTGCCTGTGGGAATGGGCTGACCCCCTCCGCCACAATGCCGTGATCCCCCGCAAACACCAGGATGACCGGGCGATTCAGCGTCGGCTGCAATGCCTGCTGGATCAAGCCGATTTTCAGGGCCAGGTTTTCCAGCTTGCCCAGCGCGCCTAGTGGCTTGGTTTTGGTGTCGATTTTTTGCTGCAGTTCAGCTTGCAAGCGCCGGTCAACCGGGGAAACGGAAAATGTCGGTGGTAAAGTCATTGAATGGGGAAACCGGATGTTGAGGCTGACCTTTTACTCTATGGTGCGGAATGCGTCAAATGAAGAAAAAATGATGCCCAACAAGAATGGATTTGCTATAATCCGCCGCTCTCGACGGCCAGCCTGCTGGTCGTGAAGTGCTTCAAAACGGCCAGGTAGCTCAGTTGGTAGAGCAGCGGATTGAAAATCCGCGTGTCGGCAGTTCGATTCTGCCCCTGGCCACCAGAATAAGGCAAAGGCCTCCTTGGTTTAATCCTCGGGGGCCTTTTTCATTGTGGCGATCACCGGACTACAGATGCCTGTCGCGAGTGTCCCATCCAAGATCCTTAAGTTACAATGGTGCGATGTACGCAACCGCTTATACCGACCTTTCTCTTTGGGACACCATCGTCGCTGACATCAAAGCGGAATATCTTTCCGACAGCCAAAGTTACCCTTGGATTATTGGTTTTTCTGGCGGTAAAGACAGCACCCTTGTCGCACACGCAGTTTTAGATGCACTTCTCTCCATTCCACCATCTCAACGCACAAGACACGTGCATGTCGTCTCGAATGACACATTGGTAGAGAGTCCATTAGTCATTGCTCATCTAAGCAAAGTGCAACGGCAAATTGAAAATGCTGCTAAATCACTTCGGTTGCCTGTTACCGTAGTTACAACTCACCCGGAACCAGACAAGTCTTTTTGGTCATTGCTTATTGGCAAAGGTTACCCGAGCCCCAATCAAACTATGAGATGGTGTACGGATAGACTAAAAATTCAGCCTACTAGCCGTTACATTCTGGATAACGTTTCACAGCATGGTGCTGCAATTATTGTTTTGGGGGTTAGAAAAGACGAAAGTAACTCTCGTCTAAAATCAATAGATAAGCACCAAAATATGCAAAACTCAAACCTCGCACCTCACCCCGCCTTGCCGGGGGCTTTTGTATATCGGCCGATTGTTGATTTGTCCTTAGATGATGTATGGGAGATATTGGGCCAATATGAACCACCCTGGGGTGGCACACACAAAGACTTGATCCAGCTATATCGCGATGCAGAAGGTGGAGAATGTCCAGTAGTACTATCCCAAGAGGAAGCGCCTGGTTGTGGCACGAACTCTAGCCGTTTCGGATGTTGGACTTGCACCGTTGTTGATAAGGATAAGAGTCTGCAGGGATTCATCGATGTGGGCAACCATCACTTCAAAGCATTAATGGATTTTCGGGATTGGTTGAAGAGCATTAGAAATGAACCCCAATATCGTCAGGTCGAACGGCGTAATGGCCGCATCCAATTTGATTTGAATGGTCGCCACATCCCAGGGCCATTCACGATGCAAGCTCGTCGGTTAATATTGGATAAATTGCTTGAAGCAGAAAAAGAGTATGGAAATCAATTGATTAGCAAAGAAGAGCTTGATTTGATCCAATCAATTTGGGCAAATGAACTTAGCCAAAAGGGAGCGCAATAAATGCCTGATGTTTACCTTGGCGATCTGCCGCTATGGTCAGATCCAGATGCAAAAGACTTACTTATCAACCTGTGCGAGAAACATCAGGTACCTTTACAAGTATTTGAAGAGCTAGTGATTATCCAGCGCGAGCGGCAAGACCAAGAGCGTGCGCACGGAGTTTATGATGCGATAAGTGAAGCTTTGGGGGCGATGGACTGATCATGTGGATTTCTAAACTAGAACTCACGAATTTCAAAAGTTATCAGCATCAGGTCTTCGATTTTCCCCCACCGAATAACGGAAAAAACATAATTCTGGTTGGTGGCATGAACGGATTTGGCAAAACCAGTCTGTTGGAAGCGATATATCTTGGTCTCTACGGCAAGGAGGCTATTACATATCTGGCCCGTGCAGGACTGAAAGCGGAAACAGGTTACCCATCATTTCTAGAACGTGCTTTACATGGCCAAGCTATTAGAAATAGTCGCGACATCATGAGTGTGATGGTACAGGTCAACATCAATGAAAACGAAGCATTTCAGTTCCTCCGAAAGTGGTTCTTTTCCAAAAGTGGTGAGTGGAGTAACGGTGGTGAAGAGTTGTTGGTCTATGAGGTTAGGGCGGGGATTCGTCAACCTCATAAAGCCACGGGCAATCATGCTGATGAGCTTTTAGATCGTCACTTTATACCGGCCCACCTTGCACCTTTCTTTTTCTTCGATGGCGAAGAAGTAAAGAAACTGGCTGACCAAAGTCGTGTTGAGCAGATTAAGCAAGGCATGGAGGGTTTGTTGGGTGTAGTGCTACTTAGGAAGCTTACCAAGCGCTTAGAGCAATATCAGGCAAATAAAAGCCAAGGCGTCTCGACTGTTGATGAAGAAAAGCATCGCCAGCTATTGGAGCAACTTACGAATCATGAGGCACAGCTGCAAGCTGACAATGATCGTCGCTACACAATGGAAAATGAGTTAGAAATTTTAAAGACCCAGCGTGAAGAGTTGACTACCAGAATTATTGGCTCTGGTGGTGGTGGTGGTGATGTTGCGACAGCAAAAGAAATCATCGCTGAACAGAAAGATGCAGAAGCTGAATTGGCTCGAGTTCTTGACCAACTAGATTCTATTCTGAGTGAGAAGCTACCTTTCCATTTTGTTTCCCAAGACCTGCGCAGCGAATTGTTATCTCAGCTACATGCTGAACTAGAAAAGATTCAATGGGACGAACATAAACGCTCAATGGAGCCCGGCAAAGCGAGGTTCATGAGTCGATTCAGTGAAGATGGCGAACCTACCATCAATCCGACCCTAACCGATCAACAACGTAATTCAATCAACATTCGCCTGGAGGCAGCCTGGGAAAGCTTGTTCTACCCACCGCCTGAGGGTTGTGCAGACGAAATCTTTCATGATTACTTGTACGGTGGCAAGCGTGAGCAGGTCATCGATCTTATGGGTAACTTGAAGGTTGGGGTAAAAGACATCCTTGGCCTGTTGGAACGGAAAGAGGCTCTACAACGTAGGGTCAAAGAACTGATAAATCGCTACACTCGTATTGAAGGGGTGGACCGAGACGGTACGCTAGCCAAGCTCAATGCTGAGTTGAATACTGTGAATGCCCTGATTAGTAATAAAGACCGTGAATGGGCTGATTTGAATAGAGCCATTAAGTCGCTGGAACAGGACATCCTGAATGAGCGCGCCACCTATGAGCGCGAGCATGAGAAGTTTATTCAAGCAAACCCCGTAAAGTCTGTCGTTGCAAAAGCTCAGCGAGTTTGCAATCTGATCAATGAGCTTATACCTTCGCTCTATACGTTGAAGACGCAAAAATTGGCAGATGCCATGACGGATGTTTACCACTCACTGGCTCATAAGGATCAGGTGGCAAGAATAGATATTGATGAGATTGGTCAGACCAAAGTTCTCTCTAAAGAAGGCGATGAAATTATTTTCGACAGGTCTGCCGGTGAAAATCAGCTATTTGCCACTGCTCTCATTGCAGGGCTAGCAAAGATTTCCGGCATGGATGCACCACTTGTGGTCGATACACCATTAGGCCGTTTAGATAGTACGCATCGAAAGAATATTCTTAACTTCTGGGTGAGCGACAGTAAGCGCCAAGTGATTTTGCTCTCTCAAGACAAGGAAATCGATACAGAGATGTATCAACATCTCGAACCTCATATTGCTAAAACCTACGTATTACAACATCAGCAGATAGGAAATGGGGTTGGCAAGACATGGGCTGAGGAAAATGCCTATTTTGGAGGTGAAGCATGAGTGATATCACTCTAGAGAACGTACTGGTTTCCAATTTTCAGACAAGCGGAGACGCTGACAAAATAAGTGATGAATTCAAGTCTAAGCTAGGATTTACTGTCCGCTACCGTGTTGCCCGCTTAGCAATTGGCCGCTCATTAGGTGAGTCAACTTTTCCGACACAAAATATTGATAGTTCTGGTCGCCCGCTCAAAGGCGAATTGCTTTTTGGTATGGATGAGCTGCCTCTGTGGGTTGCATTGCTGACCACAAATATCAAAAAGCACTTTCCTAATGGTGAGCTCAGTATTTCTACTCTGCAAAATGCAGTTAAGCGGCATTGGCATCGCGGAGTATTACTTCTTCTCGATGATTGGGCAGCCGCTGAGGGTGATTACAACAAGTTCATTGAAATTCTTATCACTAGGAGAGCACAACTTCCAGATACTGTTGCTAACCCCGCAACAACATCTTTAATCGGTGGAAGACAGGAAGGCGCAAGCTTCACTAGCCAAGCCAAACCTGTTCATATTCGGTTGGGGAATGAGTTGGATAGCAGCGAGCCTTATCAGTGGCTAGTGAATGGTGTAGGTTACTCGCCGCATGTTGCCATCATGGGGCAAGCAGGTTCGGGGAAAACCCGCACAATGCTGGAGGCCTTAAAACAAGTACGGGATCAGACAAATTCGCCTGTTATCTTGCTTGACTTGGGTAAGGGTGAATTAGCTGACGATGAAAACTTGGCAAAAACGCTTAACGCAAAGGTGCTGAGGGTACCGGCAAATGCTATCCCACTAGATATGTTCTATGGGTCTAATCTTGGTGACGACTCCGATGTTGCTGATACCGTAATGGGGTTTAGAGATTCTTTCATAAAAGTTATTTCAGGCAATGTGGGTGCGGTACAGAAGGACAATATTAAGGAAGCGCTTAGACCTCATTTCGCAACTAAAGAACGCATTACTCTTGAAAGTGTGAAGGCATGGTTAAAAAGCTATTACGAAGAACATGAACTTAAAACTGACTCGGTAATTTCAACTATTAATGACTTAACCGAGTGGGATATTTTTAGTGCGAATTACTCACCGTCTGAGTTTTTCTCACAAAGTTGGATTATCACCTTTGCACATGCTCAAGATACCGTTAAAAATCTATCCGCATATTTGCTACTAGATGCATTGAACACTTGGATGAAGCGGCTAGAAGCTGCACCACAAGACGCCCAAGGCCATCGAGCTTTGCGTTGTGTTTTGGCTATTGATGAAGCTCGACATATCCTGGCCTCAAAACATAAAGCATTGAGTGACATTATTCGTTTACATCGTTCAAAAGGATTGGTAGTGATGTTGGCATCCCAAAGCCCTGATGACTACGAAGGCGAGGCGGATGATTACCTCGAAAACATAGGCTTGCCGGTGTGTTTCAAGACGAACGCCGATAGTACTAAAGTACTTGAAAACATGTTCAAGCATAAACCCCAGATGGCTGCACTTCAAAGTGGTGTGTGTTTGACTCTAAAAGATGGTCGGGCAGTAAAGATCAAAGCATTCTGAGTTAAATTTTTACCCTAATTTGAATACGCTCGGGAAGATAAATTGCGATGGCGGCTGAAGGTTCTAAACAAGCGAATCAAAGCCGATGTGCCATATGTCAGGAACTGAGAGGCTTATCCCTCCACCTATTCGAACTCTCTTTGTATTGTGATTTACTTGGAAGTGAACGTTCGGTGTTTGAGCGGAGTAAGGGAAAAGTAAAAGAAGCAGGTACGGTCCGCACCGCATCAATAGCAAACTGGTTAAGACTTGCAGCGCAAGTAGACAGAGTCATACTCGATACACATATATTTCAGGTATCTGATATATATTGCGAGCCTGTTAATGATGCTTTGAATGCAGAAGCGCAGCATCATCAGCAAATAATTACCCCTCTTACGCGACTTATTTTTGTTTTCAATGCCCTCGAAGATACCTATCGGCTTTTCAGTGCTAGGTATGAAAAGCTGTATACCCAAAGAAGTGCATCAGCAAGACCCGCTAAATACTTGAAGAGCTATTCAGCCCAAGCCGCGTATATTTTGCGTTATTCCGTTCAGCCGGATGCAATGCCCAAACATTATGATCATATTCAAGATAATTTAAGAAAAATCTCCAAGCGGTATTCGAAAGACTTTCATGGACGCTTCGATATAGATCTTGACGATCAATCGCCGGGAATCGATTACGGCTTATCGCTGATTAGAAACTTAAGAAACCAGATTGCTCACGGGGTGTTTCCAATTATTGATAACCCCGATGAGTCTATTTCAGCTTCCGAAGTTATTACTAAGAGAAATCTAATTAATCTTCTCAACCAAGCGGCCCGACTCTCAGCGATGAGTATTCAAGCATTCTTGAAGTTAGCTGCAATCCCGTTTGAGTCAGCTCTCTATTTTCAGCAGGTTTTAGATGAGGAATATGGTGAGCACTTTCGGAATATGTGTACTCAAGACTACTTAAATAACATTCATCTCATGAATGATTTTGGGCTAAATGAAAGGGATTTTTTTGAGATGATTCGTGCCCACTCTTGAGTGAGATGCTAGTGCATCTCTTGTGATTTCCGCTCCGGAAGCTCAGCTGAGTTTTCTCCAAGAAGCAGGCAATAGCGATCTCGAAGTTTTTTGATACGTTTCGCATCTTTTATGTATCCAAGGTAATGGATAAGTATGTCGCGAATTAATGCTCTATTCTTTATCGATAACGTACCAGTTGAGCTATCCCAAAGGACACCTGTATATGGTGCTTCGGATAGATTGGTTGGCAGCGTCTTAAGTTCTGCAACAGCACTGGACATGTCCAGGCCCGCGGTGCGCATCAATGATGCTGCAACCTCTGTGAACATTAGAAGACCAACGGGTCTAAACAGAACATGGCCCCCATGGTCATGTCGATATTTATGAATCTCAGTAGTAGGGTCATCAGCATTGAAACAACTTCTCAGTTCGACAAAGCTACTTTCAAGAAGATTGAAGTATTGCGATGCAATCTGAAAGTAGTCTTGTAACTGCTCATCGGATGGCCGTATTCTCTTGAAATCGCCAGCTTTGAGTCCTTTTTTACTTTTGGTGAAGAGTGTTTCAAGCAAATCGTAGAGGTTAATTAGTGTAATGAGGTGTTCAGTGTCAGTTTTAGGTAGACTGGTCTGTTTACTCATCACGTGTACAAGTTTGTCGTTGAATCTTGCATCGTTCTCAACAAGCTCACGAGCGGTAATAGCCATTGCATCTGCTTCATCTAAGGCGATAATTTCACTCTTGGAAACGGGTTTCGCCGTTTTGTTTAGCGTAGTAAAAAGTTTTCGAGTACGCTGCAGACCATTAATGTCAGTATGATGTGCAACAAAAATTACAGACACTTCGTCCTCACCAAGTTCCTGATTTTGTTTTAGTGCGTTTCGAATCCCCGCTAATCGATGCTGACCGTCCAGTGCAAATAATTTCTCAGCGCCCGATAAGCTTAAATAGCCCACACTATATCTACTGTTATATGCCACGTCACTGAGCTTAATATCATCACTGACCGGTTTTAGGTTCTGAAATTCATGCCACTCTGGGTCGCCGTCATAGACAGCAACAACTAGGGAGTTAAAGAATCTGTCATTGTTTGTTACCAAGTATTCGCCAATTTCGCCAGCACGTGTCTTTTCATCTAACTCTCGTTGAATAAGGTTAGATAATTTGACGCTGTTATGTATTTCTTTCGCGTATTTGATTCTTGCAGCTACCTGATTAAGTGTCATTAATACCGAATAGAAGGCCCAATCTCCAAGACGACCTCGTAAGGCTGGAAAATATTCACGTTTCATCATGCAATGACCTTTACGAGTTCCCTTATTTCAGCAGTAAAGTCTTTAATCACTATTGGCGGAAGAATCGCATCATTTAAATCGAGTTCAAGTGCTTCAAGGTCTACTGAGGCCGGGTCTATTTCTGAGTAGGTAAAATGGATGTCGTCTGAGTACTTATTTAGCATGTAATGGACTTTGGGCCGTTTTTTCTTTGTTTTTTCTCTAAGATAATCACTGTAGCGATCATGTAATGAACGTCCATTTCCGTTTGCACCAGTAATCCCTATGTACATGATGAAGCCATGTTGAGGGAAGTGATTGTTTATATGTCGGACGACAAACGCATAGACTCCTGGCTTATCAGGGATGCCTGCTTGGTTTGCTGTTGTAAATGGGATTGGAGAAGACCAATTTACCGGGATAACCACCCTGCTTGACCGCCACCTTGTTGGGCTCAGAACGAATCTCTTAGCGTCAGCAGATAACGCATCGACTTTCTGCACGAAATCATGGACCATGAAAATAGTAATCCCCGACGCCAGTTGTACTAATAAGGGATTATAACCACCAATACTCTGTGCTGATATGTGAGCTATTTGGTAGTTTAGTTCCCAGCTTTTTCCATCAGCTTCGATACCTTCATCTCAAGCGCATCAGCAATCTTTAGCAAATTCATGATGGCGATGTTGTGTTCGCCCCTCTCAACCCCACCCATGTAAGAGCGGTCAATATTTGCCTTATCAGCCAATGCTTCTTGTGAGAGCCCTTGCGCCTGCCTTTCAGCACGAATAGCAGCCCCCAAGCCAACTAAGGCAGGGTTCCCAGCGAATGTTGGTGATGGTTTAGCCACATGCCAATAGTGAAACCTTGCTGCATGTGGTACCACGGGATAAGATACCAGAAAGACCCTAATTTGACCTTACTCATTCTGTATATCTTTTAACTACACGCTCTGAGGCATGTAATGCACCTACTAAACTCTTCAGTCCTGACTCTTTCGATTCTTTGTTTAGTTGGCTGTGTCACTGCCCCTGACAGATCGACCAGCCAAACCAAGCCTGCATACTCCAATACAGTCAAACAAATCTCTGTTCCCTCCGACTCGGGCGCTCAGTATTACGTTCTGGACAAGGGGGCTCGCGGCGCATTACGTACCATTACCACCAAGCGTATTGGCCTAAGTGGGAGCAGCTATTCCAAGCGGCTCTATAACTGTTCAGGAAACACTGTGAAGTATCTCGGCACAGGTGACACCTTTGCCGAAATGAACCGCTCATCTCCGAGTGGAGATTTAAGTCCTATCGTTAAAGGCTCTATTGCTTATTACGTAGGGTTGGAAGCGTGTAAATAAATCGATCAAACCCACACATTTAGGAGCACTCAATGAAAAAAATTGTTTTGGTCTTTCTTAGCTTTTTTATTACTAACTTCGCCAGTGCAGGCGATGCAGAAAATATCTCGGCTTGCGTCAAAAAAACCAAAGAATTTTCGGGAATCGATTTAGATGCCTTTAATGTCACTTACAAAGGGAACCTTGTTTCATTCAGCACTGCGAAATGGAGCAATGCATTCTGTGAGGTCAAAGTAGGCTCTGTCTATACGTTGCAGGTTAATGGCGAAGAACTGATCTACAAGGGATATGCAGGCAAGTCCTCTTACGAACTCAACGAGGAATTAGCCCACAGAACAGACGAAGCCATCAACCAGATGAATAGCCGCATTGCCTTATTGAAGCAAAGAAAAAACCAAGTCTCTGTCAGCCTGCAACGCCCTAAGCCCGATCATGAATGGTTGACTCGTTATGTTGATGAGGGCATCGAGAAGTCTGTAGGGAAAGACCAAGTCAAATAGTAACGGCAGCCCTAACCCTTTCCACTTGATTTGCCTATAAAGGTCGCCAGTCCATTTCGCGCAAGATAAACAGTCGCTTTTTTCAGTTTGTGAATGCAGTACACATCCCCTCAACTTGATCTTATTTGCCAAGGAGAATCGCTATGCAAAAAAATACCACCCTCATTCTGCTGCTTGTCATGGTGCTGCTGACAGGTTGCGAGACCCTTCCAACAAAGCAGCAAATGGATGCTGCTGATTACGGATTGGTACCTGTCCCAGAGAGCGCCATTCGAGTCGCCACTGCTGAAATTTCAAAAACTCTGATAGACCCCTACAGTGCGAAAATTAACTGCAAAGCGCCTGTCAAAGGCGTGATGAACAAGACGTTCGAAAACCACTATGGCTATCTCACCGTCTGCTACGTAAACGCAAAAAATCGTTTTGGCGCATATACAGGAATCACCGAATATTTTTTCTGGTCGAGAGATGGCCGTATTGAACCTGTGGAGCCGCCCTTCGAATTTAACCCAGCGGAGTAATTGTTTTGCAGCAGGTACGTTCACCTTGGTGTATGGGCTTTTTCACCTTGTTAGGAGACTCTATGCAAAGAAAACGAAGCCGCAGAGGCATGCGGAATCTACGCGCAGCAGGGAATGGCTTATTCAACATTGCCGGGAAAATAGCCAACAAAGGCTATGAAAGTGCAGCCCGCCACGTTTCCTCTAACGCTCGGCGAACGCAAGAATTCATAACAGCCACCAGCGAACTTGCCAACACCGAGCGCGATTTTTTGATAGACCTAGCCAGATCGGAATTTGAAACTCGCCGCATGATGCGACAAATCGACTACGCTTATTACTTCGATGAGACCGGCAGAAAACCTCTGCTGCTTATACGCTTCTTCGATTGGATCGTTGACGGTCTGGCCTGCGCTGGCATATTCCTGCTGGCGCTGATCCTGCCATTTTTCACCCTGATTTTCTGGATGTTGTTTCGTATCACTGTCATCATTCTTTGCTATGCCGTTGCGATCGGCGCGATTTATCTCTACTTCAAGTCGTAAACCCTCACCTCTAACGCATCACAAACTCGCCTGCATGCTTTTGGCATGCGGGCTTTTTTGCGTCCATTTTCCAAGGAGCCCTCATGCTTACTTTCAAGTCTCGCGATGATTTATCACAGCTCTCTCATGACGATCCCGCCTACCCCGTAATGCAGGAATTGGTGGATGCATTGATAAGTGCCTATACCCAACCGGGCATCACCTATAACGCCGACGACTATGGCTACTGCGTATTACTAGAGGAGAACGACCTGGATGGTCGAGAACTGCCAGGCCTCGGCAACAACCTGCTCGACGTGCTCTGGGAAGGTGCATTCAAGAAGGACGGATTCTATGTTGCCATCGTACTCTGGAATGACGATGCAGGTATGACTGTGACCATACCCGATGCGCCGTGGGTCAGGGGCGAGTTCAGGCAGTTGCTGGATACGTTGGTGGGTTTTTGACTGCGCTGTTCCCGGCATCTTATTTGAAGGCCATTTTCAATCACAAAGGAGATTTATCATGACGCAAGACAATGCTGCTGCTATTCATCGCATCCTCAAGATCGGTAGCTGTCCCAACCTTTCCGGTAAATCCAATCTCGGTTATCACATCGGATATTCGCCTGACTCTGAAGTTTGCTTTCGCGTTGTCAGCAATACCGGAGGCGGCTATTTCAGCTCCGAGTGGGTTTTACTTAAATCAATTAGGGACGCACTGGACAAAGCCCCCAAGCCGATCACCTCGTTTTCATTATCGGGACTGTTTCAAGGTAAGTCGGTGAACACGCCCTCATTTCTCTTTGCGGCTTTACTCTCCGAGGGGCTTGTACAACGCGATGAAGAAAATCCGCGAAGCTATCTCATCATACCTCCTGATGCCTTTATGGCAGCCATACAACAGTTGATAGATGTTGGTACGAATCTCAAAGTACCTCAGATTGTCAGCGGCAAGGGCGTAGTGAAATCCACCGGCAAAGACGTTGTGCCGACTCTATCTTCATCTTCCAAGATTAGGGCGAAGAAAACAAATCCTGATCTCATAAATCTGAATTGAGTGCTGCGTAGATTAAGACCGCAGCAACAGTAAGTCACCCCCGCTCAGTTCCATGACCCGCAACGGGTTGTCAGTAGCACCCAAATCCGCAGCACCTATCCCGAAACCTATGCAGAGCCTTCTGCAAATCTCCCTGAATTTCTGACCATAGGAGACCTCTTTGACCATTTTTATTTTGCTCACCATTGGTGGGCTGCTGTTGCTGTTTCGAAGCACTCGTCTGGTCGGTGCGGCTGGCCTGACATTGCTTTTCATTGTGGTTCCCTTCGCGTTCCTTCTATTGCTGTTGCTGGGATGCGTATTTCTTTACTTCCATTTCAAACACAAAAGGATTCGATACCATGTGCAACCCAAATTACCTTCGTAGTGCCATCGAGAACGCGCTTGCCCTTGATTTGCCGGATCATCTAGTGCCATTGGCTATTGCTGACTACGCAAAACTGAATGCTGGTTTTGATTGCGAGTCTGATATAGACCCGTATGATCTTTGGCCGCTTAGTCCGGAAAGTTACGTGACTTTACAGTAGAAATTCTTCCCGCCTTACCTCTCAGCCTTCCAATACCCAGACTTGTAATTGCCATCCGTCACCTTGCGGAGGACTTTGCACGTCTGGGGCTTGGAGCATTTTTATTTCAAGCTAAGGAATTCATTATGCAAGCAATCATCACCCGCCAGCAGCTTGGCATTCATCAGCGTATTTCCCAAACCGCTGGCATCTTCGGCATCCATTTCCCCATGCTCTTGGAGCCGTATGTGTACGCCGTTGCGGATGGTATTGCTTCTGACTACAACGGCGGATATTTGGAATTTTATAGTCTCAGCAATGGAGGCTTTTACATGGTGCCGGCTTCATGCAAACCATTCTCTGTCAGTTGTGACAATGGCTTCAACGGAGTTTTGTCAGCGGATGCCTTGGGTATAGCGGCATGCATGTATGCATACAGTCATTTATCGTTTACCGAGGGCGTTCTCGCTGAAATCTGTACGCAGCATTACCACCTGCTCCGGGAATACATGCTTGAGCATTCAGAGGTCGGGGTAATTCTGAAGGCTATTGATTGAGAACTGTTGCAACGCACCAAATTTCCAAGGCATTGAGTCTTGTAGAAAGGCACATCCCCGATGTACTGAAAAGAATAGCAGGGGTATCGGTTCATGCAACCAGTGTCACCCGCCAGCAAGTTTGCAGTGAGAGGGCGAGAATCTGCAAACCTGAAATTCTGGCAGCCTCGCAGGTTTTCAGCCCCTAGGGCAATTCCAGTCAATCTCTCCTTGACCAGACTATTCCGTGTAGTTAAAATCAGCGCCGGGTAATCAAGCAACTACATCCATTTGGCCGTATCAATAAGCCAGTCCAATCAGGTAGCAACAGGTAACGCTACCATCAAATTACCCTCTTAAACTTAAATTGACTTCTGATAGCGACGGATAAGTCCGTCTATGCCATTCTCAATGGCACCCCTGCAAGCGGTCTCGTACCTACGCAGGCCGTATTGCGCTCTTTAACAATTTAAAAAGGAAAGAAAAATGGAGAATTCCATTATTCGATCTATCAGGATGAACTCGCCTGTAGGTTCGGCGCTTCTGACCATGCCCGACCATTCCATGCATCAAAAAGCCGCATTGGATTGGTTTAGATTTGGATTCTCTGTAATCCCAATCCAACCCCATGAGAAGGTAACAGTGGTGAAGTGGGACCCGTGGTTGGATGGCTTGTCCGAGAACAAAATTTTGGCTCACTGGAAAAAGCACCCCGACCATGAACTGGGATTTATTGTTAGCGATAAGATCGTGGTGCTGGATGCGGATAGCCAACAATCTATCGGTGCCCTTGCCCAGATTGAGGAGGCCTTTGATGTCACTCCGAACTTGATTATCAAGACTAAGAAAGGCGTGCATCATTACTTCAAGCTGGCTCAAGAGACTTTTGCTAGGACTGATTCTCATAGTACTGATCTGTTCCCCGGACGCATTGATGTAAAAGCTCGACGCTCGATGGTGATTCTGCCTCCAAGCACGGGCAAGGAAACGCTGATCTGTGAAGCTGAACGTGTCGATGACCTGGTCGTAGTGGGGCAAGATTTCATCGATGCCGTGTTCAAGCATAACGGCAGGGTGGCTCCGCGTCCGATTGAGCTTTCAACATCGGTCGCAATGCCGAAGGAAGCCTCCAGCCAGACGGTGGCAGATATTAAGGCCATGCTGGAAAAACTTGACCCGGATTGTGGTCGTGAGGATTGGATTCACGTTGGGATGGCTATTTATTTTGAAACCGGAGGTAGTGAGGAGGGCTTCACAATATGGAATGCCTGGAGTAGCAAGGGCACTAAGTATCCGGGGAGACATGAACTGCGTACACAATGGGATTCGTTTAGAAGTGATCTGACAAACCCCATCACTATCGCGACCATCACAAAATTGGTCACTGATGCTGGGCACGACTGGGTGGATGTCTGTTCAGGTGAGCAGTTCAAGGCATACGAATCTGATGGAGATGCCATTGAGTCCCCCAACAAGCCCAGTGCAGACGCACCTCATAAAGTCAATCCGCTGGATAAATTCTCCCTGACCGGTAAGTCTGCTGATCTGGAAAAGCACACTGTAGAGGAAGTGCCTATCCTTGGTCAGATTGCACTCAAGGGGCAGTCAACCATCATTTACGCGGCACCCAATACGGGCAAAACTTTGCTGACGTTGTGGCTGATTAAAGAAGGCATTAAGGCCGAAAGTATCGATCCGTCCAATCTTTTTTATCTGAACATGGACGACACCGCAACAGGCCTTCTTAACAAGGTTCATCTGGCTGAGGAGTACGGCTTTCATATGCTTGCAGAAGGTCATCAAGACTTCAAGATAAGTGAGTTCCTCGGCATTCTGAACGACTTAATCGAAACGGATCAGTGTCGCGGCATCATCATTGTGCTGGATACCCTGAAGAAGTTTGCCAACCTGATGGATAAGCAGAAGTCCAGCAGTTTCACCAAGGTCATCCGCAGATTCGTGGTCAAGGGCGGCACGTTGATTGCGCTTGCTCATACCAACAAGAAGCCTGGATTGGACGGCAAGCCGGTTTACAGCGGCACCACAGACATTATCGATGACTCGGACTGCGCCTACACGCTAGCACACGTCTCCACCGATAATTCTGGCACCAAGGTGGTTGAGTTCGACAATATCAAGCGCCGTGGTAATGTGGTGCAGACGGCTGGCTACAGTTACAGCATCGGTAACTATGATTCATACAACGAACTGTTGCTGACAGTGAAGCAAGTTGATCCGTTGCAGCTTGAACCTATGAAGCAGTCCGAACAGTTCAAGTCCGATGCGGAAGTGATTGAGGCCGTCATTGCCTGCATTCAGGAGGGCATAAACACAAAGATGATGCTGGCTGAGGCTGCTGCTGCCAAGGCTGGTGTGAGCAAGCGTTCCACGCTGCTGTTGATCGAGAAATATACCGGCAACGACCCAGTAAAGCACAAATGGGTTTACACCATCGGTGACCGTGGGGCGAAGATGTTTGCGGTATTGGACTTAGCCAGCCCAGCATCAGCGTGAAATCCTGAAAGCCAGTCTGCTGATCTGCCTGCTGGAGAGACGGCAGGTTTTCAGTTTCGCAGCTTTTTAGTTCCCCCCCTGAGTAGTCGGCAGTATTCGCCATCGGACACAAAAAAATTCCGTGGCCAACTCTGCATGAGACTCTCATTGCAACACTCCAAGCCTTAACTTTTACTATCTATTCGATATAGGAGAATTTTTCTATGGCTGTTTTTCGTTTAACCGATTCGTTACTGAATAAACTAACCTGCCCTCCTGGACAAAAACGACTGGAGGCTTGTGACAGCGAGGTACGTGGCCTTTACTGCCTCGTATCTGAAACCAATATCAAAACTTATTTCTGGCGTACCAAGGTCAACGGTAAAACAACACACATCAAGGTAGGACGCACTACGGAGATATCTCTTACTGATGCCCGTGAGAAGGTGAAAATCTTGAAGTCTGAGCAGTCATCACCCGCTGACAATTCATCGGATTCCATTGCCGCAAAGTCTAAGGGGGAGATGACACTTTCAGAGTTTTGGGAAACTTATTACCTGCCACTAGCCAAGCAAAAGAAGCGCTCGTGGAAACGCGATGTTCAACTGTTTGTGAGAATCGCATCAAGGTTTGGATCTCATAAACTCTGCGAGATAGAGCGTCATGAAATTCAGTTATTCCATGGCAATCTGCTCAAGGATAATCTCAGCCCTGCCAGTTGTGACCTGCATGCTGCACTCCTAAAGCGGATGTTGTCGATGTGTGTTGAGTACTCTCTGCTGGACAAAAACCCTGCAGCGAAGATGAAGCTGTTCCATGCCGACAATCGGGTTGAGCATTATCTGGACGAGGCACAACTAGCGAAGTTGCTTGAAGTGCTTAGAACCGACAGGTGCCGGGCGGTATGTCAGATATGTCTGTTCTTGCTTGCCACAGGATGCCGCCTTAACGAGGCCTTGTCTGCCAAGTGGAGCCAAGTTGATAGGGCAAATCGCACATTCAAGGTGTTAGCTAGCAACTCCAAATCCAAGCGGATGCGCATTGTTCCGTTGAATGACTCTGCCATGGAAGTGGTGGATGAGTTGGATAGCGAAGGTAGGTACGAATATCTGTTTGTAAATGAAAAAACAGGAAAGCCCTTCGTCAACTTTACCCGCGTTTGGTACAAGCTTCGTAAGAAAGCTGGAGTGCCCCACCTGAGGCTGCATGATCTGCGTCATGGGGCGGCTTCCAACCTGATCAACTCAGGAGCGAGTCTTTATATCGTGCAGCAAATTCTTGGTCATAGTAATCCGATTGTGACTCAGAGGTATGCTCACCTGTCGATGCAATCTTTACATGATGCTTCTGCCAATGCTTCAGCCATCATCAGCCGTGCCAAGCAGTCGGTGGCAAAGCTGACAACCGAGGCGGCAGGTAACTAATCCGGTAGTGGTTTGGGTCAGGGCCGGTGGTGCAAACTGCCTCGCCTTGGCCCTCCGGTGCCGCATACCGGAACGTTTGGCCTGGGGTGTACCCCAACCCCATCCGGTAGATAAAAACTCGCCAATATCTCGCGTTGTTTTAAATGCTTTTTGTACTAATACTTGCCACCTTGGAGAACACCCCTCGGTGGCATTTTTTTTGGTGTTTCAGGGTCGGTTTCGAATCGGTAAGTTCGACGGATACCAGAATGAAAAATCCTTAAAAATGTTCATCTTTGGTGAAAAATATTTTGGGCTTCTATACCACTGGAGTTCGGAATTCCGGTTCGTTTATGACTGTGAAGCAATCAAGACTCACAATTTTTTGTTATGATTCTTGTGATTGTTGAGTTTAATGTCCAGTAGTGCCTTGGATTGAAAATCCGCGTGTCGGCAGTTCGATTCTGCCCCTGGCCACCAATCACTTTTGCATGTTTTTAAGACATGCTTCCTGCCTTATCATAGCGGTATCAAACCAGACCCAATTGACCATGTCCCGTTTCCAGCAGATTAGTGCTTCTGATTTGAACAGCTTGCTTAATGCCTCCAAAGCGCAGTTGCTTGACGTGCGCAACGACGATGAGGTGGCGCGCGGGATTATCCATGGCGCATTGCATATCCCCTTGCACCTGCTGCCCATGCGCTGGAATGAACTGGATGACGAAACGCCCCTGGCCATCTACTGTCACAGCGGTGTACGCTCCATGCACGCCTGTGAATACCTGGCGCAGCAGGGCTATACTCAACTTTTCAACCTGCAAGGTGGGATTCTGGCTTGGGCAAACGCCGGACTACCTATTGTTAGCAAAGGATCAGCATGAATTTTGACAAGGAACTGGATGCGCGCGGCCTGAATTGCCCGCTTCCCATCCTGCGTTGCAAAAAAGCCCTGGCTGAGATTCAGGGTGGCCAGGTGCTGAAGGTGGTCGCAACCGACCCTGGCTCAGTCAAGGATTTCCAGGCATTCGCGCGGCAAACCGGACACGAAGTTCTCTCCCTCTCTGAGGCGGAAGTGGGCGGCCGTATGGAGTACACCTATTTCATGCGCAAGCGGGCGGACTGATGGCAAAAAAACTCGCCATTATCGCCAGTAAAGGCACCCTGGATTGGGCCTATCCACCCTTTATCCTGGCTTCCACCGCTGCTGCGCTGGATTTTGAAGTCGAGATATTTTTCACTTTCTATGGGCTGACCCTGCTCAAGAAAGACCTGGGTGATGTCAAAATATCGCCGCTTGCCAACCCGGCCATGCCCATGCCTATCCCCATGCCCAATCTGGTGCAGATGCTGCCCGGCATGGAGACAATGGCGACTCTGATGATGAAGCAGAAAATGGAATCCAAGGGTGTGGCGTCGCTGGAAGAACTGCGTAGCGCCTGCCTGGAATCCGGGGTCAAATTGATTGCCTGCCAGATGACGGTGGACCTGTTTGAATTCAAGCCCGAGGATTTTATTGCAGGCGTAGAGTTCGGCGGGGCGGCGACTTTTCTGGAATTCGCCAGCACCGCTGACATCAGCCTGTTTGTTTAGCGCTTACAATATCCTGGCCCCCAGGAATTCCCCAATGGTGTAAGTCACCAGCCCAGCCAGGGCGCCTATCCCCAGCATACGGAAGCCACCCCACAAAGCCTGCCGCCCAGTAAACAGGGATAAGGTAGCGCCCACCACAAACAACCCGACCGCGGAAAGCGCCATACTGGCCAGCAAGGGGTGGTGCTGCACATTCAGCAGGTAAGGTGCCAGTGGAACCGCTCCACCCAGCAGGAAAGAGAAGAAAGAATAAATGGCAGCCTCCCAAGGCGACCCCAGCTCATCCGGGTTGAGCCCAAGCTCCTCTCGCGCCAGGACGTCCAGCCCCATTTCCGGGTCAGCAATCATGCGGCGCGCCAGCGCCAGCGCTTCATCCCTCTCCATACCCCGCGCCTGGTAGATCAATGCCAGCTCTTCCGCCTCTTCCTGCGGGTATTGCGCCAGCTCATCACGTTCCAGCCCGATCTGGTACTCGAACATTTCGCGCTGCGAGCGCATGGAAAGATACTCGCCCGCCGCCATGGAAAAGGCCCCAGCCAGCAAACCTGCCACGCCTGTCAGCAGTATTGCGCCATATTCGCTGCTGGCTCCCGCTACACCCAGCACCAGCAGGGTGATGGAAACCAGGCCGTCATTCACCCCAAACACGGCGGCACGCAAACCTCCCGAGTTGCCCTGGTGCTTGTGGCTGGCTTCGGCTTCACCCGGCGCATCGGGCATGCGGTGGCCGGCCGGATGCCGACTGGAATATACCGACAAGCCACGAATTTTCATGGCCGCGAGTACCGGCTTGATACGTCTTGGACCCAGCCGGTTGATCAGCCATACCACCACCTTGGCGCGGGTGTCCGGTACGTATTTGGGAGGAACCTCCTGCCCTGCCTGGCTGACCTTCTCCGCCCAAACCTTGGACTGCTCATCAGCCTCATGTGCCAGCTCCAGGAACAGCAACTGGCGCGGACTGCCAGACTCGGCATCGGACAGCATGCGGTAGAGGTAGGCAGAGCGCTTTTCTTCTTTCCAGCTATCAAGATCGGACATTTGAAGTTTTCCTAACTCTTGTCAAAGCGGCGGTATTGCACCGCTTCGGCAATATGGGGGGTAAGGATAGCGGTTTCGCCCGCCAGGTCGGCAATGGTGCGCGCCACCTTGAGGATGCGGTGATAGGCGCGTGCAGACAGACTCAGCCTTGAAATGGCCTGTTTGAGCAGGTTAAGCCCGGCTTCATCCGGCGCGCACAATTCATCTATCTCCACCGTATTCAGCAGGAAGTTGGCCTTGCCCTGACGCTGGACCTGCCGCTGGCGTGCGGCTTCCACCCGCGCCCTGACTACGGCGCTTGGCTCGCCGCTGGCGGCGGCAGTCAGTTCGGATTCAGGTAGCGCAGGCACTTCGATCTGCAAATCTGTCCTGTCCAGCAATGGGCCGGAAATACGGGCGCGGTAACGCGCCACCTGGTCGGGGGTGCAGCGGCATTTGTTGTTGGGATGTCCGAGGAATCCGCAGGGACAGGGATTCATAGCCGCTACAAGCTGGAAACGCGCCGGAAAATCGGCTTGGCGCGCAGCCCGTGAAATGGTGATGCGCCCCGATTCCAGCGGCTCGCGCAGCACTTCCAGCACGGAGCGCGAGAATTCCGGCAATTCGTCAAGAAATAACACGCCATGGTGGGCCAACGATATTTCACCGGGGCGCGGGTTGCCGCCACCGCCCACCAAGGCCACGCCCGAAGCGGTGTGGTGCGGGCTGCGATAGGGGCGCTGTTTCCATTGCTCCAGCTTGAACACCCCATTCAGCGAGGTGATGGCCGCCGATTCCAGCGCCTCGTCCTCGCCCATTTCCGGCAGGATGCCGGGAAAGCGCGCTGCCAGCATGGATTTGCCGGTGCCGGGCGGACCACTCATCAACAGACTGTGTCCGCCCGCCGCTGCTATTTCCAGTGCACGCTTGGCGGCCAACTGGCCTTTGACTTCGTTCAAGTCGGGATAATGCGGCGCAACCGCCGCCGGTGACGCTTCCTGGCGCGGCAGGGCTTCACGTCCGGCCAGATGGGCACATACTTCCAGCAGTGTCGCGGCGGGATAAATCACCGCATCCCGCACCAGCGCCGCTTCACAGGCACTTTGTTGCGGCAGGATAAAAGCGCGCCCGTCACGATGGGCTTTCAGTGTCATCGCCAGCGCACCCCGGATCGGCCGCAACTCGCCGGTGAGCGCCAGTTCCCCGGCAAACTCATAGTCTTTCAGTTGGTTCGCGGGAATCTGGCCCGAGGCCGCCAGTATTCCCAGCGCAATGGGCAGGTCGAACCGCCCGCTTTCCTTGGGTAAATCTGCCGGGGCCAGGTTGACCGTGATGCGTCGGGCCGGAAATTCAAAACGTGCCGTTTGCAGGGCGGCGCGCACGCGATCCTTGCTCTCCTTCACCTCGGCCTCGGGCAGACCCACAATGGTGAAATTGGGCAGACCGTTGGCCAGATGCACTTCCACCGTCACCGGCGGTGCATCCATGCCGGCCAAGGCCCGGCTATGCAATACGGCCAGCGCCATTATTCACGCCCGGCCAGCTTGTGCTCCAGTTCAGTGAGTTTTTTCTCCAACTCCGTCAGTTGGGCGCGGGCGTTTTGCAGCACCTGGGTCTGTACGTCGAACTCCTCGCGGGTGACCAGATCGAGCTTGGCGAAGGTACTTTGCAGCAGGGATTTCAGGTTTTTTTCAATATCAGCTGCAGGTGTCTGTGAGATAAGATCACTTACTTTTCGGCTGACATCCTCAATAAACTTGTTGTTCAGCATTGGCGGCTCCTAATAAAAACTCTAGCTGAGTTTATCAAACTTGGGCAGGCAATAATGCATCATCCCATTATCAGCACTATTCTGGTGCAATCCATTTGGATCGCGCACCAAACTTATACCTCCCCACAAAACAAATCAGTCTTAAACCAATATTAATATATTGATTAATAATATGAATATATCTCTGGCATAGCCGTTGCTTAAAGGTATTGCGTATTTGTGTTCTCTAGGTAATTTGTAATTTTAAGAAAGGGTTCATCATGCAAAAGAAGTTAGTATCTCTCGCAGTACTCGCCACCTTGAGCGGAACGCCTGCTCTGGCATCAGCTGAGGAAGCTGCCACAGAACCGGCTTCTCCTCATACTTTTTCCTACAACCTCGGCCTGTTCAGCCAGTACATCTGGCGCGGCATGACCCAGACCGATGAGCAACTCGCACTGCAAGGTGGCGTTGACTATGCTCACTCCAGTGGCTTTTATGCTGGTGCATGGGCTTCCAACGTCAGTTGGACAACCGACCTCGGGTATATGCAGTCCGGCAGCCTTGAACTCGATCTCTATGCGGGTTACGCCAGCACTTTTGGCAAGAGTGATTTTGGCTACAACGTTGGCGTTCTACAGTATGTATATCCAGGCACTGGGATTGATGGCGTTGCAGATACTGATGCTACTGAAATTTATGGTGCGTTAAGCTACAAATGGGCCAATGCCAAGCTCTCTTATACCCTCTCTGATGAAGCTTGGGGGTTTGCCAATGCTGATGGCACCATGTACCTGGAAGCCAACGCCGACATTCCCGTTGGCGAAACTGGTTTTACTGTCAACCTGCACGCCGGCTCCTTCATGTTTGACGGTGACGTTGCTGGCTTCGATAACGACAATTTCGACTATGTCGACTGGAAAATTGGCGTAACCAAGGCTTGGGCCAATGGTGTTAAAGTTGGCGCGGCTTACACTGACAACGATGCCGACAAATCTCACAATGGTACTGCGCTGTGGACTCAAGAACTCCGCGATAGCCAGTTCACCGTTTTTGTTCAAAAGGTTTTCTAAGAAACTCCATTACTCGGCGGGTTAGTTAACCTCTGCCCGCCAATTTTCACCACTCAAATTAGGAGACAGTCATGAAATTTGTCACCGCCATCATCAAGCCTTTCAAGCTTGACGAGGTACGCGAGGCGCTCTCCGCCATTGGCGTACAAGGCATCACCGTCACCGAGGTCAAGGGTTTCGGTCGGCAAAAGGGTCACACCGAGTTGTATCGCGGTGCTGAATACGTCGTTGATTTCCTGCCCAAGGTCAAACTTGAGGCAGCCATCAAGGACGACATGCTCGACCAGGTCATCGAAGCCATCGAGAAATCTGCCAGCACCGGCAAGATCGGCGACGGCAAGATCTTCGTATTCGACGTTGAACAAGTCATTCGCATCCGCACCGGCGAAACCGGTCCGGACGCGCTGTAAGGAGAACACCATGAAGCGCTTTCTAACGATGTTCGCCCTGGTCGGTGCGCTCGGCCTGGGTTTTATGTCTTCAAGTAGCATTGCTTATGCTGAAGATGCTGCACCCGCAGCAAGCAGCGAAGTTGCCGCTCCGGCGGCCCCAGCAGCCGATGCCGCAGCAGCCCCCGCAGCATCGTCGGAAGCAGTTCCCGCTGCTGCTGCCCCCACCCCTGACAAGGGCGATACCTCCTGGATGTTGACCGCCACGTTACTGGTCATCATGATGTCCATCCCCGGACTCGCCTTGTTCTATGGCGGCCTGGTACGCAGCAAGAACATGCTGTCGGTGCTCATGCAGGTGTTTTCCATCTTCGCGCTGATCACCGTGCTTTGGGCGATTTACGGATACTCGCTGGCATTCACGCCGGGTAATGCTTTTATCGGTGGCTTTGACCGACTGATGCTGAAGGGTATTTTCGATCCGCAAACCGGCGCTGTGGCAAATGCCGCCACATTCTCCAAAGGCGTGGTGATCCCGGAATTCGCTTTTGTCGCCTTCCAGGCTACTTTCGCGGCCATCACTGTGGCCCTGATTGTGGGTGCGTTCGCCGAGCGTATGAAATTCTCTGCCGTGATGCTGTTCTCCGCGTTGTGGTTCACTATTTCCTATCTGCCCATGGCACACATGGTCTGGTTCTGGCCCGGCCCCGACGCCTTTACTGACCCTGCTGCTGCCGAAACCGCTGTGGCCGCCTCCGGTTATCTGTTCGCCAAAGGCGCGCTCGACTTCGCGGGCGGCACCGTGGTGCACATCAATGCCGGTATCGCTGCCCTGGTAGGCGCTTTTGTGGTAGGCAAGCGTATTGGTTACGGCAAGGAAGCCATGACCCCGCACAGCTTGACCATGACCATGATCGGTGCATCTCTGCTGTGGGTGGGCTGGTTCGGCTTCAATGCGGGATCCGCACTGGAAGCCGGTGGCACTGCCACCCTGGCTTTTGCCAACACCCTGATTGCAACCGCTGCCGCAACCCTGACCTGGCTGCTCGCCGAATGGGCTATCAAGGGCAAACCATCCATGCTGGGCGCTGCTTCTGGTGCAGTGGCCGGTTTGGTCGCCATCACCCCGGCCTGCGGCTGGGTGGGTGTCGGCGGTGGCCTGGTGATTGGTGCACTAGCCGGTGTGGTCTGCTTCTGGGGTGTAACCGGCCTGAAGAAGATGCTGGGCATGGACGACGCGCTGGACGTATTCGGCGTGCACGGCGTTGGCGGCATTCTGGGTGCATTGCTAACCGGTGTTTTCAACACCTGGAGCATGGGTGGCACCGGTATCATCGACTACGTCAACAACAAGGTAGTGGATACCGACATGATGGCCCAGTTCATCATCCAGGCCCAAGCGGTACTGACCGCCGTGGTATGGTCGGCGGTGGCGGCTTACATCTGCTACAAAGTGGTTGATATCACCATCGGTCTGCGCGTGAGCGAGGAATCCGAACGTGAAGGCTTGGATACCACTGAACATGGCGAACGCGCTTATAACCTGTAAGCCATAGTCTTACAAGCCAAGGCAAAAGCGGGCACAAAAGTGCCCGCTTTTTTTTGCAGAAAATTTATAATGAATGAAATTTTAATGACTCAAACCGAGACGGATTAAAATGCGTAAAAAAATGGTGGTCGGTAACTGGAAAATGCATGGCAGCCTGAAAGAAAATCAGGATTTGCTGGTCGGTGTAGTTTCCGGTATCAAGATTTTGCAGAACGTGGAAGTGGTCGTCTGCCCACCCTACCCCTATATCGCCCAGGTTCAATCCCTGCTGCAACACACTAATATTCATTGGGGCGCACAGAACCTGTGCTCCACCAAGGATGGCGCGATGACTGGTGCAGTTGCACCAAACATGCTGGCCGATTTCGGCTGTACCCACGTACTGGTGGGCCACTCCGAGCGCCGCAACCTGTTCCATGAAACCGACGATACCGCTGCTGCGCGTTTCACTGCCGCACAGGAGATGGGGTTGATCCCGATCTTCTGTATGGGCGAATCACGAGAGGAGCGCGATCACGACTGGACAGACTACATTGTGGGTCGTCAACTGGACTCCATCATCCGCCGCTTTGGCCCGGAGGTGCTGAAAAATGCCGTGTTGGCCTACGAGCCACTATGGGCAGTGGGCGCAGATCAACCTGCCACCCCGGAACAGGCACAGGAAGTACACGACTTCATCCGTCGCCGGGTGGCGCGATGCGATGCGGAAATCGCAGCCAATGTCCGTATTTTGTACGGTGGCAGCCTGCGGGGCGACAATGCTGCCAGCCTGTTCGCCATGCCGGACATTGATGGCGGCCTGGTAGGCCGGGCTTCACTGACCGCTGCCGAATTCGTGCCCATTTGCCAAGCTGCAAATTCAATATAGGCCACTTTGCACCGTATCTGTGCAGAAAAGTCCACCACGCCCCCAGCCACAATTCAAACAACATGGCAACTTATTGATTTGTTAATATAAATATTTCTGGCACGGTAACTGCTTATATACAACTGAATTTGTGGCGTTTTAATCCTAGTTTCTGTTTTTCTCCTCTCCTCCCTTAGCGGGCCGCAGCGCCCGCTCTTTTTTTGCCTGAATTTTGTCAGAAACCCAGCGACAACAACCCTTGCTCCGGGCTCATAACAGCCGCCTCCCTCGCTGACACCAGTCCGCTTACCCTGACCCCCAGCAGCCGTATTTTCTTGTCCAGCGGCACACGCTTGAGACATTCTCCGGCTGCGCGGCGAATAGTCACAGCATCCTGAGTCGCGGCTGGAAGGGTCAGGTCGCGGGTGACGCTGCGAAAATCCTGGTAACGCAGCTTGATGCCCACGGTGCGCCCGGCATAACCCTTGCGCCTGAGGTCTTCCGCCACGCGCTGACATAGCGAGGTGAAGGCGGTCGAGAGCACCTCGCGGTCACGCTTCACGTGCAAATCCCGTTCAAAAGTAGTCTCCCGACTGGCGGATTTTGGTTCCGAGCGGGTGACGACCGGCCTTTCATCCTGGCCATGCGCCACGGCCACCAGCCAGTTGGCGTAACTCAGGCCGAAGTGTTTTTGCAACAACGCCGGGTTGGCCTGTGCAAGTTCGACAATGGTGTGAATACCGAGTTTGTCGAGTTTCTCAGCCGCCTTGGGGCCAATGCCGTTGATCTTGCGCACCGGCAGTGGCCAGATGCGGGTGGCCAGGCTGTTTTCATCGAGCAAGGTCAACCCATCCGGTTTGTCGAGGTCGGAGCCGATCTTGGCCAGCAGCTTGTTGGGGGCGATGCAGATGGAGCAGGTCAGCCCGGTGGCATCCAGGACCGCCTGTTTGATGCGTCGGGCGAGGGCTCGGCTTTCTTCCTTATGTTCCGTCAGGTCGATGTAGATTTCGTCTATGCCACGGTCTTCGATACAAGGCGCGATGGTGGCAACGGCCTGTTTGAACAGGCGTGAATAGTGGCGATAGGCTTCAAAATTGGCGGGTAGCAACACCGCCTCCGGCGCCAGTTTGGCGGCTTTCATCATGCCCATCGCGGAAAACACGCCGAGTGCGCGGGCTTCATAGGTGGAGGTAGTCACCACACCGCGCCCGACATAATCCTTAAGCTGATGAAACCGACGACTGCCGTCCGCCAGCAGATCTGGGGCATAGGCCGAGCGCCCGCCCACCACCATGGGCAGGCCACGCAACTCGGGATACCGCAACAGCTCAACACCCGCAAAGAACATATCCATGTCGAGGTGGGCGATGCGGCGCGGCATCGGTGCTGTAGTAGCAAGAGATTGCATAAGACGATTCTGTCTTGTTACGCCCATAATGACAACGTATGGCTAGCTGGGGTGTAGTCGTACAATTAGAATGCAATTTGAGCCATTGGAGCCCTCATGCAACTCACCACCAAACAACCCGAAACCCTCGAAAGCAACGCCCTGGGCCTGGGTGAGTCAGTATTCATGGGCGTTGCAGGTACTGCGCCGGCATTCAGCATCGCTGCAACCACAGCCACCTTGATTGGCTCGGTGGGTGTACTGGCGGCAGGCAGCCTGCTCTATTGCGGCCTGATCATGTTTGGCGTGACCTTGTCCTTCATGCATTTGAATCGCGTCATTACCAACGCCGGCGCATCCTATGCCTGGGTAGGCCAGGTCTTTCATCCCTTGCTCGGATTTTTTGCGGGCTGGTCACTACTGGTCGCCTCGGCGGTATTCATGGTGTCAGGCACCATTCCGGCGGCTTCGGCAACACTGTTATTAGTCAGCCCGGCACACATCAACGACCCGTCCAGCGTGACGTTTGTGGCGGCGGGCTGGCTGCTGGTAGTAAGCGCTGTTATTGTCAAAGGCATCAAACCCACCAGTTACCTGCAAATCATCATGACCGGCATTGAGGTCGGCGCCTTGGTCATTATTGATTTGGTGGCACTGGTATATTTTTTTAACCACCCGGTACGCGAGTTTTCCTGGAACTGGTTTTCGCTCGCGCAGTTTTCCCCGGATTTGTTTGCAACCGGGGCTCTGACCGCTTTGTTCTTTTTCTGGGGCTGGGACGTCACACTCAATCTCAATGAGGAAACACGCAATGCCTCCCACGCGCCGGGGCAAAGCGCGATCTACTCGATGATCATCGTGCTGCTGCTGTTCATGGGATTTGCCCTGGCCGCACTTCTGGCTTTGACGGATGCCGAAATACAGGCGTCCAGCACCAACATCGTGTTTGCCATCGCCCAGAAATTATTCCCCGCACCGTGGAGTTACATGGCCATCATTGCCGTGATGCTCAGCTCCATAGGCACGCTGGAAACTTCCATTCTGCAATTTACCCGGACCATGTATGCCAAAGGGCGTGACGGCGCTCTACATCCACGTTATGCCGTGTTGCACAAGAGCTGGCGTACGCCTTGGGTGGCGACCCTGGCAATCACCCTGTTTGGCCTGATCATGCTGTTCCTGTCATCCTACTTTTCCAGCGTACAGCTCATCATCAAGGACTCTGTGAATGCCATCGGGTTCCAGGTTGCGCTTTACTACAGCCTGGCGGCCCTGACCTGCGCCTGGCACTTTCGTCATACCGCACGACGTTCTTTCTCGCAACTAATCACCTTGGCAATATGGCCGATTTTGAGCGCTTTTTTCCTGATCTACGTTGCTGTTTACAGTGTGCCAACTTTTGACCTCACCACCAATATTGTGGGTATCGGCGGCATATTGATAGGCATCATCCCTTACTGGCTTAACAGGCGCTTCCGGCGGCATTAACAGTACAGCGTGCTAGAATCCGGCACCATGGTTCCCCATCTCACCACCGCCCTCACCGGCCCGCTACTCAACCTGGAACAACACATCCTGGATGCCATGCCGCGCATCGAGCACTGGTTCCGCACCCAATGGCTGGAGCACGGGACGCCGTTTTATGCCTCGGTGGACTTGCGCAATGCCGGTTTCAAACTGGCGCCGGTGGATACCAATCTGTATCCCGGTGGCTTTAACAACCTGAACCCGGATTTCCTGCCGCTGGGCGTGCAGGCGGCGATGGCGGCGGTGGAAAAAATCTGCCCGGAAGCGCAGCGCCTGTTGCTGATTCCCGAAAATCACACGCGCAATACCTTCTACCTGCAAAACGTGGCCGCCTTGCTCAATATCCTGCGCCAGGCCGGACTGGATGTGCGCGTGGGCAGCATTTCGCCGGAAATCACCAGCAAAACCACGCTGGATCTGCCCAACGGCGGCCAACTGGTGCTGGAGCCGGTGCAACGCAAAGGCAACCGCCTGGTGCTGGAAAACTTTGACTCCTGCGCCATCCTGCTCAACAACGACCTCTCCGGGGGTGTGCCGGATCTATTGCAGGGCCTGGAGCAATCGGTCATCCCGCCCTTGCACGCCGGCTGGGCGACGCGCCGCAAGACCCGGCACTTTGCTGCTTATACCGGCGTGGCGCGCGAATTTGCTGAGTTAATCGGCATCGACCACTGGCTGGTGGACCCCTATTTTTCCTCTTGCGGCATGATTGATTTCCACGCCCGCGTGGGCGAAGACTGCCTGGCATCGCAGGTTTCCGACCTGTTGTCACGCATCCGCGCCAAATACCGCGAATACGGCGTGGAGCAGGAGCCGTTTGTGATTGTGAAGGCCGATGCCGGGACTTACGGCATGGGCATCATGACGGTGAAAAGCCCGGACGACGTGCGCGACCTCAACCGCAAGCAGCGCAACAAAATGGCCGTGGTGAAGGAAGGCTTGCAGGTGCAGGAAGTCATGATCCAGGAGGGCGTGTATACCTTCGAAAGCATCAACGACGCGGTGGCCGAGCCGGTGGTGTATATGATGGATCACTATGTGATCGGCGGTTTTTACCGCGTGCATACCGGGCGCGGCATGGATGAAAACCTGAATGCACCAGGCATGCATTTTGTGCCCTTGGCTTTTGAGGCTTCTTGCTCTCTGCCCGACTGCGCCGGCAAGCCCGACGCCGCACCCAACCGTTTCTACGCCTATGGCGTGATCGCCCGGCTTGCACTGCTGGCGGCCAGCATAGAACTGGAGCAAACGGCGCCGTGAAGCTGGCTTTCATACTCGACCCGCTCGAGGAACTCAAGACCGAAAAGGATTCCAGCCTGGCCATGATGCGCGAGGCGGCGGCGCGCGGCCATGCAATTTACACGCTGGAACAGGGTGATTTATTGCTGCGGGATGCCCGCGTGGTGGTGCAGGCCGCGCCTTTCAGCTTCAGCACGGGCAGCACGTGGTATCAAACGGCTGAGAAGCAGGAATATGCCCCACAGCAATTTGACGCTTTCCTGATGCGCAAGGATCCGCCATTTGACGCGGAGTACGTGGTCAGTACCTGGCTGCTGGAATTGGCTGAACAGCAAGGCGCCCGCGTGCTGAACAAACCGCAGTCCATCCGCGACTGGAACGAGAAGCTGTCAGTTGCGCGCTTCCCGCAGTTTGCGCCGCCTTTTCTGGTGACGCGCCAATGTGAGGCTATCCGCGAGTTTCTGGCCCTTCACAGCGACATTGTGGTGAAACCCTTGGACGGCATGGGCGGTAGCGGCGTGTTCCGCCTGCATGCGGGCGATCACAATATCAGCGTAATCCTGGAAACCATCACCCACTTCGGGCGCCGCACCGTGATGGCGCAGCGCTACCTGCCGGAAATCAAGGCCGGTGACAAACGCATCCTGGTCATAAACGGCGTACCCGTGCCTTATGCGCTGGCGCGCATTCCCAAGCCAGGTGAAACCCGCGGCAATCTGGCGGCGGGCGGCACCGGCGTGGCACAACCGCTATCGGCGCGCGACCGTGAAATCGCCGAAGCGGTTGGCGTGGAACTGAAGAAACACGGCTTGTTCCTGGCCGGGCTGGACGTGATCGGCGACTTTCTCACCGAAATCAACGTGACCAGCCCCACCTGCATGGTGGAAATCGCTACGCAAACCGATTGCAATCCCGCCGCCTTGTTCATGGATGCGCTGGAGCGCACATGCTGCGCACACTAATAGTGCTTCTCTCTTTGCTGCTAGCAGGCTGTGGCAAACCGGCCACGCATCAATCACAATCCTATGTGTTCGGCACGCTGGTAGACATTACCATTGTTGGCGAGAGCGAAGAGCGTGCGCTCACCCATATGGCTTATATCCAACGTGAATTCCAGCGCCTGCACGACCAGTTGCATGCCTGGAAGGAAAGCAGCGACCTGAGCCGCATCAATGTTGCGCTGGCACATGGGCAGAAAGCGACTGTTTCGCCCGAACTTGCGGCCATGCTGAAAGACGCCACACAACTGTCGGAACGCTCGGAAGGATTGTTTAACCCGGCGATAGGCGGGTTGATTGAGTTGTGGGGTTTCCAGCGCGACGAGTTCTCCCCGGTACACCCCGACCCGCAACTGTTACAGGCGTTGGTACAGGCCAACCCACGCATGACGGATATCGTGGTTGAGGGCGGCTCGGTATGGTCGAAGAACCCCACGGTCAAGCTCGATCTGGGGGGCTATGCCAAGGGTTATGCGCTGGATCTGGCGGCCAAATACCTGCGGGAACAGAAGGTAAAGGGGGCGCTTATCAACATCGGTGGCAACATTATCGCCATTGGCCAGCATGACAATCGCCCCTGGCGCGTAGGCATCCAGCACCCGCGCAAGCCACAAGCCATTGCTACGCTGGATCTGCCGGATGGCTGGGCCATTGGCACGTCCGGCGATTACCAGCGCTATTTTGAGGCGGATGGCAAGCGTTACTGCCATATCATCAATCCACATACGGGCATGCCGGGTGAAGGCGTGCAGGCGGTGACAGTGCTGATCCCGCCCGCTGCCAATGCCGGCACCCTGTCCGATGCCTTGTCCAAACCGCTGTTTCTCTCGGGCCAGGAGCACTGGCGCGAGCAAGCAGGCAAGCTCAACATCGCCTACGCCATGTTGATAGATGGCTCGGGCGAAATACAGGTTACGTCCGCCATGCAGAAAGTGATCCGGTTTGAAAAATAGATCTCTTGTTGGTTGGGGCGACGGATTGGTACTGTTGCTTGGTGTCATCACCGTTGGCTGGCTTTGGGCAAGCTGGTGGAACCACCCGCCGGCGGGCAAGGTGCGCATCCGCGCGGGTAACCAGGTTTTTGCCACGCTCAGCCTGAACCAGCAGCGCGCGCTGGATGTACCGGGGCCACTGGGAATAAGCCATGTTGTGATTGCCAACGGCAGGGTGCGCGTAGCCAGTGACCCTGGGGTACACCAGTATTGCGTGAAACAGGGCTGGCTGAGTCAATCCGGCCAGGTGGCCATGTGCCTGCCCAACCGGGTGAGCGTGGAGTTGTTGGGTGAAAAGCGTTATGACTCACTTAACTATTGATACCACGCAAGAAGACCACAGCATCGCCCGCCTGGCTGCACTGTCGATAGCACTGCACCTGGCAGAAGCAGTACTGCCTTCACCGTTGCCCGGGGTAAAACCGGGTATCGCCAACATTGTGACGCTGTATGCATTGCGCCGTTACGGCTGGGGCGTGGCAACCTGGGTCAGTTTGTTAAGGGTGTTTGCTGTCAGCCTGCTGTTCGGCAACTTCCTCTCCCCTACTTTTTTACTCAGCCTGACCGGTGGCTTGCTCAGCCTGGCAACTTTGTGGCTGGCCTGCAAACTGCCGGGGCAATATTTCGGCCCGGTCAGCCACAGCATCCTGGCCGCATTCGCGCATATTGGCGGACAATTGCTGCTGGTGCGGCTGTGGCTGATTCCGCATGCCGGGGTACTGGTTTTGCTGCCTTTGTTTGCCTCAGCGGCCCTGCTGTTTGGTACACTCAACGGTTTGATAGCCGCGAAACTGCTCCAGCAACCACACGAGGTTAATAAATGAGAAGCGCCACTTTGTTGATTCTGCTGGCTTGCTCCCCTGCCTGGGCGGCAGATTGGGTACCTTTGCAAATCAACAGCAACGATGCGTATTTTTACGACAACAGCAAACTGGTCATCAAGGATGACGAAATTACCTACTGGAAAAAAGTGCAGTTCAAAACGCCCCAATTGCACAAAGGTAGCGAGGTATCTACTGGCGTCCTGCGTGAGCGGATCCATTGTGGTGAGCATACCGCCAAGCTGATTTCCTATTTGTATTACTCTCCCGGCGGGGAAACCGTGGAATACGTGGCGCAGGATGATTCCGCACCAGTGCCCATTGTGCCGGACACGGTGGGTGATGCTTACGACCGCGTGTTGTGCCCCATGGTGTGGCGCAAGCAGGAAGAAGTGCGCATCCGCAGCGAACAGAAGGCTGCAGAAGCCGAATCCCAAGTGGTCAAGGAAGAGGAAAAAACCGCCCCGGCTCCGGGCAAGCTACCCGTTAAAGACAACCGCCCGGCAGCGACCGTCAAGGTTCCCAAGACACCTGTCGTAGCGCCGCCCAAGGCACCGGAAGGTAAGCAACCTGCTGCCAAACCAGTAGAAAAGATGCCTTTGCCCTTGCCGCAGATTCCCGAGCCACAAATCCTGGATAATTTGTACTGAGATCACGCTTATGCGCATCCTGGCCCTACCTGTTTTGCTTGCATTAATACTCACGGCCTGTGGCACCAAGGGTCCTTTGTATATCCCTGAGAAACGATATCCGCAGAAAACACCTGCCGAGGTAGCAGCACCTGATACCGCTCCAACAGAAAAACCACAGGAAACCCAATGAACCCGTTTATCCCGCGAGGGGGTGAACTCTGCGTGGAAGAGGTCGAGTTGTCGGCCATCGCAGAGCAGTTTGACACTCCATGTTATGTCTATTCCCGTAGCGCATTAATAGACGCTTTCAACCAATTCGACCAGGGCTTTGCCGGGCACGATCACTTGGTCTGTTATGCCGTCAAGGCCAACTCCAACCTGGCAGTGTTGAATACTTTTGCCCAGCTTGGTGCGGGATTTGACATCGTTTCCGGCGGTGAGCTTGCCCGTGTGCTAGCTGCCGGTGGCGATGCCGGCAAGGTGGTATTTTCCGGCATAGGCAAAACCGCGGAGGAAATGCAGCAGGCGTTGGAAGCCAACATCCTTTGTTTCAATATCGAATCGGAAGCCGAATTGGAACGCCTGAATGACGTTGCGGGTCGCATGGGGAGAACCGCACCGATTTCACTCCGTATCAATCCTGACGTGGATGCAAAAACCCATCCCTATATTTCCACGGGGCTGAAGAACAACAAATTCGGTGTGGCTTATGAGGAAGCTTACAACCTTTACCTGCGTGCGGCAGAAATGTCACATATAGCGGTACATGGCGTGGATTGTCATATTGGCTCACAGCTGACAGAAATAGAACCTTTTTTGGCTGCCCTGGATAGGGTGCTGGCACTAGTGGACAGACTTGAAGGTGCCGGAATCCATATTTCGCACCTCGATATTGGCGGTGGAGTGGGTATACGCTACCGGGATGAAACGCCGCCAGATATTGCTGTTTATGCCAAAGCCATCTTGTCAAAACTGTCAGGGCGGCCCTACAAGATTTTGCTAGAACCCGGCCGTGCACTGGTGGGTAATGCCGGAGTGTTGTTGACCCGTGTTGAATACATCAAGCGTGGCGAAGCCAAGAATTTTGCCATTGTGGACGCCGCCATGAATGATCTGATGCGTCCGGCGCTATACGATGCCTGGCATAACATTCTGACGGTAGTACCAAGGATAGGCCCCAGTGAAAGTTACGAAATTGTGGGCCCGGTCTGCGAAAGTGGTGACTTTCTAGGGCATGACCGCAGCCTGTGCATCGAACCCGGGGATTTGCTTGCCGTGATGTCGGCTGGCGCCTATGGCATGAGCATGAGTTCCAACTACAACACCCGGCCAAGAGCAGCGGAAGTCATGGTGCAAGGCAGCAAGGTTGCATTGGTGCGCAAAAGGGAAACTATTTCCGAGCTTTTTACTCTGGAAAATAGTTTCATCTAATTGATTTTATTTGACTTAATAAAAACTCCGGCCAATGATGGCGGCTATTGTCAACCACTGCATTTTCGCGTAGATTAACCGTTCCGCAGTACCATAACCACACTTATATTACGGAGGAATGCAAATGAAGAAATTGTCGTTAGCTTTGCTGTTCGCGCTGTTTGCCATGTTAGCTGCCCCGTTGGTTTATGCTGATGATCTGCCGGATATTTCTGGCGACGAGTCCACTGAGCAGCTTCCTCCATTGACTGACGGTAGCGAATAAAGCACGATTCACGTAGAACACAAAAAAAGCGGAGGTTATCCTCCGCTTTTTTATTCCCCTGATTCAATCAAATATCACGGTTTTGTTGGCGTACAGCAAAATCCGGTGCTCAATATGCCAACGCACTGCACGTGACAGGACGACTTTTTCCAGGTCACGTCCTTTTTGTATCAAGTCTTCCAATTGGTCGCGATGTGATACCCGCGCAATGTCCTGCTCAATAATCGGGCCTTCATCCAGCACTTCGGTCACGTAGTGGCTGGTGGCGCCTATCAGTTTGACACCTCGTTCAAAGGCACGATGGTAAGGGCGCGCGCCCACAAAGGCCGGCAGGAAAGAGTGGTGAATATTGATGATGCGGCTAGGGTAACGAGCCACAAAGTTCGGCGATAACACCTGCATATAGCGCGCGAGCACAATCAGGTCGATTTCATGTTGATCCAGCAAGGCAAACTGCTGTGCCTCTGCCTCCGCCTTGTTTTCCTTGGTCACCTCCACCACGTGAAACGGGATGCCATAAAACTCGGCAAGGCGTTGGGTATCCGGATGATTGCTGATAATCAACGGAATATCGCACTCCAGCTCACCACTCTGGTGGCGATATAACAAGTCAGTCAGGCAGTGATCATATTTGGAAACGAAAATGGCAATCCGTGTCTTGCGGCTGGAAAGCTTGAGTTGCCAGCGCATCTCAAACTTGGAGGCCAAGGGAGCAAATGCATTTTCAAATTGCGCCGTATCCAGAGAAAAACCTTCCAGATCCCACTCCACCCGCATCAGAAATAAATTTTGTTCCGCATCCTGATGCTGGTCAGCATGCAAAATATTGGCGTTATGGCGGTAGAGAAACTCTGCAATACCGGCAACCAGCCCTTTACGATCAGGGCAGTTAATAAGCAGGGTGGCAGTATTTTTCATGGGGTAGCAAAGGTGTTTATCAAGTCCGACATTATAATGGTTTCGTTCAACCCGCCGCCAGATTATGCTATCTTGACCTGAAGACTTGGATCGCTATCGCCGCATGCGCCTATTTTCACTCATCGCCGCACTGCTTTTGGCCTATCACCGACCACTATCGGCACGCTTGAGGCCGGAAACATGGTTTGTTCCATACGCCAAACTGCTGGAACGTAGCCTGAACGATGGGCAAGCACGTAACGGCTGGATTGCCTGGACTTTAGCGGTAATGCTGCCAGCTATTTTGATCTCTGTACTTGGCTGCTGGCTGGATGATATTTCCCATTTGGGTGGATGGCTGTTCACAGCCTTTATTCTTTACCTGATGCTGGATGGCCGTGCTTTCAACGCATCGGCCGAGCAAATTGCCGCCAGCCTGCATGATTTCAATATACCGCAAGCCAGGCAACAGTTAAGCGCCTGGAATCAGGACAACACGGAAGCCTACGGCGCAGGAGAAATTTCCCGCGTAACCATTGAAACCTCTCTGATCTATGCGCACCACGGTTTGTTTGCACCCATATTCTGGTTCGTGGTGGCCGGGCCCGGCGGGGTAATGCTTTACCGACTTTCAGGACTGCTCAACGAGGTTTGGAAACACCACGCAGAACCATCCAACCCGGCAGTGTCCAAAGCATTTAGATGGTTGGACTGGATTCCGGTGCGCGTAACCTCTATCTGTTATGCGGTGGTCGGCGATTTTGAGGATGCCATGTACTGCTGGCGTACGCAGGCAGCCGAATGGATGGACCAAAGCCAAGGCATTATGCTGGCAAGCGGCGCCGGGGCATTAGGCGTTATTCTGGGTTCCTCATTACCGCGTCACGGTATTCTGGAATCAAGGCCTGAAATCGGCATGGGAGATCCGGCCGACGCTGATACCATTCTGAGTGCAGTTGGCCTGATCTGGCGTGTTCTGGTATTGCTGATTGTACTGGTGCTACTTCTTACTTTTGCCAATTGGCTGGGACATTAATGGAAGCTTTACTTGCAAACCCACGCGGCTTCTGTGCGGGTGTTGATCGTGCCATTCACATTGTGGAACAAGCACTGGAGCGCTTTGGTGCTCCGATCTATGTGCGTCATGAAGTGGTACATAACAAGTTTGTAGTGGATGGGTTGCGCGCCAAAGGCGCCATATTCATCGAGGAACTGGTAGAAGTGCCTGCCGGGAGCACAGTTATTTTCAGCGCACACGGCGTTTCCAAGGCAATCCGCGCTGAAGCTGAGCAACGCGGCCTGCGCGTTTTTGACGCCACCTGCCCACTGGTGACCAAAGTACACATCGAGGTGGGCAAGATGCGTGCTTCCGGCCGCGAAATCATCATGATTGGACACAAAGGCCATCCAGAAGTGGAAGGCACCATGGGGCAGGCACAGACCGGCATGTATTTGGTAGAAACCCCAGAGGATGTGGAAAGGCTGCAAGTCTCCGATCCGGAGAATCTCGCTTATGTGACACAGACCACGCTTTCCCTTGACGACGCTGCGCGCGTCATTGCCGCGCTCAAGCAGCACTTTCCCAATATCGCAGCGCCCAAAAGCGACGATATTTGCTATGCCACGCAAAACCGCCAGGACTCGGTTAAAGCCTTGGCCAAGCAGTGTGATCTGGTCATTGTGGTGGGCTCTCCCAACAGCTCCAATTCCAATCGTTTACGCGAAGTGGCACTCAATCAAGGTATTGATGCTTACATGGTGGATAACGCCGGAGAGCTTGACCCGAAATGGCTGCAAGGCAAGCTTCGCGTGGGCGTCACTGCTGGGGCTTCGGCTCCGGAAGTTCTGGTGCAGGAAGTTATCAGCAAGCTGCGCTCTCTGGGCATTCAACGCGTACAGGATCTGGACGGCATTGTAGAAAACGTGGTGTTCCCCTTGCCCAAGAACCTGGTAAACGCTGCGTGAAAACGATTACTGTCGCCATTACCGGGGCGTCCGGCATCGCTTATAGCCTGCGCTTGATGGAGCTGCTGTTGCAGGCGGGGCACCGGGTTTACCTGGTGTATTCATCCGCCGCGCAATTTGTTGCAGCACAGGAGTGTGGTGTCACACTTTCACCGAAAGTCGCCGAAACCCGCCAGATGCTCCTGAATCGTTACGCTTGCAAGCCGGAACAGTTGCAGGTTTTTGCACGTGAGGACTGGATGGCCCCCATGGCTTCAGGCACCGGCGCAACCGACGCCATGGTGGTTTGCCCCTGCACCATGGGTGCGCTTGCCGCCATTGCCTGCGGCATGAGCGACAACCTCATAGAGCGGGCTGCCGATGTGATGCTGAAGGAACAGAAAAAGCTGATACTGGTGCCGCGTGAAACGCCTTTTTCCGCCATCCACCTGGAAAACATGCTCAAGCTGGCCCGGCTGGGCGCCGTGATACTGGCACCCAATCCAGGCTTTTATCATCTACCGGCCAGCATCGAGGATATAGTGGATTTCGTCGTGGCAAAAATCCTCGACCAGTTGCAGGTCGAGCACCAGCTCATGGCGCGCTGGGGCGAGGCTGGTTAGCCTTTCTTGCGCAGGTTATCCAGACTGCAGGCAGTAGGTGCAAATGTGGTCAAGCCGAGCAGGCCACCGGTCAGCGCCACATACAGCATGAAAAATACCGGCTCCCGCGGGTCAGCCCAATCCATGTGCAAGCCAAGCGCCAGAAACAGGCTGTAAGCGGCCAATGTCCAAGCCGCCAGACGGGTCTTGAAACCCAGCACCAAGGCAGCACCAGCACCGATTTCAATCAGGAATGTCAGCGGCACCACAAAATAAGGAATGCCATGCGCACCCAGAAAAGCACCAAACTGGGCATAAAAATCCGGGTTGCGCGACGCAAGCACTACCTTGAATATCCCGGAAACGAGAAAAATCTGCGCCATCAGCAAACGGGCTGCAACCGGAACATACTTGTTCATTAGGGTTTCCTCTCAGGTTAAAAAGCTGCGTCATCATGCCCCAGCCACCCCATTTCCTGCAATAGCCCAATTTGCCTGCATGCGGGGCTATCCGTTACAATGCGCGGCTTTCCATCCCCTTCAACCCATTATTCCCAAAGGAAAAACACCATGTCTAACAAGATTGTTTTCAAGGCCGGTGAAGCCACTATTTTCAGCGAAGGCAAGGACGTTACCGCCGCCATGCCGGAAATCGTCATCGGCGCTGTGGACGGCCCGGTCGGCCAGGCATTTGCCAACCTGATGGCGCAAAGCAAGGGCCATAGCGCCATGTTTGCTGTACGTGACATCAACCAGATGGTCCGTCCGGTTTGCATGATGGTACCCAAGGTGACTTTGAAGGATTCCACCAACATCGAACTGTTCGGTGGCGTAGTGCAAGCAGCAACCGCCGACGCCATCCTGGACTGCGTGATCGAGGGCATCATCCCGCGCGACCAGGCCAATGACCTGTGCATCATCAGCCTGGTGTGGATAGACCCGGGCTGCGCGCCGCTGGCCAAGGAAGGCAAGCTGGACAAGGCCGACATGTACAAGAACAACTATGATGCCACCAAGCTCGCCATCAAGCGCGCGCTGAACGATGAGCCATCCATTGAAGAACTCATCAAGAATCGCCACACCATCAAGCATTGCATGTGGGAAGATAGCTGGGATCAGAAGTAAGCTATACCCAACCAAGTGAAAAGGGCAGCTAAGCTGCCCTTTTTATTGGGATCGTGTTTGAGAGTCCCTGTTTTCGCGAACCCAATTGATGGCGAAATAAGTCAGTTCATTGCCCGAGTTCAGGCCCATTTTTTTGCGGATGTTGGCGCGGTGGGTTTCTATGGTTTTGACGCTACGCGACAGTTTCTTGGCGATTTCGCTGTTTTCCATGCCCATGCCTATCAGGTGCAAGATTTCAAACTCGCTGGCGGTTAAGCCGCTGATAGGCGATTTTTCCTTATCTCCCTGCAGCATCTGCTCGATCATGCGAGAGCGCATACGATCACTGATATAACGCTCGCCTTTGAGAATCTGCCGGATAGCACGCAACACAGTATCGGTACCTTCGTGCTTCATCAGGTAACCATGCGCACCCGCCTTGAGCACGCGTTCGGCGTAGATGGTTTCATCATGCATGGACATCACCAGTATCGCCAGTTTGGGATATTTGTGCCGTAATTGCTTGACCAGTTCCAGCCCGGAAAATCCCAGCAGTGAAAGATCCACAATTGCCATGTCATGGTGCGAGGCCTTGAGCGCAGCCATAGCCTGCGGAATGTCCCCCGCCTCGGAACACGCGTGCATTTCCGGCTCATGATTAATCAGCATGGAAACACCCTGGCGGACAATCGGATGATCGTCCACCACCAGAATTCTTGCTTTATTGGATTCACTGAACATTAGCCCACCTGCGGTAGTTCCACGATGACTTTTGCCCCGCCTTTAGGATTGTTTTTAAGGCTCAAAGTCCCACCAATCAGGGATGCCCTGTAGTGCATGGTATGCATCCCCAATCCCCCTTGTTTTGCTTTTTCGCTGATTCCGCTGCCATTATCGGTAATTGCAAATACCCTTTTTTTCCCCTTTGCGTCGGCAGAGATGTGTATCTCTGTCGCCCCGCCATGCTTGATAGCGTTATTTGCTGCCTCCTGGGCGATGCGGAAGAAATTGATCGCCACATTGGAGTCTTCTACATGGAAGTTCTCATCGTAACTAACTTCGCACTTGATACCATAAATTGAACGCACCTGGCTGGCCAGTTGACCCAGCATACCCTGCAATCCTACATCTTTTAATTCCACCGGGTACAACCCCTGGGCAAGCTGGCGTGTCCTCAGGATAGCCTCGTTGATCAGGGTTGTGATCCTGGAAACCAGATCCATGCCGGCCCAACTTTTGTCCGAAAGCTGCTTGGCAAGAACACCGGACAGAAATGCCACACCTGTCAGATGCTGCCCCAAATCGTCATGAAGCTCCTGGCCTATTCTCTCTCGTGTTTCCTCACTGATATCAATAATCTTGCGCTCTGCCAGGGCAGCCCGCTCCAGCGCGGCTTCAGCCGCCTCCTTGGCTTCTTTTAGGGCTAATTCAGCCAACCGGCGCTCAGTGGTATCACGGGAAACCACCAGCACTTTCACTACTTGGCCATTCTCATCCTTGATGACATTGGATTGCGATTCGATATACCGGAAACCATCATCATTAATCAGGTAGCGATATTCGGTTCGGCTACCCTTGCCACTTTCCACAACATGATTGAATAGCGCTTTCACACGCTCACGATCATCGGGGTGCACATGGGTAAAGGAATCCCCAGCACTGCTGTCTTTCAGGATACGTTGGTAAGCCGGGCTGTTGTATATGCGCTGCCCCTTGGTGTCGAGTACCGCGATAAGATCATCCACATTGTCCAGAATCATTCTGAACAAATCTTCACTTTCCCGAATAAGGTCGGCTTTACTGTTTTTTTTCTTTTTCACATCAAAGCCCCAGCAGCTTGTTGAGTTTCTTCTTAACTTTATCTTCGGGCGCCGCAGGTTTGGCTTCGTCTTTCGGCGCTGCAGGCGCAGCATTCTGCTGCGTGGCTGACTTGTCCTTGTTGCCTATCAAACCCTCCAGCGCGCCCGCCTGATCGCCACTCATCAGCTTCTGGACGGCGGCCCCCTTGCTACCACCCACCTTTTCCAGAACGCTTTTCTTGGCGATTTCCGTACCAATGGCAGAAAAATCCAAACCATATTTTGGTGCTGCAAAGGTGCCTGTCAGCTTGACGGGAAAGGTCAAACCGTTCAGGTTATCCAGATCCGAACCGCCCTGGCCTTTGAGGCTGCCCACCACGGTGGGCTTGGCGACGTAATTCAGGGTCTCGTTACCGATGTCGATGTCACCGCTGCCGGTGATGCGCAGCAAAGGCGCCTTGATGCTGAGGTCTTCGTTATGGGCAACACCGTTTTTGATATTGAAGCTGGCTATCATTTCGCTGAAATCGGTGCGTTTTTTCTGGTCGGCGCCCAGCGAGTTGCCACTGAAATTGAATTTGTTCTTGATGTCGCGGATGGTACCGGCAATGTCCACGCCCTTGATCGCGCCGTCCGCCAGATTGAAGCCGGTAGTGCCATTCAGCGCCTTTTTCAGCGCGGTCACCGTGTTGCCCTGGGTCGTGACGTTGACATTCACCGTACCTTTGCCTTCCAGCATGTCATTGTTGATGGCATCTACCAGCAGCGGCCCTACTGCTACACCTTTCATTTCCTGCTTGAAGGTAATGGCAGGGGTGCTACGTGCATCAACCCCCAACGAGCCATTCATGCTGCCCTGGTACAGGTTGGCAGAAAACGGTGACAGCGACACCTGTCCGCCTTCTGCTTTCACCCCCAGCCGCACATTCTCGCTTTTGATGTTCGCCACCTTGAGCCAGCCCAACCGCGCCTCGCCGCTGGCATTTAGGGGTTTGAGCGCGGAAAGGTCTATGGGCGCATCGGGTTGTGGTTTGGCGGAAGTCTCTTTTTTGGTGATGTAGCGGTCGGCATCCAGCTTGTCTATGTCGAGGTCAAAACTGAATTTCGGGTCGTGAAAGCGGGTGATGCCAAGCACCGCCTTGACCTGGCTGTCGTCTATCTTGGCTGAAAACGGGTTGATGTCGAGTTTTTCACCATCACCCTTGAGGTCAATACGGATATTGGAACTCTGGATTTTGCCGTATTTCAGGCTGCCTATGCGCAGGCTGCCCGTGGCATTCAGCGCCTTCAGGGCGGACAAATCGGGGGCCTTGGCCGGCGCACTCGGTTTGGCTTCTGCTGCGGGACTTGCCGGAATATAGCGATCCACATCCACGCGGTCTATATCCAGGTCAAAGGTGTAAAGCGGTTTGTCGAAATGGCTGATGCCAATACTGCCCTTGATGGAACTGTCATCAAATTTAGCGGAGAGCGGATTCACGCTCAAACTCTGGCCATCAGCCTTAAGCACCAATGCCAGGTTGGCAATGCGGTATTTGTCGTAGGCAATGCTGCCCACATTCAGCTTGCCTTCCGCCAGCACGTTTTTCAGCGCAGACAAATCAGTAGGCTTGGAACTGGAGGCTTCCTTGGGTTTTTCCTGTTTGCCCAGTATCTTGTTCAGGTCGAGCGCATCGGCGTTGAGATCAAACTTCACGCTGGGTTTGGCAAATCCTGCCACCCCTAGGTTGCCTTTTAACTTGCTGCCGTCAATATTGGCATCCAGCGTCACGGCAGCCTGTTCCTGCTTCACATCGGCATGTGCGTTGACGTTGAAGCTGGCCTGCATTGCGCCGTTGGGCAGTGCCGGGTCTTTCACATCCACCTTGCCCGCCAGTTTGGGCAGCTCGAAAATCATCGCCTCCAGGTTGCCGCTGAATGGCGAGGAGAAGGTGCCCGCCAGCGTGCGCGCGCCTTGCTTGCCAGAGATTTCTCCGCTGATGCCAGAGCTTTCGAAAGCCTTGGGCGAACCTTTCAGGTTGGCAATGGTGAGTTTGGCGGAAAACGTATCGTTGCCCTGTGTTTGCGTCAGGCTGAGTTTCGCTTCCTTGCCGCTTACTTCATCTTTTTGCGCGGTTAATTGCGGGGCTTCCAGCGTGAGGTCAATATTCTTGCCCTGCATGTTGGCCTTGGCCGCCAGCTTGAGACCGTCCACCGCAAATTCCATGCTTTGCGGCTTGGCATCCAGATTGCCGCTCAGCTTCAGGTCCAGTGCCTTGAGCGAGGCCACGTCACCTTGCAGCGCCACATCCAGCCCCTTGGCGCCAAACTGCTGGTGCTCGGTATCCGCCAGCAGCGTACCCTTGATCTGGGCATCGGTATTGATGGCAGGCTTGTCTCCTTGGATGTGGAACTGCGCGTCCAGGTCTATGGGTTCGTTCTTGGCAATGTGGCCGGTCTTGATATTGGCATTGCTGACGCTGAAATTGCGCCCACCCATTTCGTCTTTCAGGTTCAAAGAGGCATTGGTGACCACCACGCCATCAATGTCAAACTTGATCTCCTTGGATTCCTCTTCCTTACTCAGCAGGTCATCAAAGTTGGTGCTACCGTCCTTAAAACGCACGATATTGGCTTTCACCCCATCAATACGCACTGTATCCACCACCAGTTGGCCAGCCAGCAGCGGCATCACGGCTACAAAAACTTTGGCGCTCTGCATGGAGGCGAATTCACTATCCGCCTTGTGGTCGGACAGCGAAACTTTGCCCAGATCAGCTCCCAGCTTGGGCCAGAATGCCAACTTGATATTGCCCTCAATATTGAGCGTGCGTTCCTTCTTTTCCTTCACCAGCTTGACAATCAGCGGCTTGTAGTCGTTGGGGTCAAAAGTCGCGGCAATCACCGCCAAGCCGATCACCACCACGGCGAGCAGGCCGCTTATGCCAACCATCACGTATTTGAGAGTCTTGTTCATGTCTGTTCCACTATTGAGCAAAGTACGCCAGTGCTTCGTTGCCAAAGAACCATAATGCCAGAAAAAAGGCGGCAAAATACAGTACCGTCACGACCAGCCAGAACAGGGCAATAAGCACCATCAAACCATCATCTTCCAGCTCGGCAATACAATAAAACAGTACCGCCAGCCCCGGCAGCACATTATTCAACGGCAGGACACCAAAAGGGATTGCCATCAGCGCCCCGGCCGCAAACAGAATCATTCCGCCAATCTTCTGGCCTTTGCGCCCATTGAGCAGATGCGTCATGCGGGGACGGGTGAATTTGCGGCAAAAACCCAGCACTTTCAGGCAGACATTGACCAGGATGCGCCAGGTTTTTTCACTCATGGCGATATTGCGCAATTTCTGCGGCAGAACCGGCGATTCATGGCCTTTCAGCAGTTGCCAGCCCAAGGTGGCGAAAGCCACGCCGCCCGCCACTGTCAAAGGCCCCAGCGGTACCGGCTGCAGGAAAGGCAGCACAATGATCACGGCAATAAAGGCATAAGCGGCCTCATCCAGGCTATCAACCGCTTCGCCAAAAGTCAGCGGCCGTTCTTTTGAGGCTTCGGCGAAGCGGTGCAGGGTTTCAACCAGGGTGTGGTAATCACTCATAGGGCGTAGAACAGGACCATGGTCCCAAAAACGATGCGGTACCACGCAAATACGCGGAAATCATGGTGCGCCACATAGCGCAACAAACCACGCACGACCAGCAGGGCACTGGCAAAAGCAGTTACAAAACCCACCGCGAATATGGGCAGGTCGACCAGGTGCAGGAACTGGTAACTTTTCGCCACATCCAGCGTGGTAGCCGCAAACATGATGGGGATCGCCAGGAAAAACGAGAACTCCGTGGCCGCCTTGCGCGACAGGCCGAACACTACGCCACCCAGGATGGTCGCCCCGGCACGCGACACACCGGGAATCAGCGCCAGTGTCTGGGCAAACCCGACTTTTAACGCGTGTTTCCAGTCCATATCGTCCACCGTTTCGGTATCCGGCACCGGAGCTTTGTTCTCAATCAGCAGGATGGCAAACCCTCCCACAATCAAGGCAATCGCCACTGTCAGCGATGAAAAAAGATATTGCTTGATCTGGTGATGGAATGCCAGGCCGAGCACGGCGGCGGGCATGAAAGCGACCAGCAGGTTCAGGATCAAACGCTGGGAGGCGGCTTCCTGCATAGCGGAAACCAGTACATGGCCGATCCTGCTCCGGTATTCCCAGCAGACCGCCAAGATGGCGCCCAGCTGGATGACGATCTCGAACACCTTGCCACGGTCGTCATTAAAATTCAGCAAATCACCCACTATGATAAGGTGGCCAGTGCTGGAAACCGGCAGGAATTCGGTGGCGCCCTCCACCAGCCCAAGAATCAGGGCCTTCAGCAGAATCAAAATATCCATGCCGCGATTCTAACCGGTAAAATTGGCAGCATGATTGAAAAACTCGTCATCGCCACCGGCAACGCCGGAAAACTGCGCGAAATCCGCCACCTACTTGAGCCGCTGGGCATCCATGTGTTGCCACAATCCGACTTCAACGTGCCCGAAGCCGAAGAGCCGCACTGCACTTTCATCGAAAATGCCCTGGCCAAGGCGCGCCATGCCAGCAAAATTACCGGCCTGCCCGCATTGGCGGATGATTCCGGCGTCTGCGTGGACGCGCTGGGTGGCTCGCCCGGTGTCTATTCCGCTATTTATGCTGGCGAACCGCGCTCGGATGCGCGCAATAATGAAAAGCTGCAACAGGCCTTGCAAGGGGTGAAAAACCGCAACGCCCACTACCACTGCGTGATGGTACTGGTGCGCCGCTTTGATGACCCGGAACCCCTGATTGCCGAGGGCGAATGGCACGGCGTGGTGCTGGATGAAGCACGCGGCAATGACGGCTTCGGCTACGACCCTTACTTTCTCGACCTGGAACACCACAAAACCGGCGGCGAATTGTCGCTGGAAGTGAAAAACCGCATCAGCCATCGTGGCAGGGCGCTTGCCGTGCTGCTCGAAAAAATCAAGAACGCCGCATTTTGATCCAGCTCCGGGAACTGCCGCCGCTCTCGCTCTACGTCCACATCCCGTGGTGCGTGCGCAAATGCCCCTACTGCGATTTCAACTCCCACGAGGCGCGTGGTGAAGCACCACAAAAAGCCTATGTCGCAGCACTGATACACGACCTGGAACAAGCCTTGCCACTCATCTGGGGGCGGCGCATCCACAGCATTTTCTTTGGTGGCGGCACGCCGAGCTTATTAGAACCGGCGTTGCTCGATCACCTGCTCTCGCAATTCCGCGCATTGCTGCCATTGGCCGTTAATACGGAGATCACGCTGGAGGCCAACCCCGGTACCGTGGAAGCCAGCCGCTTTGCTGAATTCAAGGCCAGCGGCGTGAATCGTTTGTCACTGGGCATCCAGAGCTTTAACGACCAGAGTCTGCAAAAAATCGGCCGCATTCATGACGCTGCACAGGCACTTAAAGCGGCCGAAATCGCACTACAAACCTTTGAGCAGGTGAACCTTGACCTGATGTACGCCCTGCCGGATCAAACGCTGGAGGCCGCACTCGCCGATTTGCAGCAGGCCATCGCCCTCAATCCGCAGCACATCTCCGCCTACCATTTGACCCTGGAACCCAACACCGCCTTCCACCACCATCCACCTGCCTTGCCGGACGATGACACCAGCGCCGCCATGCAGGAGGCAATAGAGGCAATGCTGGCACAGGCGGGTTATGTCCACTACGAAACTTCAGCCTTTGCAAAACCGGGCAAGCAGTGTCGCCACAACCTCAACTACTGGCAATTTGGGGATTACCTGGGTATTGGTGCGGGGGCACATTCCAAACTGAGTTTTCCCGACCGTGTACTGCGTCAGGCAAAGCTCAAGCATCCAGCGGCTTACATGCAGGCAGTAGACAACGCGACCCATATCGAAAGCGAACACAAACTTGGCAGGGATGACCTGGGATTTGAATTCATGATGAATGCGCTAAGGCTGACAGGCGGCTTTCCCGTGACTTTGTTCCAGGAACGCACCGGCCTGCCCATCAGCAGCGTGGATGAGGCACTGGGACAGGCGGAAGCCAAGGGTTTGATTACCCGTGATCATGTAGAAATCAGGCCGACACTACAGGGTCAGCGTTACCTGAATGAGTTGCTACAGTTGTTCCTGCCAGAAAATTGATCTTGACGAGACATAAACATTTTGTTTATTTTTCTGTATGATTCAAACATTCGCTGACCCGGAGACGGAATCCTTTTTTGCTAGCGGAAAGTCACGTAGGCTACCCCCCGATATTCTCAAAAGGGCAATCATGCGCCTGACGCAACTCAATGCCGCAACAAAGGTAGAAGATTTGCGCCTGCCGCCTTCCAACCGGCTTGAGGCGCTGAGTGGCAGCCGTGCCGGGCAATGGAGCATACGCATCAACGAGCAATGGCGTTTGTGCTTCCGCTTCGAGCATGGTGATGCTTTAGACGTTGAAATTGTGGACTACCACTGAAGGAAACTATCATGGCTAAAAATGACTTACCTGCAATCCATCCAGGTGAATTCCTGAGCGAATCCCTGCAAGAAATGGGCATTTCACAGGCGGAGTTCGCTCGTGCCATCGGGGTGTCACCCATGCGTGTTTCGCACGTGTTGCACGCCACCCGCCCAGTCACAGCGGAGCTGGCATTGCTATTTGGCCGCGCCTTCGATCAATCACCACAATACTGGCTCAACCTGCAAGCGGACTACGACCTTAAAACGGCAGAAAGTGTGATGGGGGAGCGGCTTGCTGAGGTGCATTCGTTGGCGCATGCTTAAAACTCGATTGGTGTTGCTTAGGGAAATATAATCTGCCTACAACCTAGATGTAACTAAGGGAGCATGTGATGAAAAAATTAGCAGTAATTATTGTAATGGCAACTCTTTTGTATGGCTGCAATAAGCTTTTTCCACCTAAGGTCGGATGCTCCTCGGAAGGAACAAAAAGACTTGTCGCCCAAATATTCAACGATGAACTTGCTAAACACCTTATGAATCCGCTCTTCAAGGGCAATGTTGATAAAGTGAAATCATCAATTGACCTAAGCTTGGAAGCAATAAGAACTGACTCCCATGATGAAAAAATTAACAAATACGAGTGTAAAGCTGAGTTGTTAACAAAACTGCCGTTAAAAGCAAAACAGATATTACAAGACCCCGCTGTAAAAAATGTTCTGCGCAAAAATAACGTAGAAAACACTGGAGAAGGTATTAAAACCTCAATCACATACTCTAGCCAACTTACTGATAGCAAAGACCAGCAGTATGTTGAAATGATTGGTCACTTTAATCTTGCTGATGCGATTACCGGTATCGCGCTTCTTGGTGGATTCGATACATCAACAGCAACAACAGAAGATACCGCAACAAGCAATATTTCTGGGGACACAGCCGATTCCAAAAACATCGTACCTTCAGAAGTCCCTACTCAATCAAAAGAACAAGATGTTTCCGCTTGCGTGGAAGGAAAAACAGCAGCTTACAGAAATGAGGCTGGAGAGGATGCGATAATAAAATACGACATCATTGATGAGTGGGAATCTGAGTGTAAAACTGCACAGAGCCAATAACTGGAAAAAGCGCAGGGTGAGGTAAAGTGCGTAGACGAGACACTCTCCATCTCCGACCCACGCAAGCTGGAATGCAACTTACATTCGCTTGCGTGGTGCGTATCCTTGGTTCTTCATCCATGATGACACTTTTTCCCATGAAATGTTAAACCATTCTTTTTGCAGTCCAAACCTATCAAAAGCCTCATGCGCTTTGCGTTCTGCTACTAGCGCTTCCGCTATTGTTGAAAACTCGAATGCCTCAGCCACACGAACACATCTAGAATTCCCATAAGCCATATTTGACTTCAGCCTCCACTCGGGTCGATTTTTTGTATATCCAATTTTAGTCCACGAACCCGATATCTCGCCTTCATGGGGTATTTCTTCAATTAAATATACAAAGGCAGCCATGTTTACTTGATGAAAGATTCAAATTGATCGGACAAGAATCTGCCATAAGATGTTCGCCGCTACTCCTATGGCTAAAACCTTCCCCCATGGCTGACGTATATAGTTATTACCATATTCTGCAATAATGATCCGCCGCTGCTTTCGAGCGCAAATAAAATACCAGCTAAAGAGATAAGCTATGTAACACAGGAACAAAATAGGGAAGAACAAGTCGAAAACCCCTGATGCGCTTAGTAACAAAGGTGAAAGAATGATTGCGATTGCAACATAAAACCACTCCTTTGCATTCTTAGCTTCTATTGTCCTTCCCATGGCTTTATAGTTCTCCACCAATAAGTAAGAACCAAAAACTGGTGTTAGCAAAAAGTTCCAATTTGTCAAAGCCAATGGATTCCATAAGGCGGGCATCACATGCGTTGGGGAAGCTTGCTCGGAAAAACTTTTTGTAGTCGAGGCTGTTTGGAGCGCTGTGTCAGACACTAGGACTCTAACGGGAGCTCCGCAGTTTGCGCAAAAAGCTGCACTTTGTGGGACGTTAACCCCACACTTCTCACAAAATGACAATTTTGGCTCCTTCCTAGCAATGAGTATTTTGTATATCGTTCGCAGCTTGTCCAAATTTAGCTAAAACAACTTGGTAGTTAATTATTCTGGCGAGCCTTTGCTATCGCCTGCCTCACACGCTCCGGCGCTGTACCGCCAATATGTTTGCGGGTTGCCAGCGAGCCTTCCGGTGTCAGAACGGCGTAGATATCCTGATCTGCCAAAGCTGAAAACTGTTTGAGCTCTTCCAGCGACAAATCTGCAATATCACAGCCCTTGGCCTCGGCATGGCGTACTGCCTTGGCGACGGCCTCGTGGGCATCGCGGAACGGTAGGCCTTTTTTCACCAGATAATCGGCCAGGTCAGTTGCCGTGGCAAAACCTTCCAGCACGGCTCGGCGCATGGCTTCCTTGTTGACCTTGATGCCGCGCAGCATGTCAGCGTAAATGGTCAGCGTATCCATCAGGGTGTCCACCGTGTCGAACAGCGGCTCCTTGTCTTCCTGGTTGTCCTTGTTGTAGGCCAGCGGCTGGCCTTTCATCAGGGTCAGCAGTGCGACCAGATGCCCGTTCACCCGGCCGGTTTTACCTCTTACAAGCTCCGGTACATCGGGATTTTTCTTCTGCGGCATGATGGAAGAACCGGTGCAGTAGCGGTCGGCAATATCCACAAAACCAAAACGCGGGCTGGACCACAGAATCAGCTCTTCGGAAAAACGTGACAGGTGGGTCATGATAAGGCTGGCGGTCGCCGTGAATTCAATGGCGAAATCGCGGTCGGAAACGGCATCCAGCGAATTTTCGCACACCCCGTCAAACCCCAGCTCACGCGCCACTTGCTCCCTGTCCACCGGGTAACCGCTGCCCGCCAGCGCTGCAGCGCCCAGCGGCAACAAATTCACGCGCTTGCGGCAGTCCGCCAGACGCCCGGCATCGCGCTTAAGCATCTCGAAATACGCCATCAGGTGGTGCCCAAAAGTCACGGGTTGCGCCACCTGCAAATGGGTGAACCCCGGCATCACCGTATCGGCATGCTGTTCAGCCAGATCAAGAATGGACAGTTGCAGCTTTTTTACAAGCACCAGCAGGTCGTCTATACAAGCGCGCAACCACAGGCGCACATCAGTCGCCACCTGGTCGTTCCTGGAGCGTGCAGTATGCAGGCGCTTACCCGCATCACCGATTTTATCGGTCAGGCGCTTTTCAATATTGAGGTGTACATCTTCCAGGTCCAGCAACCACTCAAATTTTCCGGCGCGGATTTCTTCCAGAATCTCCGCCATGCCACGCTGGATGGCGGCCAGGTCTTCCTGGCTGATGATTGCTTGTGCCGCCAGCATTTTGGCGTGTGCCAGTGAACCCTGAATATCGAATTCGGCCAGACGTTTGTCGAAATCCACGGAAGCCGTGTAGCGCTTCACCAAAGCGTCCACCGGCTCGGAGAAGCGGCCAGACCAGCCTGTACTTTTATCTTGCATGAGAGTGTCCAATGTTTAACTTGCGAAATTATAAAGCAAAAGTGCGATATTCCCGGATTTCAGGGCTTGCCTTTGCCCCATGCTAAAATCACGGCCATGAATTCACCCAAAAAACTCATTATCGCTTCACGCGAGAGCGCCCTGGCCCTATGGCAGGCGCGCCACATCCAGGCCAGATTACAGGCGCTTTACCCCGCCGCCCAGGTCGAAATCCTGGGCATGACCACCACCGGCGACCAGATACTGGATTCCCCGCTGGCGCGCATTGGCGGCAAGGGCCTGTTTGTGAAGGAACTGGAAGTGGCACTGGAGGAAGGCCGCGCCGACCTCGCCGTACACTCGATGAAAGATGTGCCCATGAACCTGCCGCAAGGTTTCATGCTTGCCGCCACGGGTGAGCGCGAAGACCCGCGTGATGCTTTCGTCTCGAACAATTTTAAATCGCTGCAGGAGTTGCCGCATGGCAGCGTGGTGGGTACCTCCAGCCTGCGCCGCCAGAGCCAGCTCATGGCGCGCTTTCCGCACCTGAAAATCGAATCGCTGCGGGGCAACCTGCAAACGCGGTTAAGAAAACTCGACGAAGGCCAATATGCCGCCATTATCCTGGCGGCTGCCGGGTTGAAGCGCCTGGGGCTGGAATCCCGCATTGCCGGGTTGATTGATCCCAAAGACAGCATCCCCGCCGTCGGGCAAGGCGCGCTGGGCATCGAAATTTGCACCGGGCGGGATGATTTGCTGGCAGCGCTGGCGCCACTCAACCACATGGATACCGAAGCCTGCGTGCAAGCCGAACGCGCCATGAGCCGCGCACTGGCGGGTAGCTGCACCGTACCGCTGGGCGCTTACGCCACCATCAACAATGGCCAGCTTTCCATCAGCGGCTTTGTTGCCAGTGTGGATGGCGCCGCTATGGTACGCGCGGAGGTCTCCGGCAGGCCGGCTGAAGCCGAAGCCATCGGCCAGCAACTTGCCGCCGCGCTGGTGGCACAGGGTGCCGACAAGATTCTGGCCGCATTGGAAGACCACTAGGCAATGAGCGCCCTGCTCAACCGCAGGATGCTGATTTGCATCTTCACCGGTTTTACTTCTGGGTTGCCGCTTTACATCCTCATCAGCCTGCTGCCCGCCTGGCTGCGTTCCGAGGGTGTTGACCTCAAATCCATCGGCCTGTTCGCGCTGATTGGTTTACCTTTCACCTGGAAATTTCTGTGGGCGCCGCTGTTCGACCGCTACACTCCGCCGCTGGGCCGCCGTCGCGGCTGGCTGCTGATTACCCAAATCGCACTGCTACTGAGCATTCCCGTGTTCGGCAGCCTCAATCCACAACTTAACCTGTGGACGATTGCCTACCTTGCCACCGTGGTCGCGTTTTTCTCCGCCTCGCAGGACATCGTGCTGGATGCCTATCGCCGCGAACTTTTACCGGATGTGGAACTGGGCATTGGCAATGCAGTGCACGTCAACGCCTACAAAATCGCCGGGCTGGTGCCGGGCTC
>WBZT01000096.1_pt1 | contig 75114 bp, 69 predicted proteins | sample 5204241 | NCBI WGS metagenome assembly WBZT01 (sample SAMN12344358, study PRJNA552823) | activated sludge metagenome | biome: Activated sludge suspended growth; feature: Nitrification reactor; material: Wastewater; isolation source: activated sludge from nitrification reactor of wastewater... | reverse complement strand
GGCACGAAGCGATGGACACAGAAGCACTACGCGTTGCTGAAACAACGCAAGCGAGGGACTCCCTATGTCCTTAGAGTTTCATAACGGGTCGTGGCGACGGATGTGTCCAGGATGTGGCACGCGAGGCTGTCGGTGCAAGTGGATACAGGGGGCCCTGTATCTGAGCTGCACGGCATGCGATTCGGAATTCTGCTTCATGCCAAAAGCCCGGTCCGAAGGCCGGGGCGTGTGGGTCAGGCGCTTGGCTGACTCGAAATCAACTCACAATTCAGGAGGACAGGACGATGCAAGTCAAAGCAGAGGGGGCGGTGCAGGGGTATGTGGAACGGAGAAGTCGAGAGGGGAAAGTCTACCGATCGGTGGATCTCTATGTGAAGGGCCGAGATCCGGGCGTGCTTCGATTGGGGATTCCGGACGATCAGATGCCCTTGATCGACGCCTGCAAGCAAGCCGAGGGCAAGCAAGCGAAAGTCTCGATCGAAGTGCGGAAATTCGAACAGACCGGACGAGTCTTTTTCGACCTCTATGGATTGGAAGTGTTGAAATAACGGCAGAGGGAGGAAGGCCAATGGATCTCACGATTCTGGTAGTCGCGGTCCTGTTACTGGCCTTCCTCACCGGCCTCGGAGTCGGACGATTGTGAAATTCCTGTCTCTCATGACGTATCTCGGGTTTGTCTGGGCACTCTTCGTCTCCTTCTGCCTTGCGCCAGGCGAATCCTTAGGCCAAACAACGACGCAGTATTCGAGGGTCGTCGCCCAGGCCGAACGGATTGCCTATCTGGCGGCTCAACGGTCGGCGCTCGCTTCCCAGGTCGCTACCGCAGCCCTGGCACCTTCTGCTGCCTCGATGGCCGTTCGCATGGTGGCGGGCCCGGTCGGTTGGGCGGCCCTCGGGGTGAGTGCCGGCTTGGTGCTCGCCCAGATGTACTATTCGCAGCCCGATCTCGCCGCCATCAAACAAGCGGCGTCTCCACCGACCGGTGACTGGACCTACAGCTATAACGGACAGACCTATACCATTCCGAACCACAACATCGCGGGCAGTCCTTCGCCGGCACCGGTCTGTCCTGGCGGCCTCATGTTCGGCTATCTGGGCAGTCCGACGCCGGGGATGACCTCCGCCGGGCCCTCGAACTGGTGGTGCCCGCCTTCGCCGGCACAGCAAAGCACCGGCACGCCCACGGCATCGGACATTCAGCAGTATCTGCTGGCGCAATCGCCCAGTTCACCCGATGCCATCGAACAACATACCAGCCCGGTTGGCACCACCGGTACCACGCAACCGGCAGACAACACGATCTCACAACCGGTCAGTCCGACCGAGATGCCGACGACGGTGAAGCCGAAGCCCGTGCCAGCCGGGGATATCGTGGTGGCAGACAACGTGCCGCCTCCGGCGAGTACGCCCCAGCAGAACACGCAGCAGCAAACAACGACCACGACCACCACCACGACGCAGAACCCAGACGGCTCGACGACGCAGCAGGAAGAAACGCAGGCGACCACGTCTTGTACCGTAGGAAGCCATGAGAACCGGACCTTTGGCACGGTCCTGCAGGCGCATCAGACCACGTGGGAGACGAGTGGCTTGCTCGGCACGCTGAATCTCCTGAAGTCGCTCACCTGGCCCTCCACCTTGCCGGTGATCGCCCTACCTTCGGCCTTCTTCGGGAGCCAGCAGGTGGACTTCAATCAATGGGCCTGGTTCTTCACCGTGCTACGGACCTTGGTCATTGCGACGGCTTCGATTGCCGCCTACCGCATCATCTTTGTGGGAGGAGGTCAAACGACATGACCGCGATTCTCACGCTGATCTATTGCTGGCTGCAGGAGTTCTTCTTCTCGCTCACCGATTGGGGCCTCGGCATCTGGGATTCGCTGCTCTCCGTGGCGGACAGCACGCTCGCCACCATCGGCACGGCAGGCCTCACGCTGCCGGTGATTCCCGATCAATATGCGTGGGTGCTGGGCGCGACGGGCATGAGTCAGGCGCTGGCCATCGTGGCGAGCGCCATGGGCACGCGATTTATTCTGCAGACGATTCCATTTGTGCGGTGGGGCACATGAACCAAGTGGTGATCGGGTGGGCCTATGCCTGGACGGTGGTCTTAGCCCTCTGGATCTGGGTCTATCTCAGGAGTCTTCGATGATCGAATTGTATGAAGGGGTACCGGGCTCAGGAAAGTCCTATCACGCGATTTGCGAGAAGTTCCTGCCCTGGGTGAAGCAAGGCCGTCGGCTCTATATCGCGGTGGACGGGATTTATCTGGATCGGCTGTCCTTGTTCACGGGCATTTATCTGGAACAACTCGAACAGCAGATCACGATTTGGAAGGACTCGGTCGAGGTCCTCCAGGCCTTTACCCATGTCGAGCCCGGTTCAGCCGTCATCATTGACGAAGCCCAGACCGTCTTTCGGTCCATGCAAAAGGTCGAACCGGGATTGCTCAGATGGCTCGAAACCCATCGGCACTATGGCGTGGATATTCTGCTCATGAGCCAGGACTTCCGGCAGATGTCGCAAGGCGTCACGCGGCTCATCGAAGCGACGGTGAAGTTTCGGAAGCTGGCTTTTGTGGGACTCTCCAAAAAGTATCAGGGTAAGGTCAGGGGCAATCCCGAAGACCACGACGTCATCCGAGCTTTCGTCGGGACTTACTCGCCGGCGATCTATGCCTACTATTCGAGTTATGCGTCGGCGGCGATTCGGGAAGAGAAACGCAGCCATACCGTCTTCAAGTCCGCCCGGGTGGCGATCGGGATTGCGGCAGGCCTGTTTGCGATCAGTCTCATGGTGTGGCGGCCCTGGTCCTCGCTGAGTTCAACCAAGCCGACACCTGCCGCCGGATCGACCTCTATCCCGAACGTGGCGGCGGGGGCAGTCCCTTCCGGCTCTGCAAGCCTGCTCAACCCGTTGGGCATAGCTCCGTCGGTGAGCGCGACTCCGCCAGCACCCAGGCGCACCGTGCGCATTCTCGGAGGGGCCGGCATGAGTCGGGACCGCCAAGGGTGGCGGTATCTCCTGGACAGCGGCGAGATCCTGACGGCCGCGCAGATTACCGGACGGTATGGCCTGCTGGTCTCGGAAGTCTATGAGAATGGATCGATGCGGCTGATTGGCGAAGGAGTGTTCTATGGACCTGCCGGCGATTGAGGCGATGACGTACTTCACGGCGATCTTTTGGCTCGGCGGCTTTGCCGTCGGACTCATCATCAAGTTGATTCTGCCTCAACATCACTGAGGCGCTCGACCGTCGGCGAGGGTTCCGGCGGCGTGGGTGGACGTGACCACCACCAGCACAAGGAGGTGCCGTATGAAGGGATGGGGTTGGGTGAAAGGGCTTGGGGGGCTGCTCATGGCGTTCGTGTTCGCCTTGGGTGTCCCGGCGCTCTCGCAGGCGCAGTTGTTTCCGGTGTCGGCAGATGTGGCCACGGTGCGGGCCGATCTGCTCTTGTGGGCCACGGCCTTGATTGGGGTGGCGCTGGCGATCTACGCCTTTAAGCGCGTTCGCGCGATTGTGGGCTAGGAAGGCCCATCGAGGCAGGCTGGCAGCAGCCTGCCTCTTTTTCCGCTGAACAAAACAGGATGAGCGCGATGAAGAAGGAGAGGAAGCATGACGGCCTCACAAATTCAAACCATAGGCAATGCGTTGGCTGCCGACCTAGTCGCCTGGGGCACCGCCGCGATCGGACTGGCACTCGTGGCGGCCGGGGCCGTTTGGGTGTTGCGGCTGCTGCGCTAAGCGCCGGGCCAGCCCTGGTCGGCAAAGCTGTAGTAGCGCTCTTCGGCGAGGATGAGATGGTCCAGCAGCGGAATGCCGAACAACTCGGCAGCCTCGCGCAGCCGCTTGGTCAGTGCGCGGTCTTCGGGGCTGGGTGTGATGTCATTGGAGGGATGATTGTGGGCGCAGATCCAGGCACCGGCATTCATCAGGATCAGGGGCTTGAAGACCTCGCGAGGATGGACAATGGTCAGATTGAGCGAACCGGTGGAGACCACGTTGATCCCGATGAGTCCGTGCTTCGCGTCCAGGCCACAGATGAGGAACTGCTCCCGGTCCAACCCGGCAAACAAGGGCCGGAGTATGGCCGCAGCGCCTTCCGATGTGTGTACCGATTCCGCAGCCGGAATGGCACGGCGCTCACGGACAAGCGTGACGCGATACAGAGGGACCGCGTATTTCCGAACCGGGCTCAGTGGCCGTTCACCGTTCGAGGAACCGAGAGAGCTATCAACGGACATGTCCGCCTCCTTCTGAAATTATGTTCTAGCCCCACCCTTCACCAACAAAGGGTGGGGCGTAACGAAGGAGGCGGCGCGGGGCTCTCGCAGCGGGCAGGCCTGGAGGGGCGGAGACCGGCACGGAGGGCACCGGGAAGGCCTGTCCCGCTGCTCCGCGGCCCCGAGTCGTACCCACTGGGGGCTCACTCTTCGACCCAGCCGGACAGTGCAGAGGCGTTTCAGTGAGAGCGGGAAAAGAATGAATCAGGAACGGCAAACCAGCGCGACGCTGGAAATCATGACCCTGGCCGAAGCAGCAGTCTATCTCCGCGTGTCAAAATCCACGCTGTATCAGCGGAAGGATATTCCGAGGCATCGCATGCCAGGATCGCGAGAAGTCAGATTTCTCAAAAACGAGTTGATCGCCTGGTTGAAAAGTGGTGATGGGGGAGCACAGTCGGCGGATTCTAGCGAGCTGGTTTTCCCACTGGACAGCGCTCATGCCACTGTTTACCATCGGAACCCAAAATATCGGGGATGACCATGGCTTATACGATTACCAAGCGACGCACGGCCAAAGGAATCGCCTTTGACCTCTATTTCCGGTGGAAGGGGCAACGGTATCGTCCCCTACTGGGCTATGACCTCTCACCCGATCAAGCACAACAGTGTGCCATCGAACTGATTCACAAAATTCAAACGCAAGAGGTCGAGAAACCGCGCTCGCTCATGACCCTTCGGGATGTGTTGCCGCTGTATTGGCAGGCGTTCGAAGTCAAAAAACGGATTGATCGCACGCGACCAAAAGGAATTCTGGAGAATCACATCCTGTCCTGCCATGCCTGCGTCAGAAACGACTTATCCTGTAGCCATCGCTTCGGACATCAACCGCTCGCAGCGATAAGACCGGAGGATGGCCTCAAGTACGTGAAAGCTAGGCTCGATGAAGGGGCCACGGCGGGCACCGTCCGCCGTGAGTGGCAGGTCCTCAATCGGATTCTCAATGTGGCCGTGCGCTACGAAAAGTTGGACAGAAACCCGCTGAAGCATGTCGAACTGCCTGATGCAGAAAAACGAACCAGAATCGCAGAGCCAGGAGAACTCTCTCTCATTAGCACGATGCGAGAGAACGATCCGACCAAACTCGAATGCCGGCAAGAGCTCTGGCGCATTATTCAGGTGGCGGTCTCGGTCGGTCTGCGAGAAGGGAAAATTCTGGAGATCGAACGTTCGTGGATTAAGAAGCGAGAAGATGGCTACTGGCTGTGTCTGCCGCCAGCCGCGAGCCGTATCAAGGGCACACCGCAAGAAGTACCGTTGAACCGCACGGCCATGCTTGCCTTAGGCGCTGAGATCCCTTCGCTTGCCGATGGTCGGGTCTTTCGCCGTTGGACGCATCAGCGGGCATTTAAGGAATATTGGAGTGAAACCTGTCGCCGAGTCGGGATTCACGATCTGCACTTTCACGACCTGCGGCATACGTTCGCAACCAGATTGCAGCGTATCGGTGTGGATTACGAAGTTCGGCAGGCGCTCCTTGGCCATCGCATGCCTGGCATGACGGCGAACTATTCACATGGCGGTCCGGAGTGGGATCGAAAGCTGAGATTAGCCGTGGAAGGACTCGAAAAAGCCTATCCGTTGTCCTATGGATTGTCCTATGAGACTAAGGCGGGGGTGGGTGGAACTTCAGAAGCTATTGATTTGTATGGTGAGTCGGCTGGGATTCGAACCCAGGACCCTCGCCTTAAAAGGGCGATGCTCTACCAGCTGAGCTACCGACTCTCCAAAACAGAACGACGGCACATCGTCACGCGTGGCGCGGGACGGAGGGGGATCATACCACTGACACGGGATGGTTCGCTACGGCGAGTGATGCGTTTCACGGACAATCCGGCCCCTACCGTGACCGTTGCGGACGCACGCGGCGGCCCGCCTTGAGCGGATTATTGAGGATGATGGTCTCATCGCGCCGCGAACCGGTGGAGATCATATCGATCCGGCACTCCGCGAGCTCTTCGATCCTCGTGAGGTACCGCTTCGCTTCCGCGGGTAAATTCTTGTAGGTGGTGACCCCGGTGGTGGGAGCACTCCAGCCACGCACCCGCTCATACACCGGTTCACAATTGGTCAGCGCCTGCAGATCAGACGGCATCTCCCGATGGATTTTGCCGTTCACCCGATACCCCGTACAGACTTTCAGTTCCTTGCAACCGTCCAACACATCTAACTTCGTCACGGCCAACGAAGAGAGCCCGTTCACTCGCGTGGCATGACGGACCACCACACTGTCGAACCACCCGCAGCGGCGAGCCCGCCCGGTGGTGGCGCCGAATTCTTTTCCACGCTCCTGCAGCCAGCCCCCCACTTCGTCGGTCAATTCAGTTGGGAACGGTCCGCTGCCGACACGCGTGGTATAGGCTTTGGTGATGCCCATCACCGCATCGATTTTCGTCGGGCCCACTCCGGTGCCGGTACAGGCGCCGCCCGCCGATGAACTCGACGAAGTCACATAGGGATAGGTGCCGAAATCGACGTCTAAATGCGTGCCCTGCGCGCCCTCGAACAGCACGGTCTTACCGGCATCGACGGCTTTATTCACGACGAGGGCCGTATCGACGATGTAGCTCTTCAAACGATCAGCGTACCCCATGTACTGCTGGTAGACCTTTTCCAATTCGAAACAGTCGACTTTGTGCAGCTGCTCGAGCAACCAATTGATATCGACCAGATTCTCTTCCAGCTTCTGCTTAAAAAGTGCGGGATTCAGCAGATCGCCCATCCGGATACCGATCCGCGCCATCTTGTCGCCATACGAGGGCCCGATCCCGCGCCCCGTGGTACCGATGCGACGAACGCCCTTCGACTGTTCGGACGCCTTATCGATCGCCTTATGGTAGGGCAGGATCAGATGAGCCCGGTCGCTGACCGCAAAATTCTTCCCGATCTTGACGCCCTGCCCCTGCAGATGGTCCATTTCTTCAATCAACGCCCCGGGATCGACCACGACGCCGTTGCCGATCAGGCAGCGGGTGCCGCGATACAGAATGCCGGAAGGGATGAGATGGAAAATGAACGTATCCCGCTTATTAATGACCGTATGGCCGGCATTGGACCCGCCCTGATACCGCACGACCATATCGGCATCCTTTGCGAGGATATCGACTATCTTCCCTTTGCCTTCGTCGCCCCACTGGGAGCCGATGATGACGAGATTCGCCATTGTTCGCTGCCTACGCTCCTTCTGCCCTTGCTGAACTCGAAAAAAAAGCCCTGACCTCGCACTGATCAGAGCCGGAAGGGCATCATGGTAGGATTCGCCTCGCGGTTTGTCAAGCAAGCTTTTCAGCGATGATCCTCTATCGGTCGGCAGAATCGAGATGCTCGCCCTCCTTTTCCCGGCCCATCCCACCGAGTTTTTTTTTGCGGCCGCTCGTTGCACGAGCAAAAAATGCGGACCGAGCAGCGCCGCACTCCAATGCTTTTCTTGACTGACAAAAACCGCCCATGCTAGATTGCAGAGTTACGTCTGCACGTTGTTTCTTTTTCCCGTGCCTGTGCACATGTACAGACAAGCTTGCGTGGGGCTGTGGCGCAGTTGGGAGCGCGCGTGAATGGCATTCACGAGGTCGCCGGTTCAATCCCGGCCAGCTCCACCAAATAAAGCTTGTCCGACCAACGCTTCAAATGTGTGCGGGGATATCCGAACTCTACGAGTCATACGCTTGCCCGGCCGTCGGTGCGCACACAGGCGCTGACACTCTGCAGCGGGTACCTCACCGAACGTTTCACCCCTTACACCGAGTCTTACTGATCCATGCTGCAGCTTGAATCTGTCCATAAACAATTTGCTACCAAAGTGCTGCTCGAAGGCGCCACGGCACACCTGCGTCCGGGTGCCCGTGTGGGCCTCGTGGGACCCAACGGCGCTGGAAAAACGACGCTCTTCCGGATGATTCTGGGCGAGGAGTCTCCCGACAAAGGGACGATCCGCAAACGCCCGCGCCTCCGTGTCGGCTACCTCCCGCAGGAACTGGAAACCATCGTCGGAAAAACCGTGCTGGATGCCACGCACCGCGATTTGTACCCGGAACATGAAGCCGAACGGATTCTTGCCGGCCTGGGCTTTTCGGAAACCGATTTTTCACGGCCGATTGAGAACCTTTCCGGCGGATACCGCATGCGTGTCGCCCTCGCGCACCTGCTGCTGTCGAACCCCGACGTGCTCATGCTGGACGAGCCGACGAATCACTTGGACAAGCCGACACAGCGCTGGTTCGAGCGGTTTCTCCTCGACTCGAATCTCACGCTCCTCGTCATCTCGCACGACACCAAATTTTTGGACGGCATCGCCACGCATATCTGGGAACTCCGTGATCGCACCATTCAGGAATACCGCGGCAACTATACGAAGTTCCAGGAACTCCGGGCGGCGCGGGACGCCCAGATCGAATCGGCCGCCAACCGGCAGAGCAAAGAAGTCGCCCGCGTCCAGAACTTCATCGATCGTTTTCGCTATCAGGCCAATAAAGCCAAGCAGGTGCAGTCGCGCATCAAGCAGCTGGATAAGGTCAAGCTGATCGAGCGGCAACGTGATACCAAACGCGTGCGCTTCAAGTTTCCCCTGCCCTCGGCCAGTGGCCGGCACGTGCTGGAACTCAAAGGCGTCGCGAAGAGCTACGGCGAAAAGATCATTTACCGCTCATTGGATTTCACTGTTGAGCGGGGGCAACGGATTGCGCTGGTGGGTGAGAATGGCGCTGGAAAAAGCACGCTGCTGAAAATCCTGGCCGGCGTGCTGCCGTTCGAAAAGGGCACGCGCCAGGTCGGGCACGGAGTCACGCTTCACTATTTTGCCCAACACCAGGCGGAATCATTGGACCCGGACGACACGATTCTGGAGTCACTGGCCGAGGTTTCCGCACAGGCCGAAACGAACTTTCTCCGCGGTATTGCCGGCGCCTTCCTGTTCTCCGGTGATGATCAGAAAAAACCGATCAAAGCCCTCAGCGGCGGCGAGCGCAATCGCGTGGCCCTGGCCCGCATGCTGGTGGAACCGGCCAACACGTTGCTGCTCGACGAACCGACCAACCACCTGGACCCGGCCTCGGTGGACATGCTGACCGACGCCTTGACGGACTTTCCTGGAACGATCATCTTCATTTCCCACGATCCGACGTTTCTGACGCGCGTCGCCACGCTGATCGTCGAAGTAGATGAAGGCCAGGCGAAGAATTATCTCGGCGACTATGAGTATTTCTTGTGGAAGAAGGCCCAGGAGTTCGAATCGATCAAGGAAAGCAGCGCGGAACTCGCCGCCGCCCAGGCAGGTAAATCAGACGGCCCCACCAAGGCCATGGCTTCGCAGGTGCAGCAGAAATCTCAGGGTGGCGAGCGACGAGATCTGAGCAAAACGCAGGCGCGCCTTGAAAAGCAGGTGTCGCGGGCGGAGTCCGAGATCGCCTCGATGGAAACCAAAGTGAAAGCGCGTGAACTGGAACTGGCCGACCCGGCCCTCTACCAGGAACATGGCCGATGGAGCGACTTGCAGCGAGAACAGGAAGGTTGGAAAAAGGAACTGGAGCGACTCACGGCGCGCTGGGAATCGTTGTCCGATGAATTGCAGGACGTGCGGGACAAACTGACGGCTATCGGTTAATCGGTCGACTTCAGCGTCTCTTCAAGATAGTAGTACAACCAGCGGTTCTTCTCTTTCGTCACCAGATCATCCCACACCACTCCCAGCAATATTCCCTTCTCCCAGGGTTTGGCCCAAGCCACGGTGGCGTTTAGTTTCTCCTGTTGTTCCACGCGATCGGGGTCCAGGAATGCCAGCGACACGGTAATCTTTGCGCCGATGGGCAGGGTCTCTTTCGAATGAAGGCCGGCGCCGATCTTGTTGACGTTGTTGAGCACCGCCGTAAAACCCTTGGCACCGCTTTGCGGCGACACCAGGGCCGACCCGACGAGCGTAGCCCGGACATACTTCCGGCGTTCGCTCACACTCTCCGCTGAACTGGATTGACGTGCCATGCTGACCTCGGCCCTAAGTATAACCGTCTGCCCAGCTTTGTCCAGCCCCTTTCTTCACCAAATTACGGGGTTCTCGGGCGGTAGTACCGTGTGCCACGAAGGGGCTCCGGGAGGTGATTCTGATCGGTTTTGGCGGCGGGATCGTCATGCACATACCGATACCCCTTCCCGTAGCCGATGTCTTTCATGAGTGACGTCACGGCATTGCGCAGATGCAACGGCACGCCGAGATTGCCATGTTGGCGCGCATCCCGCACCGCCTCCTGCAGGCCTACATAAGAAGCATTATCCTTGGGCCGCGAGGCCAGGTACGTCGTCCCATGCGCCAGGTTGATTTGAGCCTCCGGTAATCCGACGAACTCCACCGCCTGCGCGACCGCGTTGGCCATCACCAGGGCCATCGGATCGGCATTGCCGATATCTTCTGAAGCAAAAATCACCATCCGTCGGGCAATGAATCGGGGATTCTCCCCGCCTTCCAACATACGCGCCAGCCAATAGAGGGCGCCGTCCGGATCGGAGTCTCGCAGGCTCTTGATATACGCCGACACCAGGTTGTAGTGCTCCTCGCCCGACTTGTCGTAACGAAGCGCCTTTTTGAGTAACGCAGACTCCAACACCTGTTCATCGATGGTCCGCGAGCCATCCGGCCCGACAGGCGCCTGGCCGGCGACAAACTCCACCGTCGTCAACAGGCTTCTCGCATCACCGTTGCCGAAGGCAATCAATCGCTCACGAGCAGCGGGGAGCAACGTGATCCGGAGCGATCCGAGCCCCCGCTCCCTATCGTCCACTGCGCGATCCAGAATGGAGCCGAGCGACTCTTCTGACAGCGGCTTCAACAGCACCACGATGGAGCGAGACAGTAAGGGCGCGATGAGTTCGAAGGAAGGATTTTCCGTGGTCGCCCCGATGAGCACCACCGTCCCCCGTTCGACATGCGGCAAAAAGGCATCTTGCTGGGCTTTATTGAACCGGTGAATTTCGTCTACGAACAGCGTGGTCGCCCGACCCATCGCCCGACGATGCTCCGCAGCCTTAATAATCTCGCGCAACTCGGGAATGCCGCCGGTGACGGCCGAAAACGGCACGAACTGAGATTCGGTATGCTGCGCGACCAGGCCGGCTAATGTAGTTTTCCCGCAACCCGGTGGTCCCCAGAAAATAACGGAGGAGAGCTGATCCCGTTCAATGGCATTTCTGAGCGGACGTCCCGGCCCCACCACCTCATCCTGCCCGACGAGGTCATCGAAGCTTCGCGGACGCATCCGCTCGGCCAGCGGGACCTTTCCCGGACGGGTGGCCGTCTGAGCCGGCGCGAAGAGATCGCCTGTGGAATCATGAGAGGACATGGTCGTGCTCTGCCTGAATATCTCTTCGCATTCTAGCTGTCGCAAGGGAATCATCGCAAACGACTCTCGTCCCCATCGCCGATCCTCCCCTTGATTCCCGCGCACGGCAATGCTACCACCCACCCATCGGCTTTTTCACAAAGGATGAACTCATGTTTTTCGACACGAAGGGCATTCGGTTGGCCTACGATGACCAGGGCACAGGACTTCCTCTCGTCTTCCTCCATGCGTTCCCGCTGAATCGCTCGATGTGGGCGCCACAGACGACCGCGCTGTCACGACAATTCAGGACCATCGCCATGGATCTTCGCGGGCATGGTGAGTCGGATGCCCCGCTGTGGAATTTTTCACTCGACCAGTATGCCGACGATGTCTGCGCACTGCTCGACCACCTTGCCATTCCACAAGCAGTGCTGGTCGGGCTCTCGATGGGGGGTTATATCAGCCTTGCCTTCTCCCGAAAATACGGGAGCCGCCTGAAGGGATTGGTGCTGGCTGATACTCGAGCACAGGCGGATAGTCCGGAGGGGCGCACGGGGCGCTTCAATCTGGCACAGACTGCCTACGGGAAAGGGGCCGACGCCGTGGCGGACATCATGCTCTCCAAACTACTGGGCGCAACGTCACTGCGACAGAAACCTGAACTGGTCGATTCCATCCGACACACAATCCGGAACACGCCGGTGAGCGGCATTGTCGTCGATCTGATGGCCATGGCGGACCGGCCCGATTCGGTCGCCCATCTCCGCACGCTCGCCTGCCCAACTCTGGTGGTAGTCGGCCAGGAAGACCACACCACGCCCCTCGCCGACGCGCACGTGATGGCGACAGGAATACCCGGTGCCCGGCTGGCCGTGATCCCTGTGGCCGGGCACTTGAGTAATCTGGAACAACCTGAGGTCTTTAACGATCTGGTGAGAACCTTCGCCGAGGAACTACGGGCGGCGGGCGATTAATTTCCGTCCCTGACGCTGCTGCCTCGAATCAACTTCAAGAACTCTTCGCGAGTCTGTTGTTGCGTGCGGAATACGCCCAGCATGGAACTGCTCACGGCCACGGTGTTCTGTTTTTCGACGCCCCGCATCATCATGCAGAGATGCCGCGCTTCCATCACCACCGCCACACCATGCGCATTCAGCTTTTTCTTCAGTGTTTCAGCGATCTGGAGAGTCAGCCGTTCCTGAACCTGCAGTCGCCGGCTGAAGGCGTCCACAACCCGGGGAATCTTGCTGAGTCCCACGACTTTCTTGTTCGGCAAGTACCCCACATGACACTTCCCAAAAAACGGCAGCAGGTGGTGTTCGCACATACTAAAAAAATCGATGTCTTTCACGATCACCATTTCGTCATACTCGATCGGAAACAGAGCCCCGTTGAGCAGATGATCGATATCCTGTCGATATCCTTGAGTCATAAACCGCATGGCCTTCGCCACCCGCTTCGGTGTATTGAGGAGGCCGTTACGGTCGGGGTCCTCTCCCAATTCCAGCAAAAGATTCGTCATCAGCCCTTCGATCGGATCCTGGTCGGTCGGCGCCGCAGAGACACGCGACCGTCTGGCCCGGGCCCCAGAAACCACTTTAGCCATGCCTCACTCCCTCTTCTCTCCGCATGCTCTCCACGGAGCCGGAATACTCGAAGTAGTTATCCCGCGTTTCAATGACTCCGACCTTCACTAACCGTCCCGCAGGGAGCTGATCCACCAGCAAGTCCCAAATGAGCAGCACCAGATTCTCTCCGGTCGTGGTCTGGGTCGCAAACTCAGGATCCAGATTCAAATCCTGATGATCGAAACGTTGCACCACGATCCGCTCGACCACGGCATCAAGCCGTGACACATCGAGCACCTGATGCGTGACCGGATCGATGTCCCCTCTGACGGACACGAACACCACATAGTTGTGGCCGTGTCCGTTGGGATTATTGCACTTCCCGAAAGTGGTCCAATTCTCCTCAGCCGACAGCTGATCGGTGTGCAACCGATGGGCAGCGCAGAAACGATAGCGCCGGGTGATGGTGGCCTGAGACATCGAGACAACTCTCCAGAAAGATCGGCAGAACGAACAAGCCGGGAGGGCTCCCCGCTAGAGAGGGAGCCACTCCCGGCTTGCTGCTACTCAACGGACCATTCGCAATCCGGTTGGGGGTCAACCGGAAGGCTCTTACGCACTGAATGAACTGCCGCACCCGCAGGTCGTCTTGGCTTGCGGGTTCTTGATCGAGAATCCGGATCCCTGCAAGCTGTCGACATAATCGACTTCCGCGCCCTGAAGCAGCGGTGCGCTTTGCGAATCCATGATGACCTTCACGTCGCCTTTTTCAATGACCGTATCATCGTCGGCCATTTTGGATTCGAAGGCCATGCCGTACTGATACCCGTGGCATCCTCCGCCGCGAACATAAATCCGCAGACCGACCACATCTTTTTCCTCGGTCATGAGTTCTTTTATTTTCTGCTCAGCCAATTGCGTAATCGTTACCATCGTTAGTCCTCCTTCTGGTCTACCTGTTCAGCACGTTATGATACTCTACCACCTCACGGCAGCTTACGGAAGTCCTGCCCCTCTTTTCCCAACTTCGCCTGATGAGGCTGATGTGGGTTGCACCCATTTGGTTTCCGGCACACGCACCACCACATCCCCTAACACTCTTGCCTGGCATCCGAGCCGATGCCAAGGCTCCGACAAGGCTTCACGGTCCAACAGGTCCTGTTCGTCGAAATCAATCTCCGACAGATTGTCTCCACCCATCTGCACTTCGACGCGGCACGTGGTACAGGACGCATTGCCGCCGCAATCGTGATTCAGTTCAAACCCCAGCATCTTGGCGGCTTCCAGCAGAGTGAGATTTGACTCGACCTCACCGCTCCGACCCTGGGGATGCAGAAAACTCACACGCGGCATCCGACCATTCCTCTAAGCGTTCGCACCGGCCCCGGTGCGGGCCGGCTGAAAGGGACAGCGTTGTAAGCGAATATGCTCTTCAAATTCATGCTGAAACAATCGCAGACTGCTCTGCACAAGGACTGCGGCACCGGTGATGAGGGTGCAGTATCCGGTGCCCTTCACAAATCCACACAGCTGCAGCAGCGAATCAAGGTCCTTCCGGCTCCCCTCTCCGCGCTCGATTTTGTCCATCAAGGTCGCCAGATTGATCGTCCCCATCCGACACGGAGGACATTGGCCGCAACTTTCACCCTTGAAGAAATTCGAATACTTGAGGGTTGCTGCGACCATGCACGTGGCATCATCGATCACAATCGTCCCGGCGGAACCGAGTCCGGTCCCGGCCTTCTTCAGCGAATCGAAATCCATCGGCAGATCCAGCTGATCCGCCGTGACCATTGAGAAGGCAGGCCCGCCTGGGAATACGGCTTTGATCTTGCGTCCGTTCGGGACCCCTCCGCCGCACGTCTCGATGAGGTCCCTGATCGTCACGCCCATCGGCATTTCGTATACTCCGGGCCGATTCACCGATCCGCTAAGAGAGAAGAGCATGGTCCCGGGACACTTCTCCGTCCCCACTTGCGTAAACCATGCAGCGCCGTTTTTAAGAATCTGAGGGATGTTGCACAACGTCTCAACGTTGTTCACCAGGGTCGGCTTCCCGTACAGTCCGAAATCGGTGGGGTAAAACGGTGGCTTCTGACGCGGCATGGCCGGACGTCCCTGCATGGACTCCAACATGGCCGTCTCTTCACCTGCGACATAACTGCCATGACCGGAGTAGACTTCAAGGTCGAGGTCCACACCCGTTCCGAGGATATTCTTCCCCAGTAGGCCACGTTCCCGGGCTTGAGTGATGGCTTTTCTGAGATTCGCCTCTTCTTCCGCATACTCATGATTGACGTAAATGTAGGAGGCTTTGGCATTCACGGTTCGAGAGGCAATGAGACAGCCCTCGATCAGTTGGTGCGGGATATGCTTCAGGAGATGACGGTCTTTAAAGGTGCCCGGCTCATGCTCACCGGCGTTGCAGACAAAGTAACGCTCCTGCACTCGATGGTTGAGGACCTTATCCCACTTCGTACCGGTCGGAAAGCCAGCGCCGCCACGGCCGCGCAACCCGGCTTTCTTAATTTCGCCGACGATGTCGTTGGGGGTCAGTTCTTTCAGACACTTCCGCCAGGCTTCATACCCGCCGGTCTTGAGGTAGGGGTCGATTTCCCAGGGAGCCCCTTCAAGCTTCTGCAATACCCTTGGTTGAGGTAGGGTCACGTTATTCCCTTTCGGGGGTAGCACCCCCAGGTTAGCAGGAACGTACTATACGGCTGCCATCCGGGGGCCGTCAAGCCAAGTTCGCCTGATTAGGCCTGAATCTCAATCAGTTAGGTCTGATAGGCCTACAGCGAATCAGTCCAAAGACTCGCCGGCCTTCGATTACGGTACCCGGCACCGATTGGCCCAAGAAAAAGGGGACTGGCCACCCTAGCCGGATGACCAATCCCCGTGATTCTGCTCGCCCGACGGCTTACTTCAAATGGCTCCCCGCTCCCATGAAGAACAACATGGGAATAGACAGCAAGAAGTTGATGCGTGATGCAATCAAGGCCGTTTTTCCCCACTGAGCCATCTCCGGCGGAGCGGGCGTACCTTGCGCAGCGGCAGCCACCGCCGCAATGACCTTCTTCTGATTGGGCCAAATAATCCCGTGCACATTCCCCATCATGATGATGCCGAGCAAACCGCCGATCCCCAGCGCAAGCGCCCCCGTTCCACCTTTTGAATAGAGGTAGCCGTACAGCACAATCCCCGCGAGGACAGTGACCGTGGCGCCATGGCGGAACCAATTCAGCGCAGCAGGCATGAGCTTGGGAATGACGATGTTCTTCGTCGGGCCATCCAGACTCTTGAGAAAGCCTGCATTGATAAGGTTAAAAAAGTACAACAGTCCGATCCAGGTGATGCCGGCCAGGAAATGGACCCAGCGAACGATCAGACCGAACCAATCGGCTTCGCCCGCCCCCACCCCCGCCATACCCAGATATACGACTATCAATCCGACAGCGAGCGCAAATCCTGCGCCCAATGTCTGATATGGATCCTCCAAGAATTTCATACGCCCCCCAACTGTAACGGTTTACTGCCAACCACGTTCTCTACTGCAGGGCATTGAGCCTTGTCAAGCAACCTGCGTCCCATGCCCACCCGAAGTCGGCCGGTCACGCAGTCAGCAGGCGATCAACGACTGCACATAAGTCCCGCACCGCGTCCGCGGACGCCTGCAATGCGGTGCGCTCCTCAGCCGTCAGATCGTATTCGACGATGGATTCCCCCCCGCTTCGTCCCAACGTCACGGGCACGCCGACGATGACATCCTTCAGCCCGTACTCCCCCTCACACAGCATGGCACAGGGCACCACGCGCTTCTGGTCGTTCATGATCGCTTCGACCATATCCACCGCGGAGGCGGAGGGCGCATAAAACGCGCTGCCGGTCTTGAGCAGCCCAACGATTTCGGCCCCGCCGTCCTGCGTCCGCTTGATCAACGCTGCGAGCCGATCCGGAGCCAATCGATCCGTGATCGGCTTCCCGGTGACCGTCGTTTGCCGAACCAGCGGCACCATCGTATCCCCGTGCCCACCCAACACCATCGCCTGCACCTCTGTGCCCGGCACATTTAATTCTTCGGCTACGAACGACCGCAAGCGCGCCGTATCCAGGACACCCGCCATCCCGAGGACTCGTGACTTCGGCAGTCCGCTGACTTGTCGGGCCACATGCACCATGGCGTCCAGCGGATTCGTCACCAGGATGAGGATGATGTTCGGCGAACGCGACACCAGTTCCCGCACCACCGTTTTTACAATTTTGGCGTTCGTCGCCAGGAGCTCATCCCGGCTCATCCCCGGTTTCCTGGGAATTCCCGACGTGATGACGGCAATGGAGGACCCGGCGGTCTCGTCATACCCATTGGTACCGACGACGCGGGTACTATACCCGCACACCGGCCCGGCCTGGGTGATATCCAAGGCCTTGCCCTGCGGGATGCCCGGCACAATGTCGACCAGCACCACATCGTACGCATTCTTCTCAGCCAGCCGCTGCGCAACCGTCCCGCCGACATTCCCCGCGCCCACTACCGTAATCTTTGGTCGTCCCATAAATTCCTCCGCAAGAATCCAACCGGGGAATGCCGAATGAGGGAGGGCTTGCCGCCACTCCTTCTCCTCACCTCCCCATGTACTATTCAGTGGCCTTCGTGGCCCGTCCAGCCGCCGACCTTGAAATTGATCGTGCAGACAAAATTGTCCCCGTCATAAAAGTTCACTTTGATTTTCTTCTTCCCGTAGTGCGCCGCGAGAAACTCCTCGGGCGCATCAACCAATCCCTGGTACCCACCGGCCGGATACTCCCCCAGCTCGTGAAACACCACGATCATGCCGGCCTTCACTTCCTCGAGAATCTTGGCCGTGCACCGCGGATAAATCTCCCAAAACTTGGCGTCGATCTCCTCCCGCGTCGGTTCCGGCCGATCCTCTCCAGGCTTGGTATCGCGATTTGCAAATTTGGCCTGCCGTCGCACATAGGGATATTGATGCCCGGTAAATAACTTGTAGAGCCATGGCGGCACAGTCGGTCGTGTTGGTTGCTCAATCATCGTTCACTATGCTCCAGTGCTGCAAAGGCCTCCCGCGCGACCATTCAGGCCGTCAGCCGATGGTAAATCCTCGGGAGCTTCTCCGGCAACCCCTCCACCCGATCAATCACCACATATCGCACATCCCCGTACATTCGACGCACATAGGGATCCGCCTGCTTATCAATCGTGATGCAAACCGGCTCAACACCGCTGGCACGAGCCTCCCGCAGCGCCATGCGTGTATCTTCCAGGGAATAGTCATCCTTGTAGCCGTCGTCCAACGGGCGGCCGTCGTTGATGACCACCAGAATCCGTGTCTTCGCCTGACGGGCGAGCAACTTGCTCGTTGCGTGCCGGATAGCCGCGCCGTCGCGATTCTGCTGCAGGGGCACAATCCCCCCCAACTTGGCCCCGGCACGCCCGGTCACGAGTTCGTCGAAGCCCTTCACAACCACAAAATCCACCTGGTTACGACCCTGCCCCGAATAGCCATACACGGCGAATTGATCGCCGATCGCGGTCAGCGCTTCGCACAGGAGCACGAGCCCCTGCTTTTCGATGTCGATAATCCGCCGTCCCTGCTCGACCTGACGACTGGTTGATCCGCTGAGATCCACCAAAAATGCGACGGCGACCTCACGTTCCCGTTTTTCCCGCCGCACATAAATCCGCTCCGATGGCTCGATGCCCGCCGACAGATCAGCCACCCGACCGATCACGGCATCCATGTCCAGATCTTCCCCGTCCAACTGACCGGGAACGCGCCGGAGCCCGGGCGGGCGCAGACTCTCGAAATAGCGACGCAACAACGTCACCGCTCCCCGTTGGGCAGCGAGCGTCTCCTCCACAAAGTCCGAAGTCCCTTCAATCGCTTCGCGCTCCACCACCCGGCACCAATTCATGCGGTAATCCTGGATGGACGCATCCCACTCCCGGTAACGAACCGCCTTGGCCTCGCCGATTTTGGCATCCTCCGGCCGAGCCCCCTCGCCTTCAACCGCCAGCACCTCCTCCACGAGTGACGGCTGTCGGCGACCGGGAACAAGCACGTCTTGTGACACCTGCTGGGAGCGCGCGGTGCCCGCGCCAGACGAACCTCCGGCATCACCGGCCAGACCCGCGCCGCCTTCGCGATCACCCTGACCGGATGCCGCACTCTGTTCGGGAGACGATTCCGTTCGGTCGCGCACCAGATTGGGATCCATCGCGCCGCGATAGTCCCAATTGTCCATCGGCCGGTACGTATCGGAGAGGTCCTCCGAGGACTTAGGCGCCGGAATGGATTGTTCCGGCGCCTCCGTCTCGTCCTGACTGGGTATGGCTTCACGACGGATGGCCAATAGCTCGTCCATGCGGACATAGAGGCGGTCCGCCAGGCGCACCGCTTCCTCAGCGGTGGCTCGGGGATGGTAGATGGTTCGGCAAAGCGCCCAGAGCTGATCAACTTCGCGTTTGACTGCGTCCGGAACGATGACCGATCCGGCATCCGTAGCAGAGAACAGGAGGAGTTGATCGACCACCAATTCACGCACCGTCATGCCATGGGCAAGACTTCGAACGTTCACCGCGTCTTTCGCCACGGATGCCAGGTCACGGCTCAAGCCGGGATACTCGGCGCGCAACAGGTACTCAACCCTGGCATCCTCCACAAGGGCCCAGAGGTCGCGAATCAGGCCGGGCTGCGGATACCGCGCGAACACATCGCCCAAGGTCCGGACTTCCTTCGGTGCGGGACGCCCATACCGCTGCCCGAGATCCTCAACCAGGTCCTGCAATCTGATAATAGGCAACTCGAATGTGCCGAACTCCAGATGCCCGGCCTCGTGTGCGGCCATCACCATATAGAGACGCACGTTTTCCTCGTAGGTCGGATACCGCCTGACAAGGGACGGAAGCCCGATACTCTGCCCGTCTTCACTCACCGTGGCGCGAGCCATGGGTTGTGTCGATTCGAGAGAGTCGGGGAGATCGTGAATGCGCAGGTCACGCCCACAGAGTGCCTGCGCGAATAACTTGACGCGTCGGGCGATCTGTCGCAACGGCACGCCGCTCAAGGCCTGGGACACGGCGCCCAAGGCCTTCTCCGTTTCCATGGCGAAGTAGGCCCGCCCCCCCTCCAGGCTGTACTCCAGCACTTCCATGCCGGAGGCAAACCAGGACTGGAACTTCTCCTGCGCCCCTTCTCCGGACCCGATCAAGGCGATCAGTTCAGGACAGCGTCGAAGATAGGCCAGTGCCGTGTCAGCGTCACGCTCGGCGACCAGCAAGCCGTAACGGAGCACCTGAGTCCGCGATTCCTCCGAAGGAAGTCGGCGAAGCACCGCAGGCGCCTCCGCCAATACCGCAATACCTGCTGCCGGAGCCCGCTCGGCCATCTGCGCTCCGATGCCGATCACCTGATTGCGGTGTGATGACCCGGGGATATCTTCCAAAATGGCCGGACTCGTTCGGAAGAATTCCAGGACTCCCAGATAGTCCGGTTTGCCGAGACTATTCTCGACGATGAGCTTCATGCCGAACCGCACCCATGCTCGAACGGCATCGAGTGATAAGACACGAGCAATCGAGGGAATCTGGCGGATATATTCCACCGCCAGGGCAAAATCCGTTTCCGTGAGTTCACAGGCCAAATCCATCCACACGGGCCAATCTGCCGGAGATAAGACAGCGACCGCTTCCGGGGCAATCCGGATAAATTCCACCGCCACATTGGCCTGGCGGTCCGCGAGTTCCAATCCGGCCGCCAGCACGATCGCTCTGCCGGAGGGCTCGAGAAGACCGAGCAGCAGCGGACTCTCCTTAAAAAATCTCAAGGCCAGCGCACCGGAATCTGCCGCGATGGCGACCCCGAGATCGATCCATGGCAACACCTCCGCCAGCAGGCCGCGACGCTGCATGTCGGCTAACGCATCGATTGCAGCCTTGGCCGCTTTCGGCGCTTCTTCCGTGAGTTCGTCCAACAACACCAGAACACCGTCAATGGCATCGGGCCTGGCAGCCGAATCGGCGATAGCCGTCACCACGGCAGCAGCCGTGTCTGGCCCAAGTTGTTCGGCCAGCAGATCACGCAGTTGTTCAGAGGAGCGCCCAGACGCCATAGTGCCAGAGTCCGTTTTGGGGGAAGTTGTGGATTGTAAAGGACACAATTTCGCTTGTAAACTGTGTCCTCGCGACGGGCAGGGACCGATGGCGCACGGACAACGATTCACCGGGCGGTTGTAACGCGGGGGACAGGATGGCTGAACCGAGCAAAGAAAGCCTCGACAAGATGTGGAAGTATGTAAAGGGCTTCGCCGAGAAGAGCGGGACCGCCATGCACCCGAACGAAGCCGTTACCAACGCGGTGGTCCTCGGTCTCGCCGCCCACGTCGACGAGTTGGGGAAGCCGTTGTGCCCCTGTAACTTCTACCCCGACAAACAAGCCGAAGCCAAGCTGCGACGCTGGATGTGCGCCTGCGACGAGATGCAAATCTACAAATACTGCCACTGCCTGCTCTTCGTCCGTGAAGACGGCATGCCGATCACCGAATATCTGCCGGAGGACCACGAAGGCCGCCAGTGTTACGGACTCATCACCGATCCGACTCCGGAGAAAGGCCGGGCACTCCGGCACAAGGCGCTGCCGATGGCGCCGAAGGAAGGCACTCCACCGACTGCCTCAGATTCAGCCCCACAACCGTGAAGTCGCCTATGCCTCCTGGTCGGACCCCCGGGGTTGCCCCTATCCTCACAGCCCTGTCCCTCCTGCTCGGGCTAGCCTCTACCGGATGCCTGGGTACGATGGAAGCAATCGACCCACGTAGCTTGCCGATTACCTCAGCCTCAGGCCAACGGTTGCAACAACATGTGTCGTTCCTCGCCAGTCCTGAGCTGTCAGGACGGCAGCCAGGCTCATCGGGAAATCGCCAGGCTGCCCACTATATCGAGGAACAGTTTCGAGCCGTCGGACTCCAACCACTCCCGTCACTCAGCGGCTACCGGCAGGCCATCTCGCCGGCGATCGGCGACAACATCCTCGGCTTCCTCCCGCCGACCGCCGGCTCCGCCCCCGCACGATGGATGCTCATCGGTGCCCATTACGATCATTTGGGTTATCCATTCCTGGGCGCGGACGACAATGCCTCCTCCGTCGCCATTCTCATTGAAACGGCGCGACGCATGACGGGCCTGCCCCACCACGGCATTCTGTTTGTGGCCTTCAACAGCGAGGAATCTCCTTATTTCGGCAAAACCGAGATGGGATCGCAGTTCTTGTTTCATCACCTGCCGCCGGAAATCGGCCATGCCGGAAATCTCCAGGCCGTCGTGATCATGGACCTCATGGGTGGCGTACAGTGGACCCCTCTCAAGGATGCGATTTTCGCCGCCGGTGCGGAAACAAGCCCGACACTGTACCAGCGCGTCAAACAAGCTTCGGCGCCGTCCCTGACGGTTTTTCCCGTGGGAATGCACCTGGTGGAAGAAATTCCTGAGATCGGCCACAAAGCCTTCAGCGACTACGACGTCTTCCGCAACCATGGACTACCGTTTCTGTTTCTCTCCGCAGGGCGCACCCCGCGGTACCACACCGCAGGAGACGTTCCCAGCACCCTGCATTACGACCGCATGGCCGCCACCGTCGACTGGCTGCGAAACTTGATTGCCCTGATCGGTCAGGATGAGGCGCCCTACGGATTTCAGGCTGATCGCGTGGAGTGGGTCGATGAAGTCGCATCGTTCCGCGAAATCGTCAACCACGCGCTACAAGACGAGACGCGGATTCCAGGCACGTCGCGATGGTCGTTCTATAAATTGAGGCAGGATGCGGAATGGCTGCGGGACGCCGATCGTTTAGTGCCGACGCCGCAGAACCGTGATCGGCTGGAGCGGATCTCGATTCGTGTGCAATGCCTGATGGCCGGCTACTCCGGCTGTTTCACCTTTTGATCGATCCCGGCTGCGCACGCCCGGAGAATCAGATCCATTGCTACGGCCAGCTATTGCCAGCCGGTTGTTTCGTACCCTTTTTCCTTGAGGCAGCGTTCAACAAACGCCGCGTAGTCCGGCTGCGGCTGCAGCGGTTTATAGGCTCCCGCCAGCAGGCCCAGCACCCCGCCGACCGCGCCGCCGGCCGCCGCCCCGATGGCGATACCGGTCGGTCCCCCCACCAACCCGGCAGATGCCCCCACTGCGGCCCCTCCGATGATCCCCAACGTCGCGCCTGCCCCGGCGTTCCCGCTCCGATTGGTCCCGTGCTGCAACCCGGCGCGTTCCGCTTTTTCGCCGCACACCGCCGCGTCACGTGCCGCCTGGTCTTTGCCATACAGTTGTACACGGGTAGTGGATTTCAGGATGGGCTCTGGCCCGGCACAAGCCGCCAGACCGAGCACGACCAGAAGTATCGAACACCAGGTTTGTCTCCGCCGAACTGAACCGGTCTGCCCTGTCCTAGTCATCCGCTTACCTCGCATGCGTTTCCCCCCGGCGACGCCTCCCGACAGCAGAGGCTCGCAATCCACCCGCCGCTCATGTCATTCCAGGTGAAGCTGTGCCCGCACCTGTTCTGCCGATCGCCCCTTGACCAACACGCGTTTCCGGCGACTTCCCGCACCGCTCAGGATGTGGACCGCACTCAACGGCACCTCACAACAACGGGCGAGAAACCGGCACAATTCGGCGTTCGCCGCGCCATCGGCCGGCGGCGCGGCGATGCGAATCTTCACCGCATGCCCATGCAGGCCCGCACATTCACTGCGGGAGGCTTTCGGCTGAACATGGACTGAAATGGTCACGCCCTCGGATGTGGCGCGAACGGCCTGTTCGCGTTCAGTGGCCTGGGGCTCTCGCATGGGAGTGTGGTTGGTCGCCGAGCTCCTGCCGACACCGCCTCACTGCATCGCAGCGGGCGGATGCGTCAGAATATCGCCTTCACGACTTCGATGATGCTGCGCAACATGTCCGGATCGTCGGTGATAGGACGGGCAATGGCCACATCACAGGCTTGATCAGCCGGTACACCTTGCCTGATCAATGTGGCCGCATAGATCAGCAGTCTGGTGCTCACGCCCTCTTCCAGTCCGTGATTCTTGAGGTTTCGAACTTTTTCCGCGACCTTGACGAGACGCTGCGCAACCTCGAGGCTCACGCCGGCTTCGTGCGCCACCACCCGGCTCTCGACATCGGGCAGGGGGTAGTCGAACTCGATCGCCATGAACCGCTGCTTGGTGCTCTGCTTGAGATCTTTCAGAATACTTTGGTAGCCGGGGTTATATGAAATGACCAGCATGAAGTCATCGACCGCTTCAATGACCTGGCCCTTCTTCTCGATCGGCAGCAGGCGCCGGTCGTCGCTCAAAGGATGGATAATGACGGTGGTGTCTTTCCTGGCCTCGACGATCTCGTCCAGATACACGATGGCCCCCTGCTTGACGCCGAGGGTCAACGGGCCGTCCATCCAGACCGTCTCCTGCCCCTTCAGCAGATACCGGCCGACGAGGTCGGAGGCCGTGAGATCTTCATGGCAGGCGACGGTAATGAGCGGGCGCCCCAGGCGATAGGCCATGTGCTGGACGAACCGCGTCTTGCCGCATCCCGTCGGCCCCTTCAACATCACCGGCATGCGACTCTGGGCTGCAATCGTGAACAGCCCGACCTCGCCCCGCACTTCGGCATAAAACGGCTCGCGCGCGATCCGATACCGATCGATCTCCTGTTCCTGCCCTTTCGGCGCCGATACCGTTCGCCCTTCGCTCATTCCGACACTCCTACATTGAATTGAATAACCTGCATGGTGCGCCACGATAAACGGAAACGAGCGGGAAGTTCAAGCAGCCGGCTGAATACAGAGAGAGCCCCGCACCTTTGTGCGGTACGGTCAAGCGACTTTCGATCCATCGAGCACTTCTCGAACCTTCTGCGCCAGCGTCGTGGGCGTGAAGGGTTTCTGCAGGAAGGAATGCTCGGTATCGATCCCCCCCTTGGAAAAGGCCGGGTGATCCGGATAGCCCGACATGTACAGCACTTTGACCTCCGGACGAACCGTCGCGAGTTTTTCGGCGACTTCCGGCCCGCTCATCTGCGGCATGACCACGTCCGTCAGCAGCAAATGGATCGGACCGGCATGTTTGGCGCCGGTGAGCAACGCTTCAATCCCGTGCCGGGCCTCGAGCACCGTATATCCATGCAAGCGCAGCGTTTCATTGACCAACCGCCGGACACCAGGCTCGTCCTCAACCAACAAGACCGTCTCGCGCCCTCTGACCGAGTCCCCTCCGACCGCGACGGATTCGGTCTCCGTTGCGGCCGACTCCACACGCGGAAAGTAAATCTTAAAGGTCGCCCCGCGTCCGGGCTTGCTCTCGACCTCGATACAGCCGCCACTTTGCTTGACGATGCCATAGACCGTGGAAAGACCGAGCCCCGTGCCCTTGCCCTTCTCTTTGGTTGTAAAAAACGGCTCGAAGACGTGCGACTGCGTATCCTCGTCCATGCCATGGCCGGTATCGCGCACGATCAACGCCACATAGGAACCGGGTTCTGCGCCCATCGGCGGACGGTTCCTGCGTTGTCCGAACTGCACATTGCTGGTCTCCACCGTGAGGCGGCCACCGTTCGGCATGGCATCGCGGGCATTCACCGCAAGGTTCATGATCACCTGCTCCACCTGACCGGGATCCGCCTTCAACTGTCCCAGCCCCGGATCCAGCACCGTGCAGAGCTCGACGATGTCCTCGCCCAGCAACCGTCGCAACATGCCTTCCATATTGTGGATCACCGAATTCAGATCCAGCACTTTCGGCGCAATGAATTGGCGGCGACTGAACGCCAACAGCTGTCCGGTGAGACCGGAGGCGCGATCCGCCGCCTTCTTCACTTCCTCCAGTTCCTTCCGGAATCCATCCGTAGGCGCCAGGCGGCTCAACACCAGTTCGCTGTATCCACGAATCACCGTCAGCATGTTGTTGAAGTCGTGCGCCACACCGCCGGCCAGCCGTCCGACGGCTTCCATTTTTTGCGACTGCTGGAGCTGCGCTTCCGTGCGCCGCAACGCATCCTCGGCCCGCGCGCGTTCGCCGAACTGGCCGATTTTCAGTCCGACGTCGGCCACCATCTTCAACAGCTGCTCATCCGGCTGCTTGATCTCGCGCCGGAACAACTCGATCACACCCTCCACTTCGGTGCCGACCCGAACGGGAAATCCGAAGGCCCCGTGCAACCCCACTCTGGCGGCGGCGCCACCGCGAGGGAAATTGGCCTCCTGCACCACGTCTTTGATCCACGTCGGTTCCCCGGCCTGCCAAATCCGTCCGGGAAGTCCCTTGCCGATCGTAAAGGTATGTTGCCACGTGTCCAACACAAACTCTTCGGCGTTCAATGCGGGCGACTGCCAGACATCCAGACAACGCAGCACACTGCCCTGCCGATCGAGCCGCCAGAATATCCCCAACTCCCATTCGAGACTTTCGCAGATGGCCTGCAGGATCTTCGGCCCCGCTTCTTCCAGCGTCCGCGATTCCGCCAAGACGCGCGTGACCGCGTACTGAGACGCGAGTTGGCGCTCGGTGCGTTTGCGAGCCGTAATATCCCGGATGAACGCGCTGAAAATATAGGCATCGCCCAGCCGGGCCGGAGAAATGGTGATTTCGACGGGAAACTCATGACCGTCGCGGTGGGATCCCATCATCTCAATCCGTCGATTGAGGAGTGCGCCCTGCCCGGTGTCCAGGAAATGGCGCAACCCGCGCTCATGCGCCTCCCGATCGCGCACAGGAATCACCGTTTCGGACACGCGGCGGCCGAGCGCTTCCTCCCGCTCCCAGCCGAAAATATTGACCGCCTGCGCATTCCAATCCGTAATGATGCCGCCCGCATCCATAGAAATCACGGCGTCCAGCGCCGTATCGACGATAACCCGGTTGCGTTCCTGACTCTGCAGCAACGCGGCCTCCGCGGCACGCGCCCATTCACTTTCCTGCTGCGCCTGGCGATGCTGTTCACGCAATCGACCGGTGGCCCAGAGCAACAGTCCGACCATCGGAAGCCAGACGACGACACCGGCCATGCCCAGTTTCCACATCATGGCTCGAATCGGCAGGAGAATGAGGTCCCGATCCATCCGCAGCAGGATCGTCCACTGCAACCCGGAATAGTCGCCATACCCCTTGGTTTGGGAATAGCCCGTGACGACCGGTACGCGACGGCGAGCATGCATTTCTTCGACGTATCCCGCCTTGCCGGACCGGCTCAACAGCACCGAGGGCAACCCTAGTTCCGTGAGATTCACCCGATCGATGCCGGAAAAAGCCGAATCCACGAACACGACACCGGCTTTCGTCAGAAATTGATACTCGAAGGGGCCGGCGGAGCCGTCGGTTTGTTGAATTTCACGGACCGTTTCAATGAGGACATCTTCCAGCATCGGCAGCCCGATGCGAGTCGTCACGGCACCGAGAAACTGGCCGCCGACACTCAGAATGGGGGCCGTAAAGGCCACCGACTCGATCTTATGATTCGATTCATGGATCTCGACTTCGTCTACCTGCACGGTTCCGGTCTGCCGCACCCGGTCGAACCAGCCGCTCCGGCTATAGTCCTGACCGATCACGGCGGAGTCCGTCGCCGCCACCATACGCCCATGGGCGTCCGTCACACCCAGCCAAAGATAGACCGGCGCATAGGTTTCCTTCATCCACTGCAGATATTCGTTGATGTATTTTTTATCGAGGGCGCGATCGGAAAAGGCCCGAGCCATCATACGAACATCCGCATGGCGTTCGAACAACAACCGATCGAGTTTGTCCGCAATTTCCGCGGAGGCCAGCGTGAGATTTTCTCCGGTCGCCTCGACCATTCGCACTTCAATGGAGCGGAGCATCACCACACCGATCACAAGCGCCACAATAGTCACGCCGACGATCAGGACAGGTAACCAGGGATAGGACCGACGCGGGGAACCGGCAGGAAGGGAAACGGCCATACTCAGCACTCCGTCACTATGTAGTTGGGTAACAATCGTGCGGGATGATACCACTGCTTGGAACGCGCCAGACTCGGCAGGCCGGAATCATCCATCGTATTGATCCAACATGCCCCTTTCGCGCGAGCTTGGCGACAGAATTCACGAAACACAAACGGCCCGAGCCCCACAATATCCCGATCGGCGATTTCCAGCAACACACAAAACACCGACGGGTTGAGCCACAGTCCCATCGTATAGGCCCGGATACGGCCCCCAACCCGAACCACTGCGCCGGTCAGCCCGAGTTCGGCTGTGTCAGACAATGCCGTCTCATGCGCGCCGGCGGCATCCGCCAACAGCGCAGAGGCCCAATCATCGGCACCGGCCCGCTGCTTCTGTTCCCGCCATTCATGAAACAAACTGACACAGGCTCGTTGGTCCCGGGGCTCATAGGGCTCAAGTATCCCGCCCCGTTCCCGGATAAATCGATTGCACGCGGCCCGCGGGGATTTCAATAACTCGCCGGACAAGTCGGACAGAGCCGACGCCTCGTAGAGATAGTCGGGCTCTTTCGCAGTCGCACGGTAGCCCAATGCGCGAACCTCATCGATACAGGCCTCCGGCACATTCTCGACCCGCGTGACCCGGGAATCGCCGTTCCGTTCACGCATGAAACGAAAGGCCTCGGCCAACGGCTGCGCAAGAGGCCCCGCCCCAAGCGGCGGCAGGGCCATGAACAGGCCATCGGGGCAGTCGGCGAACACACAGAGATGGTCGTGAAGCACGGCCCAGGAATAGGTCACGCGATGCCGCCAGATGTAATGGTAGGCGAAGGATGCGGCGGCGAGCGGCGTTCCCTGAACACCGGCACTGACGGCGAGCGCCGCTTCCATGCGTCCTCGATCCCCGAGCGTGAGGGCCTGCGTCCTCACCTGCATCCGCCCCTGCCGCAACCGTTCGGTCACGCGTTCAAGCGGCCGCAATACGATCACGTCTTCCTGAAATCGCCCGATGAGCCTGGGATACCGCACGAGCGTCTCCACCCTGGCATCCTGCTCGATCCATCCGGCAACTTCGTCGGCAGCCTGCGCCACGAGCGGTGAAGACTGGTCCCTCATATACGGGCACTTCGTATCCCATCCCAACAGCACCTGCTCATGCATGGCATCCCACATCAAGGCAAACGGGTAGAGCCGGCAATCGAGGGGACGGGCCTCATAGATGCGACACTGCGAGGTTGCACAATCGAAGGCCGGACAGACGTACCCCTCCCCATCCGGATTCGGAACCAGGTCGATTTGTGAACCATCGGGGTGTGGAAACAGCGCAGGGGGAAGCCCGGCCGAAGTTGCAGTCCCGATTTCATCGGCGGTAAAGAAGGGCCGCAGGAAACTGTCTCGCTCCGGAAACCGGCAACAAACATCGCAACTGAGGCAGGCGGAACTCGGCACGATCTGCAGGAGAGGATCACCCCCGGGACGTGAAGCATGTGTCGGGACAATTGGCACGAATGAACTCGTCATGAGCTGTGAGCGCATTGTAGCACTAACAGACTGAGCGGCCTACTAATCGGAACGTTTCACCCCCCGCGTGACCGAGCTCTCACGGGGCGGCAACGGATCGCTCCTCGAACAGCTCAGGCGTTCCGCTGACTTGTACCGGTGTCAGAGGCCATGGTACGATTTGCTCACCTCGAATCCAAACGCGAGTGCGAGGCATGCGACTGCGCTGCGAGTCTCGAGGATATTGCATTGGCACTGGCACAACATTCACGTGAGCCATTGAACTCCGACGAAGCCCGCCGACGTTGTCTCGCAATTCGTGATGCTCTCGTTCGCGCCGGGATCTACGGCCAGGCCGAAGCCGGCGACGGTGCGGCAACGACCGGCTCCTCAATTCAGTCGCCACGGTTCCGCCTGTCGCCAACGCCCTTTCCGCTCTCCTCCTCGGACGTCACGTTTTTTCAGCAACTGGGACAGGACCTCCTCTCCTTCTACAGGGCTCTCAACCGTCTGTATCAGGACAGCATCCGTGGAACTCAGCCCGCCTGGGTGGCGGCCTATCTCGACCAGGGCAAGCCGGAATCGCTGATCACCTTTAGCCGGATGAACCGTTTCCGCACCCTCATTCCCGGCATCATCCGACCCGACGTGATTCCAACCGCCGACGGCATGGTGATCACAGAGCTCGATTCGGTACCGGGCGGGATCGGCCTGACCGGTTGCCTGACTCGCGCCTATGATGATCAGTCCGCCATGGAACACCGGCCCCCCGGCCTGGCGCCTGAACGCTCTCCCCTCATCGCAGGGCGTGACGGGATGTTGCAAGGCTTCGCCGCCATGCTGCGCGCCCAGCAAGGAGAGCAGGAAGGGTGCCTGGCGATTGTCGTCTCCGATGAGGCCAAGGAATACCGCGCGGAGATGGAATGGATGGCCCAACGATTGCGTGACATCGGACATCAGGCCTACTGTGTTGAACCACGGGCGGTGCATTTCTCGGAAGAGGGTCTGTTTCTGCAGGAAGACACCGGACCACGGCCGATCGGCTTACTCTACCGATTTTTCGAACTGTTCGACTTGAAGAACATCCCCAAGGCAGAACTCGTGATGTATGCCGCCAAGAAGGGGCATGTGACGGTCACGCCGCCCTACAAACCCGCGCTTGAAGAAAAGCTGGCGTTCGCACTGTTTCACCATCCGGAACTAACTCCGTTTTGGGACCAGGCATTACGTCCCGAAACCGCCGTCAACTTGCGACGATTGCTGCCGAGAACCTGGATCCTCGACCCGCAACCGGTACCTCCTTCCGCGGTCATCCCGCACCTCACGATCAGCGGCCGCGCGGTGTCGGACTTCCGGCGATTAGCCCAGACGACCCAAAAGGAACGCCAGTTGGTGCTCAAACCATCGGGATTTTCCGAACTGGCCTGGGGTAGCCGGGGCGTGTCCATCGGGCACGATCTGCCGCAGGTCGAGTGGGCCGCGGCATTGGAGCAGGCGCTCCAGGCGTTCCCGGCGACGCCCTATGTCCTTCAGGAATTCCATAAGGGCCGCCTGTTCGAGTTGTCCTATCTCGACGAACGGAACGACACGGTGCTCCCGATGTCCGGGAGAGTCCGCTTGTCTCCCTACTATTTCGTCGTCGGCGACAAAGCTGAACTCGGCGGGATTCTCGCGACCCTCTGCCCTGCCAACAAGAAAATCATCCACGGTATGGTCGACGCGATCATGGCGCCCTGTGCCGTCGCGCAAGACCTCGCCTCATGAGGGAACCTGATGATCGCTGCAGCAGAACCGGTTCATTGGCAGATGCCCACTCAACCTTTTGCCCCATAGGTACGCATGGCTCTCACGCTCTATCATGTCCAATGGTGCCCGGATTGTGCGGTCGTTCGGGACCGCCTGGACGAACTGAAACTCTCCTACGAAGACGTGGTGGTTCCGGACTTTCGTCCGATGCGCACACAAGTCTTCGAGGTGTCGGGTCAATACTATGTTCCTGTCTTGAAAGACGGAGACACGGTGCTGACGGAAACCCACGACATTCTTGCTCACCTGGACACACAATACGACAAGGCACGACCGTGAGGACTTTGCCCGGATCTGCAGCGCGAGCGCCGATCCCGGACCCGCCCCGATTTCACGGGGAGGCGCCGGCCCAGAGAGCTCGACCACTTAGCACGTTCTTGACGAACAGTGGTCGTCCGTGTGCGGTTCAGGGCCGGCTGCGATCACGTATTTCCATACGCATCACCTGCAGGCTGTTGAAAAAGTCCGCCCAGCAAGGCCGCTGAGCGATGCGAGAGCGCCGCGGGCGGACTTTTTCAACAGCCTGTTAGAAAGGATAGAGACGTGGAGGACTGGAGACGTATTCTGGCTCAGAGCGTGGTCAAGCCGAAGGATTTGGCGGATCGGCTCGGTGTCGACCCGAAGGAAATCGAGGACATCGTGGGGGACTACCCCATGCGGATTACGCCGACCGTGCTGGCCACCATCAAGGAGAAGGGCGATGCGATCTGGAAACAGGTCGTGCCCGATCGCGCGGAGATGGCCGATGCGGATGCGGAAGACGATCCGCTCGAAGAAGATCTGATGAGCCCCGTGCCCCACTTGGTCCACCGGTACCCCGACCGCGTCCTCTTGATGGTCACGAATCAGTGTCCGATCTATTGCCGGTTTTGCACGCGCAAACGGCTGGTGGGCAAACCGGGCTTCCTCAAGAAAGGGGAGCTGGACCGGGCCATCGCGTACCTGCGCGAACATCAGGAAGTGCGGGATGTGATTTTGTCCGGGGGCGACCCGCTCCTGCTGCCGGATCATCTATTGGAACGCATACTCAAATCCCTTCGCACCATTCCCCACTTGGAACTGATCCGGATCGGCACGCGCGTACCGGGCAGCCTGCCCGAACGCATCACGCCCAAACTCTGCGAGATCATCAAGAAATATCACCCGTTCTACATGAACCTGCACTTCAACCACCCGGACGAATTGACCCCGGAGGTCAAACGCGCCTGCGGGATGTTGGCCGACGCCGGGGTTCCCCTCGGCGCACAGACTGTGTTACTGAAGGGGGTCAACGACGACCCCGAGGTCATGAAGCGCCTGATGCATCAATTGTTGCTGGCACGCGTGAAGCCCTATTATCTGTATCAAGCCGACCTGACGAAGGGGACGAATCATTTCCGGACGTCGGTGGAAACCGGCCTCAAGATCATCAAGTCGTTGCAGGGCCACACCAGCGGCATGGGCGTTCCCCACTTCGTGATCGATGCGCCCGGCGGCGGAGGCAAAATTCCACTGCTGCCCGCGGACTACCTGGTCAACCTGGATGAAGACAGCGCCGTGTTGAGAAATTACGAAAACCGGACCTTCCACTACCCCCAGCCCGGTTCCGCTCCAGGACGCGAACTGCCGATGGTCGGCGCCCATCCTTCCTGGGCCTCCACAGGCAACGGCTGCGACGGAGGGGGTGAACACCTGTGACCCGGGCCGCATCGTCAAAAGGGATTCTGCCGTACCAGCACATCACGCAGCTGATTGCCCGTAGATCCATCACCTCGGAGCATCCGATCGAGGACCGGCAAATTCAACCGGCCAGCCTGGACTTACGGCTTGGAAAGAAAGCGTACCGGCTGATCAGCAGCTTCCTGCCGGAGTTGTCGGCGATCAGCAGCCGCCTCAATGTGCTCGACTTTTACCAGTCCGACCTCGTGATGTACGAGATGGACCTCACGCAGGGCGCCATACTCGAGAAGGGCCATGTGTATCTGGTCCCGCTCCTCGAACAACTGGACCTGCCGGCCACGCTCCGCGCACGCGCCAATCCCAAAAGCACCACCGGGCGGCTGGATGTCTTCACCCGCGTCGTGACCGACTTGAATGCGGGGTTCGATGAAATCCGGGCCGGCTACCGGGGGCCGCTCTATCTGGAAGTGGTGCCGCGCTCTTTCGCCATCAAGGTACGCACCGGTGACTCCCTGAATCAGATTCGTTTCGTGCGCGGCGATGCCACGGTCTCCGACAGTGCCCTGCAAAAGCTCCACGGGACCGATCCGCTCCTCTTTCATAATGCCTCGCCGCCGAAGGCGCTCCCTCAGAAGGAATTCCGCACAGATCGCGGCCTCTTCTTGCGAATCGACCTCACCGGAAGTGCGCGGGAAGACGCGGTCATCGGCTACCGGGCCAAGAAAAATAGCCATGTCATCGATCTGGCCAAAATCGGACATTACGCGGCCCTCGACTTCTGGGAACCCCTGAAACGGCACCGGCAGGACAGTCTCCTGCTGGAACCGGAGGAGTTTTATATCCTGGCGTCCAAAGAGCGTATTCGGGTGCCGCCGGGTTATGCCGCGGAGATGGTCGCCTACGAAGCGGCCTGCGGCGAACTGCGCACCCACTATGCCGGCTTCTTCGACCCGGGGTTCGGCTATGGAGACGGCAAGATGCGGGGCACTCAGGTCGTCCTGGAAGTCCGCCCGCACGATGTCCCGTTCCTCATTCATGACGGGCAAACCTTCTTCAAAGTAGTGTATGATCGGATGCTCACGGTGCCGACACAGGTATACGGGACGGCGCTCGGCTCGTCATACCAACGGCAAGCCCTCACCCTCAGCAAGCACTTTAAGGCCTAAACATGGCACCACCCAGCGACCTTCCAGATCCCTCGACCCGTCCGTCCAGACCCTCCTCGAACCAGGAGGGACCCGAAGAAGAAAGCGGCTCGGACCGCCAGGCGCATGTCGCCGGGATGATGGTCGGCACAGCCTTGATGTTCATCGGCTTTCTCGACGTGTTCCTCTCCATCAGCGGAGGGTTCGAAATCAACGTGGTGCCGCTGCTGATCTATTTCAGCGGCATCGCCGTCTGGGCCAATGCCGTGGTCGAAAATCCGACGATTCGTTACTCCCTGATGGCCGGATCCGTCCTGATCAGTCTGGCATTTTTCCACTATGGCGAGGTGCTGTTCTGGCACAAGCAGGTGGTGTTCTGGTCCACCGTCGTCGTAGTGATGTATTTCATGTTCAACGAGCCGAAACAGGCGACCTGAAGAGCCGCGCACCGCATCCATCCTAGGAGCAGGCCGGTGAATTCATCGCTCCTCTACCCTCGCCGATGACCATCGCCGTCATCATCCCGGTTCTCAACGAAGCCCGCGGTATCGGTCAGACCCTTTCACACACGGCGAAGCTCGGATTCGACGATCTCATCATCGTGGACGGCGGCAGTTCGGATCAGACGTGCGCCGTCGTGGAGTCCCGTGCCGGCCACCTTTCGAACAGGCCCTCACCGGCATCGCCGCCTATCCGCCTTCTGAAGGCCCCGGCAGGTCGCGCGCGGCAGCTCAACGCCGGTGCCGGCGCCAGCCAGTGCGAGGTCCTGCTGTTCCTTCACGCCGACACCCAACTCCCCTCGAACGCCCGACAGGCCATCGCCACCGCGCTGTCCGACAAGGCTTGCGTGGGCGGACGCTTCGACGTCCGCTTCGACTCCCCTCGTCCGATAGCCCGCCTCGTTGGACGCATGATGAATCTGCGTTCCCGCTGGAGCGGCATTGCCACAGGCGACCAGGCCCTCTTCGTCCGACGGGATATCTTCGAGCGGATCGGACGCTTCGCAGAGATCCCGTTGATGGAGGACATCGAGTTCTCCCGCCGCCTCAAACGCGCAGGGCGCCTCGCCCCGCTGCGTCATCAAGTGGTCACCGCCTTCCGTCGGTGGGAACGGAACGGCCCGGTCCGCACAATTCTGTTGATGTGGACCCTCCGCTTCCTGTACTGGATCGGAGTCAGCCCCTATCAACTTCAACATTTTTACCGCAATGTGAGATAAATCCATGAGTGCTCCCCCTCCGGATCGCAAACAGCCCGCCTCGGCAGCCCTGGTGATCTTCGCCAAAGCTCCGATCCCGGGACAGGTCAAAACACGCCTCTGCCCGGGTCTGACTGAAGACGAGGCCGCCACCCTTCACGGCAGCTTCGTCCTCGACACGCTCGAGCGCACCAAGGCGGCGGTGCATAAGTTCAAACTCCCTGTCGACCGCTTTCTGGCCTGTGCGCCGTCGAGCACGCATGTGTTTTTCAGAATCATGGAAGCGCGGCATGGAGTGACGCTCCTCGACCAACAAGGCGACAACCTGGGGGACAGGATGGCGCAGGCGTTCAGTACGCTCTCCGCCCGAGGGTACCGGCACGTTTTCCTCGTGGGAACCGACGTCCCCTCTCTGCCCCTGACCCATTATCGCGATGCGGTGCAGTCTCTCACCCGGCACGACCTGGTCCTCGGTCCGGCGAAAGACGGCGGCTACTATCTGATCGGCATGACGGCCCCTCACCCCGAGCTGTTCGCGGATATTCCCTGGTCCACGGATCAGGTCACGGCGCTCACACAGCAGAAAGCGACGGCGGCGGCATTGAAGACCGCCTTGCTCCCCGTCTGGAGCGATGTGGACACCCTCGACGATCTTCACGCCTTGATCGACGACTGCGCAGCGGATAAAAAGCGCCCCAAACAGGAACGAGTGTATTCGCAACGAACGGCCGGTACGCTGGAGTTGCTCGCCAAACGCCTGCGCACACGTGAGGCCCAATAGTTTGTCGACAAACTAACTAACGACCCCGGAAATGGAGTTGTGCCCCCCATGCACAGACAGAACCGGAATACCCCGCAGGCTGCTCAGAAAAGCCCTAGCCCGCACTATTCATGAGCACTTCTGCTGCAATCGCCGATTCACGGCTACGACGGGCCTTCGGCCGGCGGGCTCGCCCCTCGGACCCTCAACGTACTGCACGAGTACGCGTCGGGTCCTCCCGGCTCCGCGCGCCGGTCTCGCCACGCGACTCGGCGCTTTCGCGACGAACCGTCATGAATAATGCGGGCTAGCACGTGAAGAGGCGACTCGTGCTTGTGCCCTACGGTGAGCCTCGGCGCGATGCGAGAACGCCGCTGGCGAATTTTCTCAACAGCCTGTTCACGGAGTCCCTATGACGAAGAAAGTTGCCCTCATCACCGGCGGCGCCAAGGGAATCGGCCGCGCCATCGCGTTGGATCTCGCCGCCCAACAGTGGTCCGTGGCTATCTGCTACCGCACCAGCAACGCTGCCGCAGATGAAACCAGCGCGGCCATCACGGCACTCGGCGGGCAAGCCTTGGCGGTGCAATGTGACGTGTCCGACCCGCAGGCCGCCGGCGACTTGGTCTCCCGGGTCGAAAGCCGGTGGGGGAGGATCGACGCACTGATCAACGGCGCCGGCCCCTATCACCGCGTCAATCTCTTCGACGAGACGCCGGCGGGCTGGCGTGAAATGTTCGAGGGAAACTTACACCCGATCTTTTATCTTGGGCAGGCGGTCGCACCGGGGATGAAGGCACGGAAGCAGGGACGCATCATCAACTTCAGCATGGCCAATGCGGACCAGATGGTGGCCCAGCCCGAGGTGACGGGGCACTATATCGCCAAAGCCGGCGTGTTAATTCTCACCAGGACACTGGCAAAACTGCTCGCCCCCTACGGCATTACCGTCAACGCCATCTCTCCGGGTTTTATCGATTCCGGCAGCGCGCCGCCGGAGGAATTGGCCGGTGTGGTCAAACGAATTCCCGCCGGATACATCGGGAGCGTGGGCGATACGGTCGCGGCCGTGCGATACTTGCTCAGCGAGGAGGCGCGCTACGTCAACGGCGCCAATCTGCACCTCAGCGGCGCATGGGGCATTTAATGAGGCGCACACTCACGTGGCCAAGAAGAGAATGGCTCCGATGATCCCCGCCATGAGATAACTTTTTGAATCCTTGACCGCGAACACCACCGGATCGTCGTCCATTCGATTCCGGTAGGCCAGCATCCAGACTCGACTGATCCAGTACAGCATCACCGGACAGACCAGCCACAATACGTCCGCATGGGTGTACAGCAGCAGCACTTCTTTACTGCTGATGTAGAGCGCCAGGACCAGCACCGCCAGCAACCCACTCGCCGTGCCGATACTCGAGATATGCTCGAGATCCGTCACCCAGTACCCTCGCCCGTGTAGCTCCTTGCCTTCGGCCTCACCCGTGAGCCGCAATTCGGTAAACCGTTTCACCAAAGCCAGACTCAGGAAGAGAAACAACGAGAACGTCAGCAGCCAATGGGAGGGAGCCACCCCCGTCGCAGCCCCGCCGCCGTATACCCGCACGGTGTAGAGTTGGGCCAACACAATCACATCCAGCAGCACGAACTGTTTCAGATAGAACGAATACCCCGTCGTCAGAACCAGGTAGCCGGCCAGCACGAACAGAAATGGCGAGGGCAGCGCCAACGCCAGCACAAGCCCTCCCACAAGACACCCTGCAGCCAAGAGGAGCCCGAACGGAATCGAGAGGCTGCCGGACGCAAAGGGACGGTATTTTTTCCGTGGATGCCGGCGGTCGGACGCGAGGTCGAGACAGTCATTGACGATATAGACGGCAGAGGCGGAAAAACTGAATGACAGGAATGCCAGGGTGGCCTGCAGCATCAGGGCTCGGTTGGTGATTTGATGCGAGGCGACCACCGGGATAAACACCAGCACATTCTTCGCCCACTGATGCACGCGCAAGGCCTTGGCCACCTGCTTCAGCCATGTCACCGGCTCGCTGAACACGCGACTCACCGGGGTCAGCGTTTGCGCGCGACTCACCAATCCGGCAGCGGCATTGACGACGATTGCTTCGTTAGCCTCGGCCCACACCGGTAAATCGGCGGTCGAGTTTCCCGCATAGGCAAATCGGCGAGCCCCGTATCGCTCAACCAGCAGGGCAACCTTGCGCGCGCCCTTGAGGTTGGTCGAGGCATCGCTCCCGAACACCCGCTCATCGAACAGCCCGAGATGAGCCGCCACGGCGCGGGCAAAACTCTCATGACTGGCTGTGGCCAACACTAGCTCACGGCCGGACCGGCGTTCGTTGGAGAGAAACTCGACCAGCGCCTGGTCATACGGGAGCGTGCTGGCATCGAGTGTCACCCGGCGGGCAATTTCATGCTTGAAAGAGGCTTTGCCCTTCAGCAGCCAGAAGGGAAGCCGAAAGACCGAGAGCGGACTCTGCTTCAGCAGCGCCAACAGCGATTCCCAGAGCAGATCGGTCCTGATGAGCGTGCCATCAAGATCGACACACAGGGGGCTTTTGGGTTGGAAATCTTCACTCATGACACGCAGGAGGGATTCTATCGGCACGGGTGAATCCAGGCAAGCAGATACGACGAACTTGGAGGGACTCAAGAGCTCGTGCGTGGGCGGGGATCGAACCGACTGCCCGTGAAGGCCGGTACGGATCGGAGTGAAGAACGGACGCCGGCTCGGCGCTTATTCAGCTCCGAACGCCTTCTTGAGCAAGGGCATCACTTCACCCTTGGCTTCCATAGGGTCCAGAATATCCGTGTCGCCGTAAAACTGCCCGTCGATGAACACCTTCGGTAACGTCGGCCAGTTCGTCAATTTGGTCAACGCCTCGCGTTTGGCCGGCTGGGACAGCACGTCGATCAGTTCGTAGGGATAGCCGTATTTTTCGAAAAAGTGCATGGTCTCCCTCGTAAACCCGCACATCGGCATGGCTTTCGTGCCCTTGCCGTAGATCAGAATCTTGTTCGCTTTGATTTCTTGTTGAATTTCGTCTTCGATCGGGTCAGCCATCTGTCCCTCCTCTATGTGTTCACTTCTTCCGGTGTCTTGGCTGTAATCTCCAAAGCATGGATACGTCCGTCTTTCATCGGAGCGGCCAGGGCCTGGTAGACCATTCGATGTCGGTCCAGAAGATTCTTGCCGAGAAATCCGCCCGAGGTCACCCGCACGATCAAATGGTCCTGCGTGCCGGTCTTATCGATCACGGTCACGGCAGCATCAGGAAACACCTGACGAATGAATGCGGTCACAGCGTCTGCGGTAATCATCGTTCTGGAGAATAACGCATACAGGAAGCCGAAGGCAATCTGAACCACCGACATTTCATCGCTGAGCAGGACAACCTGCGTGTCGAACGCATGGATATTTGAGGGACAGCCCGCTACACTGCGCTATTGCGTCAATCCATCCGGACCTCGCATTCACCCAGGATGAAAGGAGAAGACTCATGGTCCAGCCACATTCACGTCGCCCCCGTCGCCTGTCACGGATCACTCTGTGCGTCGTACTGCTTGTCCTTGGATGCCAGTCGACCCTGTCCGTGCGAACAGCCGCAGCCGCAGGCTCCGGGTCGGAAGCCATTCAAGGGTTGGGAAGTTACTTCCTGACACTGCCGTATGGCGGCATCAAAATGGCCGTCGCCGTACTCGGCGCGGTCGCCGGAGGAATGGGGTTTATCTTCACCGGCGGGGACAAAGTGACCGCTGAAAAAATCTGGAGCCCGGCCCTGGGCGGCGAATATGTCGTGACACCTGCACATCTCCGGGGCGAGAAGGACTTACATTTCTTCGGCAACACCCCGTCTAAGTAGCGCCTCTTTTTAGGAGCCGGTCTCGACCGGTCCACTCCACAGCCACGGCCTACTGAACCGTTCCAATTCCAAATCTGATCGACAAGCCGGTGGTGCATTTCACCCGGCCTGGTGGATCCCAACCACCAGGCCGGACCTCCTCCTCACTTACTTTTCCTAACATACTGAAATCGCAGTCCTCTTCAGACTTCCTTCATTGGCATGTGTGTTGCTGTAACTCAACAGCAAGGACGACAGACGGCATCAACAAACGACACAACCACCAAGGAGGGGATCATGGGAGAATTTAAATCGGGCTTCTTCATGAGCGAGTCTGCTTGCAACGGTCGTGTGCTCGTGGTCGACGATGAACCGGACATCCGCAAAGTCGTTCGCATGACCTTGCAGAAGGCCGGGTACGAGGTCATCGAGGCGGAGAACGGGGAAAAGGCTATCGAGGCCATCAACACCGGAGAAAACCGGCTGCTACTGGACGTGCTCATCTGCGACATCCGCATGCCGAAGATCAACGGAGTTGAGGCCATTGCCTACTTTCAACAGGAATGGCCACGGGTGCCGATCATTGTCCTGACCGGCTTCCCCGACACCGACATGGCGACCTCGTTCCTACGAAGCGGCGTGGTCGACTATCTGGTCAAACCGGTCGAAGGGGAAAAGCTCCGCACGGCCGTGGCCAGGGCGATGGAACAGCGGGAACTTGCCCAGCTGTAGCGTCACCCATCCCGACCGGCAACGCCACACCTCCACGTCGGGGAGGTCTCCCAGACCTCTCCGACGACAAGGTGCGAGTCAGTAAGACTTACTGCCGGCCGGACCTCGCACCACACCACGGAATGCGGCCATGAAACTCTGCTCGACGAGAATCGCCATCATCGGTGCCGGAAAAGGCGGAACCGCCCTCCTGGATCTTCTCCATCAGATCCCGGATGTGGAGATCGTCGGCATTGCGGACAGGGATCCGACGGCTCCGGGACTCAAGCGGGCGCGAGACCTGAATGTGCTGGTCGCGGAACGGGTAGAGAACCTCATCCAGAATCATGGGGTGAACCTGATCATGGATGTGACGGGCGACCCATCCATGGAACCGCTCATCCACACCCTGAAGCGTCCCGGCGCCGAGGTCCTGAGCGGAGCCGCCACCAGACTCCTCTGGAAGCTCGTCCAACATCAGTCGAAATTGGAAGCCGAATTGTTTCAGGCGGACAAACTCGCCGGGCTGGGCTCTTTCGCGGCCGGCATCGCGCACGACATCAACAATCCGCTGCAGTTGATTCTCGGACTGGCCGAAAACCTGGAAGAAGAGCAGGACCTCGCGGTCGTCCACGAGCAGGCTCGCGACATCACGCAGGCGGTCAAACGCACCAGCGCCATCTGTCGCGATCTGACGCGCTACGCCAGACGCAACGGCGCCGGCGAAGAGGTCATGGTCAACCTCAATACCAAGCTGGATGAAGCACTGAGAATCGCCCGTTATGCCGTGACGCTGCAAGACGTCACCGTCGTCAAACGCTATGCGGAAGAAGCCAACGTGATGGGCAATCCAGACGAATTGCTGCATGTCTTCGTCAACCTGATCACGAACGCGGTCCAAGCCATCACCGATCACGGCACATTGACGCTCCAAACCACGGTCGGGCCGGACGGACTGGTCAGCGCCTCGGTCAGCGATACGGGGTGCGGCATCCCCAAGGAAGCCTTCTCGAAAATTTTTGAACCGCTGTACACCACCAAACCTCCCGGGAAAGGCACGGGGTTGGGGTTGTACAATGTGATGTCGGTGATCTCAAAAATGGACGGTCACATTTGCGTCGAAAGCGACGTGGGCGTGGGCACGACCTTCCGCATCGAATTTCCACAGGTGCAGCCGACCATATCATGCGCGCCACTATGACGAATCCATCGGGCTCCTTCTCGAACGCCCTCGGGTGGGGCCTGAAACGCAAGCTCATCGTATCCATGCTGATGGTCGGTGTGGTTCCCCTCCTGCTCGGCCTTAGCCTGGCCTTCCTGCAAGGCTCGAAGGAAATCCAGGTCGTCAGCGGGGAAAGCTTCCAGGCGCTGGCCACGGAGGCAGCCCGCAAATTGGACCTGCTCGTGGCGGAAGAGGTGGCCAGGACCTCCCGCATCGCAGTCCACCCGGATATCGTGCGTGCGCTGGAACACCGTCGCGACGCGCTCCACACCTCCGATCAAAACGCTGCGCTGCCGACTCTCGTACAACAACGGGCCCGCTGGGCGGCAAAAGACCCGGCTGCAGTCAAAGCGATCACGGAAAATTCCACCGCCCTTCTTTTGCAGAGTTTTTACGCCGGCTCGCAGAGCGAACCGGACCAACTCCTGCCGCAGGTCGTGCGCGCCGCCACCAAGAAACTGTTCATCACGGATGTGCAGGGAAACCTCTTTGCCGCCCTGACGACCAAACCCGGATTCTCCCATGCCGACAGTCCCTGGTGGAAAGGCTCGTACAACAGAGGAGTCGGCCAGCTCTACATCGAAGATCTTCACTTCGACGAACAGGCCAATGCCTATGTCTTCAGCATTTCCCTGCCGGTCATGGACAGCCTTCGGTATGAAGTGGTGGGCGTGGTCCACCGGGTCATCGATGCCAAGGAATTCTTCTCTCCCTCGACCCACCCCATCCGGTTCGGCAAGACCGGCCATGTGATGCTCATCGACAGCCGAGGCATGGTCCTCAGCTGCCCGATCCTGCCGACCGGTGTTCAGCTCTCGGGCGCAACGCTGATCCCTCAGGTGACGGTGCGTCAACCCGGTTGGGTCACGGCCGACAGTGACGGACACGGCGGCCAGGGCACCGCCATCATCGGCTTTGCGCCCCTCCCCGAAACCAGTCGTGCCACGAACGGCGCGCTGGAAAGCGGCGCCTGGCACACCTTCGTCTGGCAATCCTCCGACGAGCTGTTCGCCCCGATCCGGCACCTCATGATGTGGATGATGATTCTTGCCGGGATCGCGCTCGGCTTGCTCGCCACACTGGGGTATTTCGCCGCCAGCCGGATTGTGACGCCGGTCAGACGACTGCAGGAGGCCGCGCGCCTCATCGGGCGAGGAGAATTGCAGGAGCCGATCCAGATTCACACGGGAGATGAGCTGGAAGAGCTGGCGGTCGAATTCAACCGCATGAACACGCAACTCGAAGCCGCCTTTGCCGGATTGAGCACCCAGGTGGAAGAAAAAACACAGGAAGTGCAGTACCTCCAGAAATCGACGGATCAGGTGCTCGACGCCGTCCCGACCCCGATCATCATGATCGACCAGCAAGGCCTCGTCCAATATATGAACCGCGCGTCCCGGGACGCGCTCCAGACGCAAGAGCACAACTGGTCCAGCCGCCCGCTGTTCGATCTGCTCCCGCTGGACGACGATCACCTCCAGACCCTGCGGCGAGACCTTAGGCTGGTCGAAGAAAACAAACCGATCGCGCCACCCCGCCCGGACCAGGAGCCCGCCCCGAAAGAGGCGCGCGACCCGCTCAATCAAACCCTCAGCCAGGCGTCCCCCTCAACCCGACGGGAATTACGGATCGGCTCGCACCTGTACCACTATGAATGGTTTCCGCTGGAAAGTCGTAGCGGGGCAGGCAAACGCTTCGGCCTCGTGCTGCGTGATACCACCGACGAAAGCCGGCTGCAGGACCAGCTGATCCAAGCTGAAAAATCAGGCAGCCTCGATGTGCTGACCGCCGGCATCGGCCACGAACTCAACAACCCGCTGTTTGGAATTCTGGGCCTCGGAGAGGCGATCCAGGAGGAAGCGGACCTGGCTCGCGCCAAGGGTTACGCGCAAGACATCGTCGGACACGGCCGAAAGATGGCGGCCATCATTCGGGACTTCACCGGAGTGGCGGCCCGTGAATCGAAAAGCCAACGTGTGCCGGTGGATGTGACCGCCCAATTGGAACAGGCCCTGGCCATTGTACAGACCTCGCACGACTGCCTCGGCCTGAACGTCCAGAAACACTATGTGGCGGTGTCGCCGGTGACGGCGTTGCCCGACCAGCTTCGCCTGGCGTTTATCAACATCCTTACCAATGCCATTCAGGCCATGAGCGGACGAGGCGACCTGTGGCTGACCACCGAAGAACAGGACGACCTGATTACGATCACGATACGGGACAACGGCCCCGGCATTCCCAAACACCATCTCGGCAAAGTCTTCGATCCGTTCTACACCACGAAGGGACAAGGGGAAGGATCGGGACTCGGTCTCACCGTGGCCCAGCGACTGATCAAGAAATTCGGCGGCGAGATTCGCCTGGAGAGTCCGGAGGGCCAGGGCACGACCTGTGTCATCACCCTGCCGGCGGACAAGGCCGGGGTACGAAAGGAGCAGCCATGCGTCTCATCCTGACAGTCATTCAGGCACGGTCGCTGTGGCTCGCACTGGCGCTGGCCTGCGCCTCGACCTACTCATTGCAGGCCAAAGATATCGCGCCGCCTCCGGGCATTCCTCCGGAAAAAGTGGCGGACTTCGTGCACGCGGTGCTGGATGCCGACCGAACCATCTACACGAACCAAGTCGTCAACCGGATGCAGGCCAAAGGCATCGTCTCCGCCGCGGAACATTGGGAACACGAAAATGCCCTGCCCCTGCCCGCCCAGTTCCTTCAACATTCGGGCAAACTCGTGGCCGAGTCCGGACGAGGCATTCGCTATCGTCTCATCAGCCTCTGGCCCATCTACCAGCGGAATGCCCCCGCCACGGACTTGGAACGCCGGGCACTGGAGAGTTTTTCGCAGACCCCCGACCGGCCTTTCACCGGCATCGTGACCAGCGGCCGCAAACAATACTTTCAGGCCATCTATTCCGATCGGGCCATCTCAGCCGCCTGCGTGAAGTGTCACAACAGCCACCCGCTGAGCCCCAAGCGTGACTTCGCGTTGAATGACGTGATGGGGGGCATGACGATTACCATTCCCCTCGACTGACAGACCGGCGGGTGAACGACTGGTTACGATGCAGCCGGCGGGGCCGGAAGGTGCTGCTGGTAGTCGTCCCGGTAGATCTGCAGAGCGGTCAAAAACAGCCCGACAAGAATCGGCCCCAGAAACAATCCGAGGATCCCGTAGACCGCCAGGCCTCCAAGCACACTGAAGGTGAGAAGCAATACGGGAATCTCCGCGCCTTGCCCGATGAACAGCGGCTTGAGGATCTGATCGATCGTGGAGACGACCCCGATCCCCCAGGCCAGCATGACCAGCCCCTTCCCCACCGCGCCGGCCCAGAGGAGGTACAAGGCCACAGGCCCCCAGATGAGCGCCGTCCCGCCGAACGGAAGCGGTGCCAGGAGAATCGTCAGGGCCATCAACACCATGGGAAACGGCACACCCAGGACCGCATAGGCCCCTCCGGCGAGCAGCCCCTGCGCAATAGCCGTCAGCACGATCCCTTTCACCACGGCGCGAATGGTCTGATCCAGACGAGCCAGGATCTTGTCCTTGTGCGAGGCTTCCAACGGAATCAACGCATACAGCGACGCCAGCCAGTGGCGGCCGTCCTTGAAGAAGAAAAACAGGGTAAACATCATGACGAGGAAATCGGCAACCAGCATAAAAACATCCCGCACAAGATCGCTCAACTCCCCCACGATGAATCTGCTGAAGGTTTTCGCGCTCGAGAGCACAAATTGTTCGAGGTCGCTTTCCCTGCCCGTGAACCGCTCCAGCCACTCCCTCACCAGATGACCTCCCGGCAGCCCGGACAACCGGTCAGGCAACTGCTGAACGCCTCCGGAGGCAATCCATTCCCGCACCGCGCGGTCAGCGGATCCGGCCTCCTTCACCAGCATCACACTGAGCACCACCAGCGGCACCACGACCAGGGCCAGCGCAGCCAATGTCAGGAGCACGGCCGAATGCGATTCCCGTCCTCCCAACCAGGCGGTGAGACGGATGTGCAGGGGGAAACACAGATGCGCAAGAATCACTGCCCAGAGGACCGGAAACACGAAGGGGCGAAACATCAGCCCCATCTGATACAGCAGCGCCAGCAGCACGCCGAAAAAGCAGAGCGCAAAAATCTGTTGTCGATTCATAGTCGTGAAGAGGACTCGCGTTGCAGCCGTTGATAGCAGAACCTGCTCAGGATGTCACGCGTCGGTCTGACGACCGCTGTGCCTGAACAGGGAACTGCCGCCAAGCCGGGAGGAAACCCTACGAACCATAGGGCGCACGGGCTACGTAGCGTGAGGGCGGGAACGCGAGCCGTCAGGCGTTTTCGCCGAGCATGGCGACGGCCTTGGGACGCTGCGAGGAGATGTCCCGAACATTGCCGGGGAGTTTCTGGGCTTCGTCGCCCCAGGAGGCGACCCCCATATCCGACATCCCTTGAAACTTCGCCCCGTCTTCCATGGAGAACGCGGGCGCGTGGACTTCGCCGACGAGCAGACCGGTCTTCAGCAATTGAAGCCGTTCGGTCGCCCGCACCGTCGCCTTGATTTTTCCGCTGCTGATGATGGTCCCGGCTGTGATGGTCCCCTGCACGATGCCGTCTTCGCCGATCACGACGGTCCCCGTGGTGTGAAGATCGCCTTCCAATCGCCCGTCGATACGGACCGTGCCTTCAACGCGAATCTCGCCTCTGAGCAAGACCCCTTTGGCCAACAGGGTAATATTGTCGTTTTCCACAAAGCCGGACTTCTTCATCATCTCGCGCTCCTTCTCCCAGGCAGTGGCCGATGAACTGGAGGACCATCCCAACATGAGCCGAGCCTACACCAGCTTTTCGATCGCACCTAGGAAAAACCAAAACCACGCTTCACCCGTTCCCAGAATCCGCTGCCGTGCACTTCACAGTAGATCGAAGGTTCCGTACCTTCGATAAACAGCTCCGCCGACCGCTGCGGACACTTCGAGGTCGCCAACTGGGCCGACTGGGGATCGATGTCGCGCGTGACCACGGCAGGCGGCATCGCAAACTCACGCGTCGCAGCCGGCGAGATCCGGCGCACGAACTCCACCCACATCGGGAGCGCCGCCTGCGCTCCGGTCAGGTGCAACGCCTCCTCGTCGTCGAATCCCACCCACACGCCGACCACCACATCCGGCGTGTACCCGACAAACCAGGCGTCGCGATACCCGTCCGTCGTCCCGGTCTTTCCCGCCACGGTCCCGCGCAGGCCCATCGCCTTCGCCTTGGCCGCCGTGCCGCGCTCGACGACACCCTTGAGCAACGAGGTCATGACATAGGCCGCCTGAGGGGACACCGCTTGATGCCGTACCGGCGTATGATGCCAAGCGGGATCCCCTTCAGGAGTCATCACGGCCTGCAACGCCGAGGGAGCCACATAGAGCCCGCCTTGCGCCAGAGCCCCGTAGGCCGAGGTGATCTCCAACAGCGAGACGCCGGAAGTTCCCAACGCAATGGACAGATTGTCGGCCAGCGGGCTGCGAATCCCCAGCTTCTCTGCCATCTGGAGAATCCGCTTCGTCCCTACCGCCTGTGCAATCTTCACCGCGGGAATATTCAGCGACTGTTCGATCGCCGTCCGCACGGACACCGTGCCGTGGAACCGATGGTCGTAATTCTGCGGAGCCCAGACACCCGTCCCTGATTCGAATGTCACCGGTTCATCGACGATCGAGGTCGCCGCCGTAATCGGTTGGCCACCGGCCAATTCGCGACGGGCTTCCAATGCGGCGAGATACACCAACGGCTTAAACAACGAGCCGGGCTGGCGTTTCGCCTGCACGGCCCGGTTGAACTGGCTGGTGCGATAGTCGCGGCTCCCCACCATCGCCAGAATGCCGCCCGTTGCCGGATCGAGCGCCACCAGCGCGGCTTGCACCGGACTGCTGTGGCCGGTCAGCGCCGGATAGGCCGCTTCCAGTTTGCCCAGTTCACTCTCCAGCGTCTGAGTGGCCAGCCGTTGCAACACTGGATCGAGCGTCGTGTAGGCCCTGACGCCGTCCGGCAAGGGCGCCCCGGTCGTCTCTTCCACCTGTCTCAACAGATGGTCGACAAAAAACGGCGCATCGGCCAATGTGTCCTGCGGCGGCATCACCCTGACCGGCGTCATCACCGCCTGCTTCCACGCGTCGTCGCTCACGAGTCCCTGTTCGTGCAACCGGCCCAGCACCACATCGCGACGCTGCTTGGCCAGCGCCGGATTCCTCAGGGGTGAATAGGTATTCGGCCCCTTGATCATCCCGACCAGCAGCGCGGTCTCCTCCAAGCTCAATGCATCCACGCGTTTGCCGAAATACCGGTGCGCGGCCTCCCCGACTCCATAAATCGACACAGACCCGACCTGCCCGAGATAAATCTCGTTCGCATAACTTTCGAGGATCGCCTGTTTGCGGTATTTCGCCTCCAGGACCAACGCGGCAATCGACTCCTTGAGCTTCCGCCCGAACGTGCGTTGCGGAGAATAAAACAGGTTCTTCGCCAACTGCTGCGTGATCGTACTGCCGCCCTGGATGACCGTGCCCCGGGTCACATTCGTCCAGACCGCGCGGCCCACGGCAATGGGATCGATGCCGGGATGGCTGAAGAATCGCCGGTCTTCGATCGCCAGCAACACATCGAGAAACCGCGCCGGCAGATCGTCGTACGACACCCATTCCCGCACCTGCCGCGAGGCGCCGCGCAACCCGCTGATCAATTGCGGTTCCAGATAGGCGGGGAATAATTCGTCGCCCCCCGGAATCGACAGGACCTTCGTCACTCGCCCCTGGTCGAGCGCCAAACGGGCCGGAACCGGTCGCAGGTGAAAATCGGCAAACTCGTGCAAGTAAATATCGATCTCTGCAGGAGTGACACGATACTCGCCGGGGGTGCGCACGGCCGTCTCGACCGAGCGATAACCGAGCCGGTTGAGGCGCTCGATCAGATGAGCGGAAGCAATATCCAGGTCCGGCTTCAACAGAAACGGGGCGCCATAGATCAGGCGGGGAGGATGCTCGTCGCCGGCCGGCAAGGCCAGACTGGCCGAGAGGTAGAGCCCGTAGGCCAACGCACTTCCTGCGGCAAGGACTACGATGCCGGCCAAAACCAGAAGCCCCCGCACGATCCAGCGTCTGACGAGCATCACCACCACGTCCCCATCCGCCGAGCATACGCGATCCAGCGAACGAAATCACATGCGTGCAAACCGCTTCAGGAAGATCCTCCGTGGCACCCACGCTTGACAAAGCCCCGTGCCTTCTCTTAGATGAGCGCCACATTGCCGAATTTCTATGTCCGTGCTCCCATCGGGACGTCCGGAATACGCGTCGGCTCTGCGCGTCACACCCGTACAACGTTACTCGCACACGCCACGCGCCCGGACCGGCTGATTGCGTTACTGACAGATTCATTCACACGAGGAATATGACCGTGAGTATTCTATGTCTTCTTGATGCCGGTGATTCACAGGAACCCTGCGTGCCCGCGACAAGGCCGTCACACCACGAGAGAATTCGACGGTGGCGGCGGGGGAAGCACCACGGTGCCTCTTCACGGATGGTGTTCGCCTGTTGCGCGCTGATCGCCATGACCACGTTCCTCCCACCGGCAGCCCGGGCGGGAAGTTTTCGCATTTACGATCACAGTGCCTCGGCCACCGGTCAGGCGTCGGCATTCACGGCACAAGCCGACGATGCCTCCGCCGGGTACTATAATCCGGCCGGCATGACACAACTTCGCGGGGTTCAGTTCTCAGCCGGCACCACTCTCATCGCCGGCGGCTTCTCGTTCCAGAACGGCGCGGGCACCCAGGCCAACGGCGATCTTCGCGGGAGTGTAGCGGTGCCGCCTCCGTCGAACGTCTACCTTACGGCCAACCTCAAGGACCTCGGCATCGGCTCCTCCGACAGCACCGCCATCGGCTTGGCCGTCTTCAGTCCGTTCGGCACCTTGACACGCTGGCCGGACAGCAGTCCCTTCGCCACGGCGACTACCAAAGCCGCGTTCGAATTGATCGACATTCGCCCCTCCATCGCCTTCCGGCCGCTGCCGGATCTGGCGATCGGGCTGGGCGCGGACATCTACACCTTTTCCGGCGCCTTCGGAGAAGGGCAGGTTGAACGACAATTTCGCTGGCCCGGCGGGCTCGGCATCCCGGCCGGCACCGGCATGGAATTGAATGGGCGCGATACGGCCGCGGGCTTCAATGCCAGTCTGCTCTATACCCCGCTGCGTAATGCAGACGGACGGCCGCTCGTCAACATCGGCCTCATCTACCGCAGTCAGGCGACGCTGCATCTCGACGGGCAATTGCTCGCCGGCGGCACGCATGTGGCAGACGCCCGCTCGACCTTTGTAGTCCCTCAGGTTCTCACCGGCGGCATCGCGCTCTGGCCCGTCCGGGATAAAGAGCGGGAATGGAAGCTGGAATTGGACGTGGATTACACCGGCTGGAAATCGGTCCGCAATCTGGATACGACCCTGTCGAACGGTCTCACCATCGCCACCCCCGCCAACTGGACCAGTGGCTACACCGTCATGGTCGGCACCGAATACAAGTGGCTCAACCCCGCACCGCTGCCCGATTGGGACGTCGCCCTACGCGCCGGCTACTGGCATTCCCAGAAGGCGATTCCCGATCAGACCTTCAACCCTGCCATTCCCGACGGCGACAACCATGCCGTCTCCACCGGCTTCGGATTCATGTGCCGGGAACACGGCAAGTTTCTCGGGGTCATTCCCTGCGGAGGATCGGACAAATCCCTCAGCCCCAAAGGCCTCGGAATCGATGTGGCCTACCAGGCCATTCTGTACGAAGGCAGAACCGTCGCCGGGAACGTGAACCCCACCGTCAACGGAACGTATCGCACGACCTTACATGTGGGCTCCATCAATCTCCGTGTAAATTTTTGATGCCCGGCCTTCCAACGATCATGGTAAAGTAGGTGTACTTACGAGACCGGCGCGCATCGTGATGCTGCCATCGGTGCTCTGTGCGCGGTGAACCTGCTTCAGAGCGAGGCCTTCGTATGGATCGCCCATCCCACACCGATCCGGCCCCGGATCTGCACACCCTCCAAGTTCAGGTGTTGTACCGCAATATGCCTACCGGCGTGTTGGCGAGCGCCATCAATGCCGCCGTTCTCGCGGCGGTGGAATGGTCCGTCGTTCCGCATTCGCCCCTGCTCCTCTGGGTCATCGGTCTGTGGATGGTCGCCGCCGCACGGGCACTCCTGATCTTCAATTATCGGCGAGCGCGGCCGACCTCCTGGAGCAGCGCAGACTGGCACCGCTGGATGCTGGTGACCACCAGCATGGCGGGATTCGGATGGGGCAGCAGTGTGTATTTTCTGACGCTGGAGATTCCCCTCCCCTATGAATTGGTCCAACTGTTCGTGCTCGGCGGCATGACGGCCGGCGCGGTGTCCGTCCTCTCGGTCTCCTTTCCTTTGTTCTTGTGGTACGCGGTTCCGTTGACACTTCCGATCCTCGGACACCTTTTTCTCAGCGCACACGAATTCCATCTGATCATGGGAGGCATGGGCGTCCTGTTTCTCCTGGCCACCGTCCACTCGGCCTGGAACTTCAACCGCGTGCTGCTGTCTTCGATGCGCCTGCAACTGGAGAAGGTGGCCCTGGCACGGTCGCTGACGACCCGCACGGAGGCGGTGGAACGGCTGAATCAGGACATCACCAAAGAGATCCACGATCGCCGCGTCATCGAAGAGCAACTACGCACCGCGCAGACCGATCTGGAACAGCGCATCACCGAACGCACGGCCGACCTGGCCCAGGCCAACGCACGGCTCCAGAATGAAGTCCGGGAGCACCGGCGGACGGAAGGCGCGCGGCTTTCGAGCGAAAAGCGATTCAACTATCTCACCGACAATCTTAACCAGGGCGTATGGTTTGCGCAGGCCAATCCGCCGCAGGTCCTGTACGTCAATCCGGCCTTCGAGCGAATCTGGGGATTGCCTGCGGCGCGATTCTATGAACACCCGAAGCTCTGCCGGGACTTTATCCACCCGGACCACCGACAGGTCGTCAGCGAGGTCTACGATACGGAGATTGCGAATCCGACCGGACGCGACCTGCACCTGCTGTATCGGATCGTGCGGCCGGACGGGCAGGTGCGATGGATTCACGACCGGATGGTCATCCACCATACTCCGACGGGGGAAGTCGATAGTCTGAGCGGGATCACCGAAGACATTACGGAAGCCCGCGAACTGGAAGACCAATTGCGGCAGGCCCAGAAAATGGAGGCCGTCGGGCGATTGGCGGGAGGCGTGGCGCACGACTTCAACAATGTGATGACCGTCATCCTCGGCTACAGCGCGGTCCTGCTCCAGGAACTGAGCCAGAACTCTTCGGCCCGCTACTTCGTGCAGGAAATTCAACGCGCGGGGGAACGTTGTGCGGCGCTGACCGGCCAATTATTGGCCTTCAGCAGGAAACAAATGCTCCACCCGGTCTCGCTGGACCTGCACCGGGTGATTCGTGACCTCATGGCGCTGCTGAAGAGTCTGATCGGTGAACACATCTCGATCGTGCTGCAACTCGACCCGCTGCCGCTCTGGGTCAAAGCCGACGCCGTCCAACTCGAACAGGTCCTGCTCAACCTGGCCGTCAATGCCCGCGACGCCATGCCGCATGGCGGGACACTGACCATCGATACCCGCCAGGTGTCACGGGAAGAGGTCTGGGGAACGGATCATGATTCACGCACCGCCCGCACCTATGTGCGTCTGCGGGTGCACGATACGGGAACCGGCATCGACCCGGCCACAAAGGCCAAGATCTTCGAACCCTTTTTCACGACCAAACCGCCGGGTCGCGGAACCGGTCTCGGCCTCTCGACGGTGTATGGCATCGTGCACCAAAGCGGCGGGACCATTACGGTCGAAAGCGCGGTGGGCCAGGGCACCACCATGAGCGTGTTTCTGCCGGAAGTCGTCCCCCCGCACACGGCCCTCCCGCCGGTTCAATCTGAACCGGCCCACACCACGGGGACAGAAATCATCCTGCTGGTGGAAGACGAGCCGGCGGTGCGCCTGCTGACGCAGCATATTCTGCGCACACATGGGTACACCGTGCACGAAGCGGAGGACGGTTTCCAGGCACTGGATCTGATCCGACGAAACGCGCTGCACATCGACCTGCTGCTGACGGATCTCGTGATGCCCGGCATGAACGGCAAAGAGTTGGCCATGCGCCTCCGCAGTCACTTCGCGGAGCTGAAAGTGCTCTACATGTCCGGGTACAGCGATAACCCGCCCGTCACAGGAGATGAAACCCAGGGCCACACGACCTTTCTTCAAAAGCCCTTCTCGCCCGAGGATTTGATCCGCATGGTGCGCGAGATTCTTCACTCAGTCTCGCCTGCCTAGGAGCCTGTCCGAGATTGCCCTCATAGCGAGGCGAAGAAGGCGCCACCAGATGCGAGGCCGCAGGCCAGGGAAAGCCGACGCGTATTCGCTGAACTACGTTGAGGATTGTTTCGTGCCGAGAACAACGCGGACGATCGTGGATCGTTTGCCGCAGTCGAACGGTCAATGTCGGACAGGTTCCTGGCTCACTCGACGGGCGAGGAAAGGGACGGCCGGTTCCCGGACGCGCTCAATCCAGCCGGATGCTCGATCCATTGCGGCAGCAAAGACCCCGCCACCATCCCCGCGACCGCGGCCAGCAGCCCTACGAGCTGCGGCGGCCAGATCTGATCGGGCGTGAGGGTCAGCTCCGATCCACACCAGGTTCCGAGCCCCACAGTGATCGCCAGCACCGCCCCTTGCGTCGTGGCCCTGGGCCAGTACAGTCCCGCCAGCAACGGCACGAAGGCCGCCACCAGCGTCACTTTGTACGCACTCTCGACCATCTTAAAAATACTAGCCTCTGAATTGAGCGCAAACAGCAGGACCGTGGCCGCAAACCCGACGAGGACGATTCGCATCACCCGTAACAACCCTTGATCGCTGATCGTGGGCACCCAGCCCTTCACGATATTTTCACTGAACGCCACCGACGGCGCGAGTAACGTGGCGGACGAGCAGCTCATGATGGCGGACAGCAGCGCGCCGAAAAAGATGATCTGCGCCGCGATCGGAGTGTGCTGTACGATCAGGTTGGGAAGGATGAGTTGGGAATCCCGTTCCAGCAGCTGCGCCACTTGCGCCGGATCGACGAGCGTAGCGGAATAGGCGAGGAACATCGGCACAAACGCGAAGAAGAAATACAGCGTCCCCCCGAACACCGATCCCCGCACCGCCGTCCGTTCGTCCCGCGCCGATGTGATGCGTTGAAACACATCCTGCTGCGGAATCGATCCGAACATCATCGTGACCCAGGCACCGAGAAACGGAATCCACGCCTCCATCCGCGCCGGTGGAAAAAAGTCCAGTTTCCCCGCCATGGCCGCATGCGTCACCACCCGCTCCACGCCGCCGGCTAACCCGCTGATCACCGAGCCGATATAGAGCATGCCGCCCATGATGATGGTGATCTGCACAAAATCGAGAATCGCCACCGAGAACATGCCTCCGAACGTGGTGTAGGTCAGGACAATGACCGCTCCCAGCACCATGCCGACCGACTGGCTCATCGCTCCGTCCGTGACCACGTTGAAGACCAGTCCGAGGGCCTTGATCTGGGCCGAAACCCAACCGAGGTACGAAGCGACGATGCAGAGAGTGCAGAGAACTTCGACTGCGCGATTGTACCGGAGTCGATAAAAGTCTCCGATGGTGAGCAGGTTCAGTCGATAGAGCCGCCGGGCGAACAACAATCCGGCGAGAATCAAACAGAGGCTCGATCCGAACGGATCGGCCACCACCGCTCGCAGGCCGTCTTTGACAAAGGTGGCGGAGATGCCGAGCACGGTCTCGGCGCCGAACCAGGTCGCAAACACTGTGGCGGTCACCACCGGCAGCGGCAGACAACGCCCCGCGACGGCGAAATCTTTGGCATTGTGCACGCGGGTCGCGGCGTAAAGCCCGATTCCAACCGAACAGGCCAGATAGAGAATCACGAAGGATAGGAGCATGGAGTCATTCGCGCGTCGGTGACACCACACCTATCGGCGGGTGACGAGCGAGGGGGATTGTACCGACAGCGAGGCACCTGCGCAATGGCAGGTAGGGCAGGACAGGCGCTCACGCGGTCGGCTACGGGCGGCCTGCGCATGCGTCATCCCCATGCACAGGCCGGTCGAGCCGAGTCGACAGAACGAACCTATTCCGTCTTCGCTTTCAGTTCCTTGATCTTGCCCTTGGCCTTCTCCACCGCCGCGTTCCCCTTGCCCTTGGCGCGCTCCACTTCCGCCTGAACCTTATTGCCCTTGGCTTCTTCGACGGCGGCCTTGGCCTCCCCCTTCATGTCTTCGACCTTCGCCTTTGTGTCGCCCTTCATCTCCTCCATCTTGGCCTTCATCTCACCGGCCCAGCCGACAGACATAAGGCCGAACAGAGCCAATGCAAGGGTCGCGGCGGAAATCGACATCCTGTTCATGGGAGGTCCTCCTTGTGAGAATGGTGAGTGGCGGCGGAATCCGACGCCCATCACAGCAGTGTCCGCCAATAACAACGCCGGAGCAATTCCTGAAACCGACTACGGAATCTTCCGGAACAGACCCTTCCGTCCTGAGCGACAGGAAGAGACGGTAAAAAACAACCGTTTCGTTGACATCTCATCCCGCTATGGTACGAATAGGCCATGCGATATTCATTCTACTTCGCATGGGTGGTGGCCGTCCTTTCGATCTGCGTCCTGACGACGCTGGCCTCGTTTCCGTTGCTCGTGAGCGGCGAGCGCCCTGCCGAGCCGCGGATTGCGACAGGGGCAGAGAAGCTCCGGACGATCAAGCTCCACCGGCTGCGATGTAATCCTTTCACACCTTCGTGCCAGCTTTCCAAGCACAAGCCGTCACATAAAGTGTCGGCGTAGCATGTAGGAAGCCGGCTCCGTCTACGACAGGGGAATTCGTCCCTTGTTCGCCTCCAGCCACTGCGCAAAGGTCTGCAGCCCGGGATTCAGCCCCCGGGCGATCACCGGCTCACGCGCGCCGCAAAACATCGCATTGAAGTCACGCTTGAACTGAAACATGTTGCCCAGATCATCCGCTCCGGGGAAGCCGAACGTCCTGTACACCTCCGGCGGCACCGCGTTGTAGCGCACCTCCCGGCCCAGCGCCTTCGTCAACGCAGCGGCCATTTGCGATCCGGTGAGATGCTCCCCCGCGATCCCGACGGTCTTTCCCACATAGGCCTCCCGCTTTTTCAGCAATCCCAAGGCGCACTTCCCGATATCGTCCGCCGCAATGCCGGGCAATCGCGCCTCGCCCATGGGAAGCGTGAACGCCAACGTCCCGTCCGGTCCCTTCTTCGGGCCCATCCCGAAATGAATGAGATTATCCCAATAGAACGACGTGAGCAGAAAGGTTGTCGGCACACCGAGCTGCCTGAATACCTGATCGGCTTCACCCTTGGCATCGAAATGCGGCACCTTGTACTTACCCAGCAGCGTGGGCATGCGGTCGTCCGAGAGCGGAACCCATCGACGCGTGTCTTCGAGTGTCGACCAGATCACATGCGGAACCCCTGCCGACTTGGCGGCCCGGGCCATTGTCTCGGCTTCGGCAAATTCCTGTTCGGGAGAAAAATGCGCCCAGAAAAAGGTCACGCAAAACACCCCGGCAGCGCCCGCAAACGCCCGCTTCAAACTCTCGCCATCATGCACGTCGGCCGCGACCACCTCGGCGCCCAGTCGCGCGAGCTCCCTGGCCTTGTCCGAATTCACATCCCTGGTCAACGCGCGCACCGTCATGCCGCTGCTTGGATCGGCCAGAATCGCCCGCACCAACCCGCCCCCCTGCATGCCCGTCGCCCCGACCACCGCAATCACCTGCTTCTGTCCCATTTCTCCCCTCTCCTTTCCACAGCCGGTTTCCGCCGCCAAGCATCCGTTCCCTGCAGCCGGTTGTCAACCGATTCGCGCGCGGTTCGTTATTTTCGTTGAGTCCCAGCAGGCTGCGGAAAAACTCGATGATTGCATCATACGTCGCATTTCGCACACGGGCTGTCTCGCGTCAGAATCGCCCGCAGGATGCGCAAAAAGGCCGTCCAGCAAGGCCACAGCGAACGAAGAGGCGAATCGTACTCATGCCGTACGGTGAGCCTCTGAGCGATGCGAGAACGCCGCTGGCGGACTTTTTCCGCACCCTGCCAGACCTGGTCTTCGCCGCCACGGGAATGGTAGGCTAGAGTCAGCTAGCCAGGGAGGAACGTCATGGTACGTCTCACGACTGATCGAATGAAATCTCCTCGGCAATGGGTCACGTCTCTCGCAGTCGGTTTCTGCACCGTCCTCTTCACGCTTCCCCTTCATGCCGCCGACTCTTCCGGCCCCTGGGAATGTTCAAGCTACACGGGTGATGCGCACACGCGATGCCTGCAGGCGTTTATCGAGATCCAGCGCGACAAAATTTCGAAGCTGGAAGCAGAGGTCCATGTCCAGCAAAACGCCGTCGGCCAGCTGAAAGAGCAGGCTGATCGGCAAAGTGCCATGACCGCCGACCTTCAACGTCAGATGGCCGAGCAATCCTCTTCGGTATCCACCTACAATTATGTTGCGCCCGGATTGCTCTACGGATATCCGTCTGTGGGTTTTGGCCTGTACCTCGGACGTCCATGGCTCTATGGCTCACCGTTCTATGGCCGGCCCTACGCCTGGGGACCACGGTACTATCGGCCCTACTATGGACGCTGGCATAGACGTTGGTAATCCCGGACCATAGGCGCCACAGCTGCTGAAACGTGATCCTCTCAGTGCTCTTCCAACCGGAGGGTCCGCCCCTGGCAAGGCCTCACCGCGTTATCCCTTCTCTGCCGCTCCCACCTCTTCCTGAAGACTGACCGGACCATCAATTCATTGCCCACCCAACGGCCCATGCAAGACCGAGCGGCGGCTTCGCTAATCACATTGTTCCACCCCGGTCGCACACTCAGGTGACGCCAATGCGGACTGTATGCTAAACCATACACCGGCCGAGAACCTCTTGAATTGCCTTGTTGGGGACCCGTGTTTCGCTTGCACCACAGCACCGGCGTTACCTGCGCCTTCCTGCTTCTCATTTTCGGACTCCCGTCCGTCAGTCACGCGCGTCCCGATAAGCCGCAACCCAAACCGAACGCCTCGCTCATCCATTCCGACCGCTCGATCCACAGGGCGCTCACCGAAGGAACCGCGGCCCAAGCCAAACGGCTGCTTGAGCAGGGAGCGAATATCGAGGCACGAGACGCCCAGGGCGCGACGCCACTGATCACAGCCGCAGGCAGGGGCAATCTGGCGCTGGTCACTCTACTCCTCAACCGGCATGCGGAGGTTGAGACAACGGATCGAGCCGGCAATACCGCGTTACATCAGGCGAGTTTTTATGGGCAGGTACCCTGCGTGGAGGCACTCCTGGCCACAGGGGCGCAGACCTCGGCACGGAACGCCCTCGCATTCACGCCGCTCCATCAGGCCGTCAGGCGATTTTGGGAACTCTCCGGTGAATCCCGGGCGGACCGGCTGACCCGGCAAGCCAACGCGATCGACCTACTCCTTCGCTATGGAGGCGATCCTGAGCTCAGAGATGCGAGCGGAAGAACTCCGATCACTCTGGCAACCGAAAGTAGCAATGGTTCACTCAGGCACGCATTTGACAGAGCACCCGTGCGGGCCATACCAGCCGCCGAAATACGGACGAGGCCTCAATCCTCCACCGCGACGGCAGACAGTTCAAAGGCGGCTCCCGGAATGGAGGCTTCGGTTCCGGGGACAGACTCACACACGGTCCAGAGTACCCCTCCGGCACCCTCTCGAAGCGTGGACCCGCTTCCGGCCGTACCGTCGCTCAGACCGCCGACAGACATGGCAGCGCAGGACGACAGGCAACCGGGACTCTCAGTCATCCCCATCCCATCCACCGCAGCGACCGAATCTTCCAGCGGTCCCATTGTGGCAAAATCCCTCCCTCCCGCACCTGAGGGAGCTTCTGCGGCCACTTCTCCCGCTGATGCCACTTCCAGGCCGCACACAAGCCCGATACCGGCGCCACCGCTCGAGACCGCTCCCACAAGAGATCACGAAGCCACCCCGGCAACCGCTTCGCAACCTCTGGTTGCTGAATCTCAACCACCCGCTGACAGGGTGACACCGTTCCCCCCGCAGGTATCCGATATACCGCCGACCAAGTCGCTCACACCGCAGAACACGATACATCCTCCAACTGCGCCTTCACCAACGCCGACACCACTGATCGCCGCCGTCGACGCCCAGGTGGAGACCAAACCTGCGGCTTCACCGTCGGCGGATCAACAGCGTCGTACCTGGACACCAGTGATCGAGTCTGCGGAGGAAAGACGAAGACCGCGGCAACCGCCCCAGCTCACTCCATCCACTGATTCGACGCGCCCTCACTCCGCTCCGCTTGTCGCTTCAGCCGACTCCTCCTCTGCGGCAGCTCTTGCTCCGCAGGCAGGCGCGACAGGTCCCTCGACTGACCGCACACCGCTGTCGCCCCCGGCCCCCGCCACGGATAAGAAGGAGAATCCGCCGGACACGGACGCTGAACGTCCATGGATGTTTCAGCGCCTCGGCTTCGGGCTCGGCCTCGGATGGACACATAACCTTGGCCCGAGACGGGTGGATTCCGTCACAGTCGTCAACCGTATCGTCCGCATCGACAATGAACGAAACGATTTGGTGCGCTTCATGCCTGAAATGCACCTCTGGATCGACCGGTGGGACGAGCAACGTTGGAGTTGGGGGCCGTTTCTCACGGTCGCGCCGGGGTCGCGGATCATCGACGCCGTGGGGTTCGGCCTGATGATGGGATACCGACCGCATCGACAGGACCAATACAGTTTCAATGTCGGTATCGGCGGCACGCTCGATCTCGATGCCCGAGTCCTGGGCGACGGACTCATCGCAAACGAGCCGCTGCCGCCTCGGGAAACCACGGCCCGCACGAAGCAGACCACCGCCGCCGGTCTCCTCGTACTCTTTTCCGTCGGATGGGACCTCGCAGCGCCCCACCACCCAGCACACACCGAACGACAATGACCTTACATTCGAGGCACCACGACATCGCGCGGCCCTATCGACAATTGACGAGCCCCCTTGATTCTGACTAAGGTAGAACTCCCAAGGAGAATCGTGCAATGAGGGCACAACCCCAGTTTCCGAATGAACAGACCGACACGGGCGAATTCAAACGGCAGTCCGACGCGTTTCGCCACTGGGTCACCGAGGACGGCCGCTCCGGATATCCGGCCGCAGCCGGGCGGTATCATCTCTACGTCTCCCTCGCCTGCCCCTGGGCGCATCGCACCATCATCGTCCGCGCGCTCAAAGGGCTCACCGAGGTGATCGGCATGACCGTGGTCGACCCGATCCGGGACGACCACGGATGGGCCTTTCACAACGGCCCCGGTCACTCCCTGGATACGACCAATGGGTTTCACTTCCTCAGCGAGGCCTATCGTGCCACCGACCCCAATTACCACGGCCGCGTGACGGTTCCGGTGTTGTGGGACAGGGTCACAAAACGAATCGTGACCAATTCCGACGATGACCTCATGCGAATCTTCAACGGTGAGTTCAATCGCTTCACCACCAGCCGGTTGGACCTGTACCCGGCAGCTCTCCGTCCGCAGATCGACGAGATGAACGACTTTGTATACGAGCGCGTGAACGACGGGGTCTACCGCGCCGGTTTTGCGACCTCCCAACAGGTGTATGAACGCGCCGCGCGCTCGGTCTTCGTTGCGCTGGATCAACTCGACACGAGGCTCCGCGACCGGCGCTACCTCTTCGGTGCCCAATTCGTCGAGTCCGATTGGCGGTTGTTTGTCACGCTGCTCCGGTTCGATGCCGTCTACCACGGGCATTTCAAATGCAACCTCCGGCGCATCGTCGACTACCCCCATCTCTACGGCTACCTTCGGGACCTCTACCAGGTGACCGGTATCGCGGAGACCGTGGATTTCGATCACATTAAGCGGCACTACTATGTGACCCATGACGACATCAATCCGACCCGCATCGTCCCCATCGGCCCACAAATGGATCTGGAGAGCCCTCACGGCCGAAGCGGACTGTCCTGACATAGCTTCCGATAGCCTGAACACAGGCGGCTTGCAGCTCCTGCCTGCGATCGGACAAGATCCATGTACGAGCAAGGCCCACAGCGAAAGCCCGCTCCAACTAGCAGGCTGCTCAAAATGGTCGCCCGGCAAGGCCGCAAGGAGCGACTCGAGTGAGGCGTACCCTCGGTGGTACGTCGCAACGAGAGTTCGCGACTGAGAACGAACCCGGAGACCATTTTCAGCAGCCTGCCCAAGAATTTCCTTGAGCCGCAAGGGCTCCCTGGCATATGGTGAGCAGAGTCATGTTGTTCATCAGAAAGGATCGTCTATGCGTCATGTGACCGGTGCCGTCTCCGCAGTGGTGCTCCTCATATCCTCGCTCAGCTGGGCGGCCGCCCCTGAGCCGGCCAACGACGAGCAGAAAACGCTCTATGCCCTCGGTGCGGCCATCAGCCAATCGCTCGGCCCGTTTACTTTGAACGAATCCGAATTGGAATTCGTGAAAGCCGGTTTGGTCGATGGTGTCTTGAAACATCCCCAAAAGGTCGATTTGCAAGTGTACGGTCCGAAGATTCAACAGATGCAGCAGGTACGCGCCACGGCGCTGGCCGAGGTCGAAAAGAAAGCCGGAGCAGGATTCCTGGCCAAGGCTGCGGCGGAGTCGGGCGCGAAGAAAACGGAATCGGGTGCGATCGTCACGACGATCAAGGAAGGCAAGGGCGCGACCCCGAAGGCCACCGATACGGTGAAAGTCCACTACCACGGGACGCTGATCGACGGAACGGTGTTCGACAGCTCGGTCAAACGCGGCGAACCGGCCACCTTCCCGCTGAACCAGGTCATCAAATGCTGGACCGAAGCAGTACAGCTGATCAAGGTCGGCGGCAAGAGCAAACTGGTCTGCCCGTCGGGCATCGCCTACGGGGACCGTGGATCACCCCCGGTCATCAAGCCGGGTGCCACCCTGATTTTCGAAGTGGAATTGCTGGACATCGTCAAGCAGTAGCCCCCTTCCGGAAGGACTCTACCGGGGCACATCCCCCGGCGGAGTCCTTCGGTTTTCCTCTCTTTCAGCCCTCACTTAAGTATTCTTCGTGGACCTCCGATAGGGCTATCAGTGCCTTGCATTCCGATGCGAGGCCCCCAACCTATGCCTTATACCCCGACGGCCTGGCCGGCAAACCGGAGGTGCCACATATCATGCTGTTCCCGCGAACGCAGTTATTGCTCGTGGATGATTCTCCACTCAACCTCAATATCCTGCTCGAATTCCTACGCGAGAAGGAATATTCGTGCACCACGGCACAAAGCGGCGTCCAAGCCTGGAACATGCTGGAACGAGAACCGGACCGATTCCACGCCGTCCTCCTGGACCGTATCATGCCCGAGATGGACGGAATGGAAGTCCTCCACAGGATGAAGCATCATACCGTCTTGAGCCAGATTCCCGTGATCATGCAGACGGCGGCCTCCACACATCAGCAGACCCTGGAAGGACTCCAGGCAGGAGCCTACTATTACCTGGCAAAGCCGTTCGACAAAGCGACCCTGCAAGCCATCGTCGACGCGGCAGTCCGCGATCACATCAGCTACCTGGACGTACGACAGGACCTGCGCCGGACCACCACGACCATGCGCCTGCTGAACTCGGGAACTTTCCGGTTCAAAACGCCTGAAGAGGCGAAAAACCTGGCGATGCTGCTCGCGCATGCCTATCCCGATGCCAATCGGGTGGTCACCGGCATCCTCGAACTCACCTTGAACGCGATCGAACACGGCAACTTGAATATCGGCTATAAAGAGAAATCACGCCTCATCGAAGAGGAACGGCTGGACAATGAAATCGAGCGACGGTTGAGCGATCCCCTCTATTCGTCCCGCGAGGCCACGGCACAGCTTGTCCGCCATCCAGACAAACTCTCCCTGCACATTACCGATCAGGGCAAGGGATTCGAGTGGCGGAAGTATTTGAACTTCGACCCCGAGCGAGCCTTCGACACCCATGGCCGCGGGATCGCCATGGCCAACAAAGTCAGCTTCGATCAGATCGAGTATCGCGGGAACGGCAACCAGGTGATCACGGCGCTTCAGCTTGGGACTGTCGCGCCGGCACTGGTCGCGTAACGACGCCTCCCACCACAACGATCCGCCTCTCATAACACCGATACCGGACGAACAGACTCACACCAGGCCGAGCAATCAACGAATCTCCACGCGTGACAGCGCATACCACCGGTCTGCTCGTTTCCCCTCGATTGCCAACTCGACATGGGCGGAGAGGGCATCTTCAGAGAGAATCGCCACATCCAACGCATAGGAACCGGCGGACAGGGTCTCCGGCACCACCACCGTATCCTCGACCCGGGGCGAAGATCCCGGCAGCCATTGCTTGAGATCGGCAGGACTGGTCCACTGCGCCACAACCTGATCCGAGCTCGATCGTAGCCGATAGGCCAGCGGCCAGGCGTGGTAGATCGGCGCCACCCCCTTATTCTCCCAACGCGACTGAAGGACGAGCGGCCCGCCGGGGTGACTCTCCGCTGAATGCGTCAGTTCGCGCAAGACGAAGCGATACCCGATCCTTTTCAAAAATTCATTGAACCGCGGTCGCCAGGCGGCAGGCACCGGCTTCGACTTCGCATTCAGCACCGAGAGATGCCACTCCAAGCCCTGATTCAGAATACGGTCGAGATCGAACCCGCGATCGTACCACTCGTGAATGTACCCGCAGACCTCCATCTGAACCGGCCCACGCTTCCAGGCATTCGCAATAACCGCCTCTTCGAGTACCGGAGGGTAGGCGTGTTCCATATGATTCCAGTCAGGACTGAAATAGCCGTAATCGCCGAAACAATCCCCGCGCCAACCGGCGCCGTGCGAGGCCGCATACTTCAGTTGTCCGCCGTGGAGCATCACCAACGGAGTGCCTGCGAAATATTTCAGGTACCAGTCCGTGATGGCGATCTGATTCGCCTCGGTCGGAAAGAATGCCTTACACTGGGCTTCCACACCTTCGCAACACACCGTATTCCACTCGCCCCAACATCCGATGGACCCGATGTCGACATGATCGATATCGACGGAGCGGCCGTAGCGTTCACCGAATGCGCGGATCAGCCGCTCATGGTAGTCGAGAAAAACGGGATGGTTGTAGTCGGGGAAAATGCCGTCGGACTCCTTCACACTCCCGACCCCCTTGTCGAGCAACCATTGGGGCGAGCCGGTTTTGTATTCGGACACGATGCGGATGGCGAGTGTCTCTCCCTTGGCCTTGGCCTGCTCGATCACACGATCCACGAAAGCGAAGTTGTACTGACCTTCCTTCGGTTCGAGCTCTGCCCAGGGCCAACGGAAATAGGCGACGGTCGTATGGGGATACTCTTCCGGTGCCGGCGGATGTCCGAACCCGAAATGAAAATCGGCAAAGCCCATTCCAGGGTTGTCCAGCACCTCATCGATTTCACGGGGATGAACAGTAACGGTCTGCCCGGTCCCCTTCGCCACCCCCGACCCCGACAGGCCGCTCAGTGAATCGGCACAGCCGGCTGTGCCCAGCAAGAGCATCACCAACGTCGCGGCACGCCATCCTCGTCTCCGCATGTCTCCTCCCTTCTAACCCGGACTATTCATGAATGCCTGCTCTAGCGTCCGATCCTCTCGCCCGACGAGGCTGTTCTCGTTCGGCCTCCTCGACGGACTGCACGTACGCCTGCGTCGGCCTCACGTGTGAGCAGCCTCGGCGGGCTTCCGTCTCGAACGCCTCGCGATGGCATTCACACACCGTTGAGCAGCTTGAAGAACCGGAGCGTGCCCCCCGACAACCATCCGCCGGATGAAACCGAGAGTAGGGTCGCGCCGTAAATTATGATAGGGTACGCGACCGGCCGGAAAGAACCGGCCTCGATATGCTGAATTGGTTTTCACAATCGCCGCAATCCGACTCCGTCGTCATCACCGGCGCTTCGACCGGCATCGGGGCCGCTTGCGCGTTGGCGCTCGACAAGCTGGGGTATCGTGTCTTCGCAGGCGTTCGTCATCCCGCTGACGGAGAACGGCTCCAGCAACAAGCCGGCCCTCGACTCATGCCGATTCGCCTCGATGTCACCGATGCCGCCTCGATCTCGGCCGCCAGTCATACCGTGGCAGCCATGGTCGGAGAACACGGTCTCGCCGGTCTGCTGAACAATGCCGGGATCGGCGTCGCGGGGCCGATCGAACTCCTGCCCCTCGTCGACTGGCGGCGGCAATTTGAAGTCAACGTGTTCGGCCTCATCGCGGTCACGCAAACGTTCCTCCCATTGATCCGCACCGGGCGAGGACGCATCATCAATATGGGCTCCATCGCCGGACGGGCCTCCATGCCGTTCATGGCCCCCTACGCCGCGTCGAAACATGCGCTCGAAGCGATCACCGATGCCTTGCGCCTGGAACTCCAACCCTGGGGCATCCGCGTCGCACTCATCGCGCCCGGCGCCATCGCCACGCCCATTTGGAAAAAGACCAGAAAAGAAGTCGATGCCTGGGACGCAGCCTGGGGGCAGGAGCTCAAGGGCATGTACCAGGAAGGCTTCACTCGCATCAAGGACGCGGCCACTGCCGCCGGTGAACAGGCACAACCGGCGAGCGTCGTGGCCGAAGCCGTGTCGCATGCCTTGCGTTCGAGGTGGCCCAAAACACGCTATCTCGTCGGCTCAGACGCCGCCATCCGTGCCTACCTGGCCCTGCTCCTGCCGGACCGCCTGAATGACTGGCTGATCACCCGGATCGTGAAGCTCCCCCGCCGCCGCTGACGTCGCTCAACGCCGTGGCGACCTGACCATATCGATCACCTGCCCCTGCGCGTCGAGATAGACCGATACCAGCTCGTTGGGAGCGAGCTGTTCAATAGCCGGCTGCAGCAACGGCCGCACAGGAAAAGACTGAATGTCGTCGATCTTCATCCTGAGACGCATCCGTCCGTCACCGATCGTCACGAATGCGCCCTCCAGGCGATGATGCGGCGCGCGTGACGAAGACTCAAGCGCCAGTTCCCGGGGCTTGCCCAACGAAAACACATCGACGAGGAGATACGCCCGATCGACGGCAAAATCGGCCGTCTCGCCGACCTCAAGAGCCGCCAGTTTCTCCATGGCGACCGTGCGCGCATAGAACCCCACATCCCGCCCCGTATCGAGGCGAATCGTCACCCGTTCCTTCTGAGGGTTGAACGATCTCCCCAGCGAGCCGCGGAAAACTTTCGTGGGCGGCTGATCGGCGGGCCGCTGATAGGCCACAATCTCGTCGCGATCGTTGACCATGATCTCCACGGCCCCTCCCGGCTGGAGTCCACGCGCCTCGTCCCCGCCGGCTTCGAGTGACAGGTAGCGCGGAGCCCGTTCCCCGGTCTCCACCTCCACACGATCGCCGGAGAAACTGCTGATCGTGCCCCTGATCAACCTCGCGCTGGGCAGGATGCCCGGCACCGGCTTCAACTCCTCGATACTGAGCCCGGACATGAGTTTCGCCGAGCTCCCGCAGCCGGTCGCCCAGCCAACCAGCATGATCGCACCGATCAGAACACCCAGCCTCATGTGCTTCGACTCCATCGTCCCTCCGAGGTTCTCTCGTCGGATGATAAAACAAACCCCTGCCTGGAGGCGAGCGTCCGTCTTCCACAGTTAACCCGATCTTAATCCGTCTTGTAGCGACGTGTAACCACACCCTGCCAGACTATTCGGACCGTGAACGGTTTGGTATCGGCTCTCCGCAGAAAGGAACCCTGCATGACACCGCCCCCCGTGGAAACCGCCGTCGTCGATTCATTCGAGCCGACCCTTGAAGGGAGCACGTCGCAAATCGGCCTTTTCCTCATCCTGCTCTTGCTCACCATCGGCGGGATCTATGTCGCCGGCGAGTTGACCTCAGACTTGTCCGACGTTCGCAGCCCTTCGGTCTGGCCGTTCGTTCTGCTCGGATTTGCGCTGCTGATCGCGCTGGGTTTTGAATTCGTCAACGGGTTTCACGACACAGCGAACGCCGTCGCGACCGTCATCTATACGCATTCCATGCCGCCGCATCTCGCCGTGGCCTGGTCCGGCTTGTGGAACTTTATCGGCGTCATGCTCGCATCCGGGGCCGTCGCGTTCGGAATCGTCGCCCTGCTGCCGGTCGAGCTGATTCTGCAGGTGAGCGCCGGGGCCGGGTTCGCGATGGTCTTTGCGCTGTTGATCGCCGCCATTCTCTGGAACCTGGGGACCTGGTATTTGGGCCTGCCTTCTTCCAGTTCGCATGCACTCATCGGCTCCGTGATCGGCGTCGGTTTCACTAACCAGCTGATGGCGGCGGGCGGCACGAATACCAGCGGCGTCGATTGGACCCAGGCCATCAGCGTCGGCAAGTCCCTCTTCTTTTCACCGCTGATCGGATTCTCTGCCGCCGCGTTCCTCCTCTTGATCGCCATGAAGGCCGTCCCCGTCGAAAAGCTGTACAAACCGCCGCGCGGCAAGACACCACCGCCCCTGTGGATACGGGGTCTGTTGATTCTCACCTGCACGGGTGTCAGCTTTGCCCACGGGTCAAACGACGGACAAAAGGGCATGGGGCTCATCATGTTGATCCTCATCGGAACCGTGCCGACGGTCTATGCGCTCAATCGCACCGTGGACATTTCATACACACCCGCCTTCGTGGAGGCGTCGAGCAAATCGGAAGCCGTATTCCAGCGCTACAGCAAGACAACCATCACCCCGACGGACCCGCGGCAGACCATCGCAGAATACCTTCGCACCCACGAGGTTCGCCCCGACACATTACCGGCTCTTCGCGCGTTAAGCGGCATTGTTCGCACACAGATTGCCTCCTATGCCACCGTCGCCCAGATACCGACGGAACAGACTTCCAATGTGCGCAACGACATGTACCTGCTGGGTGAATCTCTGCGATGGATGGACAAAACCCGCGAACCGGCCTTTTCAAGATCGGACAGAGACACTTTGCTCCACTATAAATCCATGCTGGATGATGCCACCAAATACATCCCTGTATGGGTCAAAGCTGCCGTGGCGATCGCGCTGGGGCTGGGCACCATGATCGGATGGAAACGCATTGTGGTGACCGTCGGAGAGAAGATCGGAAAAACGCACCTGTCCTACGGTCAGGGTGCCAGCGCGGAATTGGTTGCCATGACGACCATCGGCGCAGCAGACCTCTTCGGTTTACCGGTGAGCACGACACAAGTACTCTCCTCCGGCGTCGCAGGCACCATGGCGGCCAATCGGTCGGGCTTGCAGTGGCAGACGGTCCGGAATCTCGCACTCGCCTGGGTCATGACCCTTCCGGCGTCCATCGTCCTGTCCGGATCGCTGTTTTGGATGTTTCGACATCTCACATAGCCAGCGCTGCCGTTCCTGAAGCACTGTGCCCCCTCACTCGACGACGAGGCCATCATGCGAACCGACCGCTCGGCGTCAATCGGGAGAGGGAAGCGCCTTGAGCAATCGTTCCGCTTCGGGACGGAATCTGCGCCTCCAGGCATACGGATAATCTGAGTGCTCGATATGGAGTAGGGCCTCAAGATGGACAGGGGCTTCCGCCAGGCGGTCCTGCTTGATGAGGAGTCGGGCCAGGATGAGTCCCCCTTCCCGCACCCCGCGGCATAGAGAAAATGTGCCTGGGCGTTCGCTTTTTCACGGACCCATTCTATCGTAGGCAGGACGCCGTCGAGCCACGTACAGATTCGCCAACCCGCAGCTGATGAACAGCCCAATGGGTATTCTTCGCCAGCCCGCGGTAACGGACTTTGGGCCATCCAAAGATCCGCTTGCTCACCAAGAACACATACTCGACTTTGGCACGGACTTTCGACTTCATACGACTGCAGGCACGCGTCGTCCCATACGCGAGTCTCCTGTCCATGCAGCAACTGGGCAACACTTGGCGGTCATGCACATTCGCCGCCGTGGCCGCCACTGAATGAATCAGCTTGGTCCGGCTATCGACTCCAATATGGGCCTTCATGCCGGAATACCACTGGCTCCCCCTTCTTCGTCTGATGCCTCTCTGGATCCCGCTCCTTCGTGCGATTCTTCGTCGAACTGGGCGCCGCCATAACAATGGCGACCACGATGGTCCCCCGGCTCACCTGCAGGCTCTGCTTCGTCAGATGCGCCCTGGTTTGCGCAAAGAGCTGTTCGCTCAGCTGGTGGGGTTCCAACGGATGGCGAAACTTGCAAACCGTAGTCTCATCGGGTATGGCTCGCGGCCCAGATCAATCCCCACAAACTGCCGCAGGGCTCGTGTCACGAACGGACAATAGATCAGACTTTCCTTAGCGTGGAGGTGCTGAAGCGAGATCGGAATGAACGCTGCAAACGTGGAGCCAGTCAGAGCAGGAGATAGAGGTGACTCGGTGACGGGCCGTCGTTGCTACGCGGCATTCGCATGAAGGGCCGCAACGATCTGCACGCCCCAGGAATAGATTAAAATTGTTCGCACTTCACCTTACAGCATGAGAGTTTATTGTTTGCCTTATGGATCGATTCCCAATGATTGTTGAACTCGTCAAAGATGGTGGTCCTGGGCTGTTGAGGAGAATTCTCATCACCTTGTGACAGCAGGTCCCATCCGAGTGCTGTTTTGGAGACCCGCACTACATACAGAGGCTTGGTTTCATGAAGCATCACAAACGGAGGAATAAGTTTTCCATTTCTTAACAACATTGAAAGCGCAAATTTTCTTCACTGCACTACAGTACGTCCCCTCCTGAAAAGGGGAGCCATGATTGTCGGAGCTTATTATCGCTGGCACCCGTCGGCGTTCTCGATATCCACAGATCCTGAGATTGGGAGGTTAACAGATGCTGGCATTTCCGAATCGCATCTTGTTCGTCGGTTTTGGGGCTGTCGCGCGATGCACGTTGCCGATTTTGCTGAAGCACATCAGCGTCGATCCCAAACGCATAACTATCGTAGACTTTGAGCCCAACGAGGCGGCTTTGCAACCTTGGATCAAGCAAGGTGTGACCTTTGTCAAGGATCGCGTAACGCCGGAGAATCTTGGCACGCTACTCGGCCAACACGCTTCGGTCGGGGACCTCATCATCGACCTGGCATGGAACATCGATTGCTGCGAAATCCTCCAGTGGTGCCACGACCGCGGCGTGCTGTATGTCAACACATCGGTGGAGCTCTGGGACCCCTACGGCGGGGCAGACGACAAGCACCCTACTGAGCGGACACTATACTGGCGGCACATGAATATGCGGAAGATGATTGCCAGGTGGAGCGAGCCGGGGCCGACGGCGGTGGTCGAACACGGGGCGAACCCGGGTCTGATCAGCCATTTCACCAAGCATGCCCTTTTGGACATCGCCCAGCAGGCTCTGGCGGACAAGAAGTTCAGCGACACACAGGCGGAGAAGATCGCGCACCACGCCCAAGCGCAGGAGTTCAACCACCTGGCCCACCAGCTCGGCGTCAAGGTGATTCATTGTAGCGAGCGCGACACGCAGATCACTGATCAGCCCAAACAGGTGAACGAGTTCGTCAATACGTGGAGCGTCGAGGGTTTTCGCGAAGAGGGGACGACCACGGCTGAGATGGGCTGGGGTACCCATGAAAAACAGCTACCGCCCTTCGCCTACGAGCACCCAGACGGGCCGAAGAGCCAGATCTGTCTGGCGCGGATGGGCATGAACACGTTCGTGGCGAGCTGGGTGCCGCCGGACCACAACATTATCGGTATGGTCGTCCGCCACGGCGAAGCGTTCAGCATTACCGAGAAGCTGACCGTTTGGGAAGGCGACAAGGCAATCTACCGACCCACGGTTCACTACGCCTATTGCCCCTGCGATTGCGCTATCGCTTCCCTCCACGAGCTACGGGGCTCCGACTACAGGCTGCAACCGCGTATCCGCATCATGACCGACGAAATTATCGGCGGGGCTGACATTCTGGGTGTTCTGGTGATGGGCCACCCGTACCAGTCGTGGTGGTGTGGCTCCCACCTTGACATCGAAGAGTCGCGTCGTCTGGTGCCGCACCAGAACGCCACCACCATGCAGGTGGCCATCTCCGTTGTTGCCGCCTGCCTGTGGATGCTTGAGAACCCAAGCCGGGGGTTGTGCGTGCCCGATAACCTACCCCACGACTATGTGCTCAAAGTCAGCAAGCCATACTTGGGGAAGTTCATCTCCGCTCCCACAGACTGGAACCCGCTGAAACACTACTCCAACTTCTTCCGCGGCTACAACCAACCCCAACTCGACAGGTCCGACCCATGGCAGTTCAAAAATTTTCTGATTATGGAAGGAGACTAAATCGGCCAGCACGAGATTGATACATCTGAGACATATTGTGTCGCAGATGTCAGAGGATATCGCAAACTCAAGGGGGTTACGTGGACCAAAAGACGCTGCTTCAACTGGCCAAAATGCATAGCACGCCGCTGGTCGTGGTGGACCATAAAGTGCTGCGAGAGAACTACGAGCAATTCCGTAAACACCTGCCGCGCGTGCAGGTCTATTATGCGGTCAAGGCGAACAGCGATCCGGCCATCGTGCAGACGTTCTACGACGTGGGGGCCAGCTTCGACGTTGCCAGCATGGCCGAGTTCTTGATCGTGCACGAGAAGATCAAGCACCTGCCGGCGCAGGAGCGGCAGGACTTCATTTGGGATCGCATCATCTACGCCAATCCGATCAAGGCAGTCGAGACGCTCACGCAGTTGGATCAATACAAGCCATTGATCACCTACGACAACCACGAGGAGGTGCTTAAGATCGCCCGCTACGCCCCCCACTCGGGTCTCGTGCTGCGGTTGAGCGTGCCCAACACTGGGTCGATGGTAGAGCTATCGAGCAAGTTCGGCGCCTTGCCGGGCGAGGCCGTGGACCTGATCGCCTTCGCTCACAACAACAAGCTTGTGGTCGAGGGGCTGAGCTTCCACGTCGGCAGCCAATGCACGAACGTGCAGAACTATAGCCAGGCTCTGCACCTGGCCGCCGGCATCTTCTCCGAGGCCAGAACGCGCGGCTTCGATCTGAAGCTGCTCGACATCGGTGGCGGCTTCCCCGCCCACTACGACGACTCCGTTCCTGCTTTCAAGAGCCTGGCCAAAACAATCAACGCCGAACTGGACCGCCTTTTCCCCGAGCCGATTGAGATTCTTGCCGAACCGGGGCGCTTCCTGGTCGCCTCTGCCGCCACCGCCGTCGCACAAATCATCGGCAAGGCTGTCCGTGGCGGCAAGCTCTGCTACTATCTCGATGACGGCGTCTACCACACCTACAGCGGCGTAATCTTCGACCACTGCCGGTACCACTTGAAAAGCTTCAGGAAAGACCCCACGCAGATCTGCGCCGTCTTTGGCCCTACTTGCGACGCACTCGACACCATCAGCCTGGTCGAGCAGCTCCCCGACTTGGATCGGGGCGAATTGGTTTACGCCGAGAACATGGGCGCCTACTGCGCTGCCAGCAGTACGTACTTCAACGGCTTCCCGCCGGCCAAGGTCGTGCATGTGAATCGTGATCCCACGTCGAACGGATAGGTAATCCAATGCGACCCGGCCGCTGCAATAGGTTCATTGCTTTGCTCCCGCTTCTTACACTGCAGCCAAAGAAGTGCCTCCTTTGCCGGATAGGCCCATTTGATAGGTGCTGACTAACTCATCGAGTGTCACAACCCCAATGGTCCTGAGCGTCGGGTCTTAATTCTATTCCTGTCGCCGGCTTCAATCACGAGTTGCGGTTCCTGTACCGTCAGAAGCCAGCGCTCATTGAGACATTCCTAAACCTGCCATTCAAGCTTTCAATTAGCGCGTACTGCGACCGATCCCTCTGTTGGATGAAATGCAACCGCACCACATGCCAACCGCCGGAGGTTCTTTTGGTTATGCCGCCTCCTGGACAGTTTCAAGAACATCGGTATGGGTAACAATTGGGCTCCCCTCCGATCCCATTGTCACCCGCCGCCGCTCCGAATCGCACTCTCGTGCCAGGCTCTCAATGAGTACCCATACTAACGCCGTCATCGTCACCACTCCGATCATCGTTACCATTTCGCCCTCCAATTCGATACACATGACAGTCTAACTGCCGCCTGACAACAAACTGTCAGTGCAATGGAGGTGCCACAAAGCGCCTCCGGTGTCTGTAACTCACTCTTCACCTAGGCTTAATCGTATGGAAATCTCGAGGTCAAATTTGCACGCTGAAGGCGACGCAATCATGCGTTGGTAGCGAAGGTGGGTCTATAGAGCTGTTCAATTGCTGACGGGAGGGCGTCACTAATGACGACGAATGATCCTAGAGATGTGACCTCAGCCTCTTGAGCGGTTTCAAGCCTTCCGTGAGGAATAGGGTGGGCCACAAAGGTCATTTGCTCTTACCCTTTCGCCGACCGTCGGATGTCCTTCGGCAGCAAGCGGCTACTCGTGAGGGGACAAGAAGAACACGATGCGCAAGATATAGACGATGCCCAAAAACACAAACCCTCCAAACACGAGGTGGAGGAAAAAATCGATCAATTCAGCCATCTGGCGCTCCATGCATGATGATAGTGTTGAGACTCTACTCACGTCATGTTACGGCGGAGTTCCGGTGCACTCAAAAAACCTTAACGAGAGGGAGGACACAGATTGGAAGGTGAGGGGGGCTCGCACGGAAGGCCGATGACCGTCCGAGCGGTGGAGACTGTACTCCCAGTCCGGTCATGTCGTGATTGATCACGTTTCGACAGAGACTGCGCACAGTTGCTTGTGGGGCGGAGTCCTGCCAGAATGTCTCGCTAAATGGCGGCTCCGACATCATCTCTCACGCAGTGTCCCGATGTCCTCGTACCGTTGATGGCCAACATCCTGGCCTCGAGGCCAATCATCGCCCGCCTGCCAAACGACACGCGGGCGCAGCGCCCCCAAGCTCAACCCTCCACCGTGCATTGTCTCCATCAGCAGAGGATGGCACTCACCCGCGCGGAGTATGACGAGCTGATGATGTTGTTTAACCGAACCATGGGGCAAGCCTTCACAGTTCCACTTGAGCCGTCTCAGAAAATCTGCACGGTGACTTTTGCCGCCCCGCCACTCCTCGCCAAGCCACTGGTGCACATCAGCCTTCGAAAACTGGCTTCGACGAGAATCAAGTCGGGACACCAAGTTCGCTGACATGACCGCCATGAGTCAACGATTCAACAAACGAGAGCAGGCAAGGCAAGCTCCTCATTTCACCATCGTGTTGAAAATTGCACGAGCAGCAAAACGTACCAATCACAATGCATGGAGGGAATTGCATGAAAAAGAAAACCAAAGAACGGTTAGACCGAATAGAGAAGCGCCTTGAGCAACTGGCGGAGGATATTCAGAAACTTAGAGGGCCGCATGGCACGCAGAGCGTGAAAAAGAAAGACGTTGCCGCGAAGACCACGCGGGCGAAGAAAGTCGCGGCGAACAAAGTGGGGAATACCAGGAAAGCCGAAGCGGCAAAGAAAGTAGTGGTGGCGAAAAAAGCGGAGGTTGCGCCCGGATCGGGCACAGCAAGAAAGACCGTCAAGACGCTGGCCCCGGAACCGGCCAAGAAAAACGTGACGGCGAAGGACCAGCGTCCTGCCAAGGCGAAACCGGCGGTCAAATCTGTGCCGAAGCCTGCACCAAAACCCAAGATGAAGATCACCAAACCTGGGATGCCCAAGGCCAAGGCGACTGTTGCAATGGCTGCGGTCGTTCCCGATCCAAAACCGGTCACGTCAGTAATATCGGAGGCCGGCAAAGGCGGCGAATTTCCAGGGTGAACCGCCGCAACCAGAGTTGGATGACGAGGAAGAGGCGGTGGGAAACATCGACGATGTCTCGGAAGCGCTCGAGGAAAAGTCGAGAAAGGCTTTGCGCCTGGCATTCTGCCCTATGGTCGAAGTGCGCCTTGATATCTAGCAGGCTGTTGACAAACCCTCTCCCTCATTCGCGAAAGATATGATAAGAGGATTCTCCATCAGGAGGACCCTTCCCTATGATGGGCACAGCCGATCCGCAGCCGTCGATGT
>WBZT01000092.1_pt1 | contig 76199 bp, 77 predicted proteins | sample 5204241 | NCBI WGS metagenome assembly WBZT01 (sample SAMN12344358, study PRJNA552823) | activated sludge metagenome | biome: Activated sludge suspended growth; feature: Nitrification reactor; material: Wastewater; isolation source: activated sludge from nitrification reactor of wastewater... | reverse complement strand
CGGCCACCCCCACGGCGATGAGGTGATCAAGGCCCTGGCCAGGGCCTGTCGCGCCACCCTGGGAGATGTGGACATGCTGGCCCGCCTGGGGGGGGAGGAATTCGTCATGCTGCTGCCAGGCGCCGATCTGGCCGCCGCTTCCGCCGTGGCCGAGCGACTGCGGCTGGAGGTCCGGCGCACGCCCGTGCGGCGGCGGGAGGGCACCCTGCATTTCACCATCAGCCTGGGCGTCGCCCAGTGGCAGCCGGGGGAATCCCTCCCCGCCCTCATGCGGCGCGCGGACGAGGCCTTGTACGCCGCCAGGCACCCGGGCGGCGATCGGATGGCGGCGGCCAACGGGCAAGTCGGCCCGGGCACGCTTGAGCCTGGCCGGCCGGGGGACGAAAATACCTCCCGGAATTCCACCGGAGGCCCGTCATGAAGCTCGTCATCCTCGATCGCGACGGGGTCATCAATTTCGACTCCGACCAGTTCATCAAGAGCCCCCAGGAATGGAAGCCCATTCCCGGCAGCCTGGAGGCCATTTCCAGCCTTACCCAGGCGGGTTTCCGGGTGGTGGTGGCCTCCAACCAGTCCGGCATCGGCCGGGGGCTGTTCGACATGGCGGCCCTGAATGCCATCCACGCCAAGATGCACAAGCTGGTGGCCCTGGCCGGCGGGCGCATCGACGCCGTGTTCTTCTGCCCCCACACGGCCGATTCCCGCTGCCAGTGCCGCAAGCCCAAGGCCGGCCTGTTCCAGGAGATCGCCCAGCGCCTGCACGTGGACCTGAAGGGCGTGCCCGCCGTGGGCGATGCCCTGCGGGATATCCAGGCCGCCCTCAGCGTCGGCGCCAAGCCCATGCTGGTGAAGACCGGCAAGGGCATGAGAACCCTCGAGGGCGGCGAACTGCCCGAGGATGTGCCGGTGTACGACGACCTGCGGGAGGCCGCCAACATCATCATTTCCGAAACGGACTGATCGACCCATTCCCCATGCTTTTTCTGCGTTCCCTGCTGTTCTTCGTCCTGAAGGTGGCCTTCACCGTGCCCTTCGTGACGTTCATCCTGTTCCTGTTCTTCCTGCCCCCCCTGCCACGCTACCGGGTCATCACCCTGTGGGGCCGCATGGTGATCTGGCTGGCGCGGGTGATCCTGGGCATCCGCTTCCGGGTCGAGGGCCTGGAAAACCTGCCCGGGGAACCCAGCGTCGTGCTGTCCAAGCACCAGTCGGCCTGGGAGACCATCGCTTTCCAGCAGATCTTTCCGCCCCTGTCCTTCGTGCTGAAGAAGAACCTGCTCCACATTCCCTTCTTCGGCTGGGGCCTGGCCCTGTTCAGCCCCATCGCCATCGACCGGGCCGCCGGCCGGGAGGCCATGAAACAGGTGGAGACCCAGGGCAAGGCGCGGCTGCGGGCCGGGTTCTGGGTACTGGTGTTCCCGGAGGGAACGCGGGTGGCGCCGGGCGAGAAGGGCAACTACCAGGTCGGCGGCGCCTGGCTGGCCGTCAAGGCCGGGGTGCCCGTGGTGCCGGTGGCCCACAACGCCGGCCTCTGCTGGCCGAAAAACGCCTTCGTCAAGCGGCCGGGTCTGATCACGGTGGTGATTGGCCCGCCCATTGCCACCGCCGGTCGCAAGGCCACCCAGGTTCTGGCCGACACCGAGGCCTGGATCGAAAACACGATGACAAGGCTTTAGCTGCGCCGCAACATGGCGTAACATGCAAAGCGGAGCCCGATGTCGTGAATTCCGCGCCCCCCATCCCCAAGGCCAGTCGCTGGCCCGCCCGCATGGACCTGCTGCAGAGCGTCAGCGGTCTGATCCTGGGCCTGTTCATGTGGCTGCACATGTTCTTCGTCTCCTCCATCCTGCTGGGGAACGATGCCATGTGGGTCGTGGCGAGGTTCTTCGAGGGCTACTATTTCCTCGGCAGGCCACTGCCCTGGCTGGTTTCCCTGTTCGTCGCCGGCATCTTCGGCCTGTTCGTCCTGCACGCCTGGCTGGCCCTGCGCAAGTTCCCCGCCCACTGGCGCCAGCACGCGGAATACTGGCGGCACATGCGCGACATGCGGCACGAGGACACCACCCTCTGGTTCGTCCAGGTCATCACCGGCTTCGGCATGTTCTTCCTGGCTCCGGTGCACCTCTACATCATGATGACCCACCCGGAACTGATCGGCCCCTTCGAGTCCGCCGACCGGGTCTGGAGCGGACGCATGTGGCCCTTGTACCTGGTCCTGCTGTTCCTGGTGGAACTGCACGGCAGCGTCGGCCTGTATCGCCTGGCGGTGAAATGGGGCGGGTTCGCCGACGGCGACGGCGCCCGGCGCAAGCTCAAGCGCCTGAAATGGGCCTTCACCCTGTTCTTCCTGGCCCTGGGCCTGCTGACCCTGGCCGCCTACATGAAACTGGGCATCGAGCACGCCGACCGGGTCGGCGAACGCTACCAGCCGGTTTCAAAGGTTATTCCCCCCTTTGGAAAAGGGGGGCAGGGGGGATTCGTCGGTCTCACTGAGGCCAACCCGGCTGGAATCCCCCCTAACCCCCCTTTTTCAAAGGGGGGGACTGACTTGTTGTCTGCCCCGACGGTTATCGCATGAACCTCATCTACACCGACGCGCTGATCATCGGCGGCGGCCTGGCCGGCCAGCGCACCGCCCTCGGCGTCAAGCGCCGCGGCCTGGAACCCCTGATCCTGTCCCTGGTGCCCGCCAAGCGCTCCCACTCGGTCGCCGCCCAGGGCGGCATGCAGGCCAGCCTGGCCAACTGCATCAAGGGCGAGGGCGACAACGAGGACGTGCACTTCGAGGACACGGTGCGCGGCTCCGACTGGGGCTGCGACCAGCTGGTCGCGCGCATGTTCGCCCACATGGCGCCCAAGGCGGCGCGGGAACTGGCGGCCTGGGGCGTGGCCTGGAACCGGGTGAAGCGGGGTGACCACCAGGTGGTCATCAACGGCCAGCGCGTGACCCTGACCGAGAAGGACGCGGCCCACGGCCTGATCACCGCCCGGGACTTCGGCGGCACCAAGAAATGGCGCACCTGCTACACCTCCGACGGCACCGGCCACGCCATGCTCTACGCGGTGTCCGACCGGGTCATCGCCGAGTCCATCCCGGTGCGCGAGCGGGTCGAGGCCCTGGCCCTGATCCACGACGGCCACCGCTGCCACGGCGCCGTGGTGCGCGACCTGGTGACCGGCGAACTCACCGCCTATCTCGCCAAGGCCACGGTCATCGCCACCGGCGGCTACGGCCGCATCTGGGGGGTCAGCACCAACGCCCTCATCAACGAGGGCATGGGCGCCGCCCTGGCCCTGGAGACCGGCGTGGCGCGCCTGGGCAACATGGAGGCGGTGCAGTTCCACCCCACCGCCATCGTCCCCGCCGGCATCCTGGTCACCGAAGGCTGCCGGGGCGACGGCGGCCTACTCAAGGACGCCGACGGCTACCGCTTCATGCCCGACTACGAGCCGGAGAAGAAGGAACTCGCCTCCCGCGACGTGGTGTCCCGGCGCATGGCCGAGCACATGCGCAAGGGCAAGGGGGTGAAGTCCCCCTACGGCGAGCACCTGTGGCTGGACATCACCGTGCTCGGCGCCGCCCACATCGACAAGAACCTGCGGGAAGTGAAGGACATCTGCCAGTACTTCCTGGGCATCGACCCGGCCAGGGACTACATCCCGGTGCGCCCCACCCAGCATTACTCCATGGGCGGCGTGCGCACCGACCACCGCGGCGAGTCGCCCTGGCTGTCCGGACTGTTCTCCTGCGGCGAGGCCGCCTGCTGGGACATGCACGGCTTCAACCGCCTGGGCGGCAACTCGGTGGCGGAAACCGTGGTGGCCGGCATGCTGGTGGGCGAATACGTGGCCGATTTCTGCCAGTCGCCCCAGGGCGACATCGACTTCTCCACCGGCCTGGCCCGGGAGTTCCTGGAACGGGAACAGGCCGACCTCGCGGCCATCGCCGCCGGCCGGGGCAACGAGGACGCGGTGGCCATCCGCCGCCGCATGGAAGCCATCCTGACCGACAGCGTGGGCCTGTTCCGCAACGGCCCCGCCCTGGAAGCCGCCGTCGTCGAACTGACCGAACTGCTCCGGCGCGGCCAACGCCTGGGCATGCGCAGCCGCCGCCTGGACGCCAATCCGGAGCTGGTCCAGGCCTACCGCCTGCCGCGCATGCTCAAGGTGGCCCTGACCGTGGCCCTGGGCGCGCTCAAGCGCACCGAAAGCCGGGGCGCCCACTTCCGCGAGGACTTCCCGGCCCGCAACGACCGGGACTGGCTCAACCGCACCCTGGCCAGCTGGAAGCCCGGCGACGACCTGCCCACGCTGGATTACGAGCTGCTGGACGTGATGCACATGGAACTGCCCCCGGGTTTCCGCGGCTACGGCGTCAGGAATATCGTCGAGCACCCCCTCAGCGCAGCCCGCCAGGCCGAGGTGGATGAAATGCGCGAAGCCAAGCTGGACCGGCATGCCCTGCAATCCCACCTCATGTCCTTCAAGCAGTTGTTGCCGGAACGCTACCGGACCCGCAACGAGCGGCTGGACGAGCCCCTGCCGTGAATCTCCCTTGCCTTGAATCCCCCCCTGCCCCCCTTTTTCAAAGGGGGGCAGGGAGGATTCATCTGCCCCTTTTCCCCTAAACCATGCCCAGAACCCTCACCTTCACCGTCTTCCGCCACAATCCGCGCGACCCGGCGGATGTTCCCCGCACCCAGGCCTACCGGCTGGACGAGACCCCGGGCATGACCCTGTTCATCGCCCTGACCCGCATCCGGGAAGAGCAGGACCCGTCCCTCAACTACGACTTCGTCTGCCGCGCCGGCGTGTGCGGTTCCTGCGCCATGGTCATCAACGGCCGGCCCGGCCTGGCCTGCCGCACCCTGACCGCCAGCCTGCCCGCCGAGATCCGCCTGTTCCCCCTGCCGGGCTTCGAATTGATCGGCGACCTGTCCGTGAACACCGGCAAGTGGATGCGGGCCATGAGCGAACGCCTGCGCGCCTGGCTGCACCTGGAAGCCGAGCCCAACGTGGACGTGCTGGAAGCCCCCATGGAGCCGGAGATGGCGGAAGCCGTCTACGAACTGGACCGCTGCATCGAATGCGGCTGCTGCGTGGCGGGCTGCGGCACGGCGCAAATGCGGCCGGATTTCGTCGGCGCCGTGGGCATGAACAAGATCGCCCGTTTCCGCCTGGATCCGCGCGATGTCCGTTCCGACGCGGATTTCTATGAAGTGGTGGGCGACGACAGCGGCGTGTTCGGCTGCATGAGCCTGCTGGGCTGCCACGATGTCTGCCCGAAGCAGCTGCCCCTGCAAACCCAGATCGCCTACCTGCGCCGGAGCATGGCCCGGCAGGGATTGTGGTGAGGGTGGACAGGGGGTTCTTCCCGCGCAAAGACGCTCTTTGCCTGGCTGGCGGCATCCCCGAAGATGCCCTGGGAACCGCCTTCCCCCTCTGGAAAAGGGGGACTGAGGGGGATTCAGCGACGCGTGCTTGGGTGCTCACCCCGGAAATCCCCCCCAACCCCCCTTTTTCAAAGGGGGGAACTCCGGTCGCAAGCGTTTCACCAGGCTGGAGTCGGCGCGGGTGAGCTGGCTGAAAGGCCGGCGCCCGCCGACGCGGGTGGAGGAAACCCTGCCGCTGCCCATCCCCGGCCATGACGCGGTCTACCTCCTGAAGCGCAGTTCCGCGCGCCGCACCCTGGCCCTGCGCGTCACCGACCGGGGCGAGATCGCCGTCAACGCCCCCTTGCGCCTGCCCCGGCACGAAGTGGATCGCTTCCTGCAACGCCACGCGGGCTGGCTGAAGGATCGGCTGGAATCGGCCCGGACCCGGGTTTTTGCCTGGCGCGACGGCGCCGAACTGCTCTGGCTGGGCGGCAGCCTGACCCTGGTCCTGCTCGCGCCGGGCGGCCGACCCGCCGCGCGCCGGGAAGCGGGCCGGCTGTTGTGCGCCGCGGAAGAGACGGCCGTCGAGGCCGTGGTGTCCCTGTGGTACCGGCGCCAGGCGCGGCCCCTGCTGGCGGAGCGCCTGGCCCATCATGCCGCCCGAATGGGCCGACCGACCCCGCCGCTGCGCCTGTCCGACGCCCGTACCCGCTGGGGCAGCCTGTCGCCGAAGGGCGTGGTCAGCCTGAACTGGCGCCTGGCCAAGGCTTCCCCGGAAGAGATCGATTACGTGATCTGCCACGAACTGGCCCATTTCCGGCGGCGGGACCATTCCCCCGCCTTCTGGCGCGAGGTGGAGACCCTGTTCCCCGAGTGGGAGACGGTCCGGCGCCGCTTGCGGCAGAATGGCCCCCTCTATTTCCAGTTCTGAGGCGGCCATGCGAATGTTGCACACCATGCTCCGGGTCGGCGACCTGGAGCGCTCCATCGCCTTCTACACCCGGGTGCTGGGCATGCGCCTGCTGCGCCGCAAGGACTATCCCGAGGGCAAGTTCACCCTGGCCTTCGTCGGCTACGGCGACGAGTCGGAGCACACGGTGCTGGAGCTCACCTACAACTGGGGCGTTGACCGCTACGAACTCGGCACGGCTTTCGGCCACATCGCCCTGGAGGTGGACGACGCCTACCGGGCCTGCGAGGACGTGGCGGCCAAGGGCGGCAAGGTGGTGCGCCCGGCCGGACCCATGAAGCACGGCGGCACGGTGATCGCCTTCGTGGAAGACCCGGACGGCTACAAGATCGAGTTCATCCAGAAGGGAACCCGGGGCGCGTGATTCCCTGGCTGCGCCCTTCCGACCCGTTTCCGCCCCTGGAAACGGCGCTGGTCGAGCCCAACGGCTTGCTGGCGGCGGGCGGCGACCTGTCCGTGCCGCGCCTGCTGGCGGCCTACCGGCGCGGCGTCTTCCCCTGGTTCAACGCCGGCGAGCCCATCCTGTGGTGGTCGCCGGACCCGCGCATGGTGCTGTTTCCCGCCGAATTCAAGGTTTCCCGCTCCCTCAGGAAACGCCTCGCCCGGGCCGATCACGAGGTGCGGGCGGACACGGCGTTCGCCCGGGTGATGGGGGAGTGCGCGGCGCCCCGCGCCGGCGCCGGCTGCACCTGGATTTCCCCCGCGATGGTCGCGGCATACCGCGCCTTGCACGAGGCGGGCCATGCGCACTCGTTCGAGACCTGGATCGAGGGCGAAAACGGCCCGGAGCTGGCGGGCGGGCTCTATGGCGTCGCCATCGGCCGGGCGTTCTTCGGCGAGTCCATGTTCACGCGCCGGGCCGACGCCTCCAAGATCGCCCTGGCCCATCTGGTACGCTTTCTCGCAAGCCATGATTTCGGTGTCGTCGACTGCCAGATGAATACCCCCCATCTCGCTTCCCTGGGCGCGCGGGAGATTCCCCGGCGCGAGTTCGCCGGGCTGCTCGACCGGCTGACGGCGGAAGCCGGGCTGCCGGGCCCATGGACCTTGAGTTCGACCTTGAGCCCGACCTTGAGCCCGTCAACGAGCCCTTAGAATCCCGACCATGAGCTCGCTCAAGGAACTCCCCATCTTCCGCCTCCAGTTCTACCTGACGGCGCCCTATCCCTGCAGCTACCTGCCCGGGCACCTGGCGCGTTCCCAGGTGGCCGCCCCCGGCGGGCTGGTGGATACGGTGGTGTACAGCGAACTGGTGCGCCTGGGCTTCCGCCGCAGCGGCCACCATGTCTATCGGCCCCGCTGCGACGCCTGCCAGGCCTGCACGCCGGTGCGGGTGCTGGTGGACGGGTTCCGGCCCAGCCGGGCCCAGCGCCGCTGCCTGGCGCGCAACGCCGATCTCGCCCTGCGCATGAAACCCCTGGTGTTCGACGAGGCCCATTACCACCTGTACCGGCGCTACCAGGCCGCGCGCCATGCCGGCGGCGGCATGGACCAGGACGACCGGGAGCAGTTCAGGAGCTTCCTGCTGCAAAGCCGGGTGGACAGCGCCCTGGCCGAATTCACCCTGGACGGGGAAGTCGTCATGGTGGCCCTGGTGGACCGGCTCATGGACGGCCTGTCCGCCGTCTACACCTTCTACGAGCCGGAACTGGCCAGGCGCAGCCTCGGCACCTTCGGCGTGCTGACCCAGTTGCGCCTGGCGCGGGAGATGGGCTTGCCCTACCTCTACCTGGGCTACTGGATCGAGGAATCCGGAAAGATGGCCTACAAGCAGGGTTTTCAGCCCATGGAGGCCCTGGTCTCGGGGCGCTGGAAGCGCATGGAAGGCTGGGCGTCCGGTCGTTCCCCAACCCCAACCCCAACCCCAACCCCAACCCCAACCCGCAAGGAGGCGTGATGGCGGGATTGCCCGATGCCGTCGAGCAGGTGCTGCGCATGCACGCGCCCTTCATCCACGCCGTGGTGGGCGCCCTCGCCGATCGCGGTCGTTTGCCCGAACTGATGGAAACCCTGGCCGCCGCGGAGCGCCAGGGCTGGCCCCGCCTGGTGGCCGCCCTGCGCCTGGTGGTGGACGGCAAGCGGGACGAGTCCGTCAAGCTGGGCCTGGACGAGGAAGACCGCATCATCGTCGATGCGGTCCTGCGCGGCCTCGCCAACCCGGCCAGCCTGCCGCCCCTGGACCGGCAGGCCGACCCCGCCGCCGCGGCGCCGGGCCTGGCCGCCATGATTTCCGCCGCCGCCCGGGGCGACGCCCAGGCCCTGGCCGTCCTGGCCAACATGGCCGAACAGATGGTACGCGCCGGCGGCGACATGGCCCGCCTGGGCGGCGTCATGCGGCGGCTGGTGAACGGCGAGCGGGATGCCGATCAACTGTTGAAGGGGATGGGCCCGCTCGGGCGGCAACTCTTGCTGGACATCCTGAATGAACTGGGCCGCTCCGGTCTGCATTAGCCTGCTGTCCCTGCTCCTGGCCGGCTGCTCCCATACCGCCACCCGCGCCACCGGCTCGCGGCAGGAGTTCCTGATCTGCCGGGAGGACGATCGGGTCCGCTACGAGGACGGGGGCCAGGCCCAGGCGATCCGGGTCGCCAGGCTGATGGACGCCGCCGTGGCCCGGGTGGAAAGCGTGCATGGGCTGCCGTTCCTCCGGCCGCCCCAGGTCCATGTCTGTGTCACGACGACCTGTTTCCAGCGCCTGGTTCCGGACGCGGGCTATACCGCCGCCGTGCTGCCGGGGGATCTGCTGGTGCTTTCCCCCAGGCTGTTCGGGGCTGAATCGGACCGCCTGCCGGGCATCCTGCCCCACGAGTTGTCCCACCTGCACCTGGGCCAGCGCCTCGGCCATTACACCCCCTGGCTGCCGGTCTGGTTCCACGAGGGCCTGGCCACCCATGTCGCCCGGGGAGGCGGCGCGGAATTCGCCAGCGACCTGCAGGCCCGCGAGGCCTGGGAGGAGGGCCGTCAGGTGGATTTCGGCCGCCTGGATGTGCCGGGCAGGCGCCATCGCGCGGCGGAGTTCGGCCTCGGCATCCACGAGTTCTACCGCCAGTCCTGGCGCTTCGTGGAATACCTGGAGCAACGCGACCCCGCCGCCTTCGCCGCCATGCTTGGCGCCATCCAGGCCCAGACGGATATCACAATTTCTGTCGCCGACGCCTACAATGCCGGCCTGGAGCGGCTGGAGCAGGATTTCATCCAGGCCGGCCGCTAACGAGGAGACAAAAAAAATGGCGGATGACGATTTCCTGGTGCCGGTGCGCAAGTCCGAGATCGAACTCGGCAAGCCGTTGCCTTTTTCCATCTACGACGCCTCGCGCAACCTGTTGCTCAGCCGCGGCGTGATCGTGCGCAGCGAGCACCAGATCGAGGCCCTGCTGGAGCGCGGCCTGTTCCGCGAAAGCCGGCGCCAGCGCCCGGAATACACCCAGTCCGCCCCGGAGGAGGGGGAGGGCGGGTCGGCGGGCGGCCCGCCCAAGCCCCAGGAGGAATCCCTCAGCTTCGACGCCATCAAGCTGATGCCGGACGACACCCTGCAACTGCAACCGCTGCTGGAAGGCCAGACCGAGCGTTTCACCGTGCGGGTCATCGGCCTGATGAAACCCAAGAGCGTGCTGGTCACCGCCCCCGTGGTGGACGGCAAGCTGATCTTCATCCGCGACGGCCAGACCTTCCTGATCCGCGCCTTTTCCGGCCTCAACGTCTGCGCCTTCAAGGCCAGGGTATTGAAGGCCCAGTTGCAGCCCTTTCCCTACCTGCACCTGTCCTATCCCGACACGGTCCAGGCCATGCGCATCCGCAAGGCCATGCGGGCGCCCGCCGGCATCATCGCCGCCGTGCACGAGGGCGAGGACGGCAAGCAGGTCGGCGCCGGCAAGATGGTGGACATCAGCGTCGGCGGTACCAAACTGCTTTCGCCCACGTCGCTGGGCAAGAAGGACCAGACCCTGTGGCTGTCCTTCAAGGTCCGCCTGGGCGACATGGAGGAGTACGTGAAGACCCCCGCCATCATCCGCTCCCTGGGCGAGGAGGACGACGAACAGGGCAAGCCCATGAAATCCTTCGGCATGCAGTTCGGCGAACTCAACCAGGCCCAGCGCCTGATCATCATGAACCTGGTGTATCAGCACCTCCTCAAGGAAGAGAACGTCTGATGCGGCAATACCTCGACCTCCTGCGCCACGTCCTGGCCAACGGCACCCGCAAGGACGACCGCACCGGCACCGGCACCCTCTCGGTGTTCGGCCACCAGATGCGCTTCGACCTCTCCGCGGGCTTTCCCCTGCTCACCACCAAGAAGGTCCACCTCAAGTCCATCATCCACGAGCTGCTCTGGTTCCTGAAGGGCGACACCAACATCAAGTACCTGAAGGACAACGGCGTCTCCATCTGGGACGAATGGGCCGACGAGCGCGGTGATCTCGGCCCCATCTACGGCTACCAGTGGCGTTCCTGGCCGGCCCGGGACGGCCGCCATATCGACCAGATCTCCGAGGTGCTGCACACCCTGAAAAGCAACCCGGACTCCCGCCGCATCATCGTCTCGGCCTGGAACGTGGGCGAACTGCCCTACATGAAGCTGCCCCCCTGCCACGCCTTCTTCCAGTTCTATGTGGCCGACGGCAAATTGAGCTGCCAGCTCTACCAGCGCAGCGCCGACATCTTCCTGGGCGTGCCCTTCAACATCGCCAGCTACGCCCTGCTCACCCTGATGATCGCCCAGGTGACGGGCCTGAAGCCCGGCGACTTCGTCCACACCCTGGGCGACGCCCACATCTACCTCAACCACCTGGAGCAGGTGAACCTGCAACTGTCCCGGGACACCCGCGCCCTGCCGGCCATGAAGCTGAACCCGGCGGTGACCGACCTGTTCGAATTCAAGTTCGAGGACTTCACGCTGGAGGGGTATGACCCGCATCCGGGGATCAAGGCGCCGGTAGCGGTGTGAATTGAAGGGGCCGGCCGAGAATTTTTGTAGGGCGCAATAACCGAAGGGCATTGCGCCGAATGTTTCATCCGGTGCAATACGGCTGGCGCCTATTGCACCCTACGCGGTGCTGGATTCCCAGGGAGGATCGTGACGCCATGACTCAGGACTTTCGCCAGCCGGGCCCCACGGTGATCGAATCGGCAACAGGCCAGCCGCCGGCGGTTGAACGGGGCCGCCGCATCGTCATCATGGCGTTGTTCGCGAGCGCCATCGTGTTCTTGTGCGCGGGGCTGTGGCTCATGACCATGGAACAGCCATTCATCTCCGCCGATCTGGTTTCCATGCTGGGGCCCACCCTGATTCTCGTCGCGATCTGCGATGTCATCGCGGCGCGTTTCCTGAAATGGTCCTGGGCGCGCCAGCCCGGGTAGGGCGCAATAACCGAAGGGCATTGCGCCGAATGTTCTTCATCCGGTGCAATACGGCGGGCGCCTATTGCGTCCTACGTCTGGGGCGATTGGCATTCAGGGGGGGCTGAACATGCCTGACTACCGCCGTGCCTGGCATCCGGGCGGCACCTATTTCTTCACGGTCAATGCCTTGCAGCGGCGGGACAACGACTTGCTGATCCGGCATGTCCAGGTGCTTCGCGAGGTGGTCCGCAAAGTACGCCATGACCATCCTTTCACGATTCATGGCTGGGTGGTGTTGCCGGATCACCTGCACTGCGTCATCGAACTTCCACCGGGCGATATTGACTTCGCCGTCCGCTGGCGGCTGATCAAGGCGGGATTCTCGAAGCGTTTGCCCAAGGATGAACGGCGTTCAGCGACGCGGCGGGAACGGGGTGAACGGGGAATCTGGCAGCGGCGGTATTGGGAGCATCGGGTCCGTGACGACAGGGATTACGCGGCGCATATGGACTATGCGCATTTCAACCCGGTGAAGCACGGGCATGCGAATCGGGTGTCGGACTGGCCTTATTCCACGTTCCATCGGCTGGTGGAGGCCGGCGTCTATGCTGTGGATTGGGCGGGGAGCGCGGGGGCGGATGCGTTGGTTTGCCCGGATTGAGTTGTGGCGCAATGCGCTGCGCTTATTGCGCCCTACGCAGGATCAACGAACCAGGCGGTGAAGGAGTCGTGCCATGCGAAATCCTCTGTTCTTCTGGACGGTCATTTGGATGATGGGAATGAGCGCGGGAAGCGCGGCGGGCGGTGAATCGGTGTCTTTGCCACCGGCCCTGATCACCGGCGGCATGCCGCTGATGGAGGCGTTGAAGGCGCGCCATAGCACGCGGGAATTCGACGCCCGGCCGTTGTCCTCCGAGTTGCTGTCGAACCTGCTCTGGGCCGCCCAGGGGGTGAACCGGCCCGACACCGGCAAGCGCACCGCCCCCAGCGCCCGGGACTGGCGCGAGATCGATGTCTATGTGTTCGTCAGGGAAGGCGTGTCCGTCTATGAACCCGCCACCCACAGCCTGCGCCGGGTGTCGGACAGGGACCTGCGCGCCTTGACGGGTACCCAGGATTTCCCGGCGGCGGCGCCCCTGAACCTGGTCTACGTGGCCGACCTGGGGCGCATGGCGGATGCCACCGACGACAACAAGCGGCTGTATGCCGCCACGGATGCCGGCTTCATCGCCCAGAACGTGTACCTGTTCTGCGCCTCGGCGGGGCTGGGCACGGTGGTGCGGGGGTCCGTGGACCGGGAGGCGCTGGCGGCCGCCCTGGGCTTGAAAGAGAACCAGCGCATCATCCTGGCCCAGTCGGTGGGGTATCCGAGGTAGGGGGTGGGCTTTTGGCGCAATGCGCTGCGCTTATTGCGCCCTACTTGAAGCGGGCCCCGGGGTTGTTCATTCGCTTCCATGCCAAGCGAGCCGCGCGCGATGCCTGACTGGCGCCCGGCCGCTAAAGCCCGCCGCCCCAGCGGTGCTGCCAGGCGATGCCGTAGATGTCGAAATCGCTGCCGGTACGCATGGTGACGCCGCTGCTGGCGTAGAGCTTGATGGAGTTGTGGCGGTCCACCGGCAGGGCCAGGGTGGCGCCGATGCGGGTGGATTCCTGCAGGTCGTTGCCCCTCACGCCGTCCAGGGTGGTGCGCCCGCCGGTCAGGTAGGACCCCGTCAGGGCGGCCCAGATGCCGGAAGGGAAGCCGTAGACGAGGTGTCCCTGCAGGGAATAGATGGGATCCTGCTCGCGGTGCTTGCCGCCGAAGAAATCGTCGTTGTCACCGAAGAAGGTGGCCGCCGTGGACAGTTCCAGGGTCCAGGGACCCCAGGCCTTCGAGACGCCGATCTCGGGCTTGACGAACCAGCGATTGGTGCCGATGTTGACCAGCCTGTCGTCATCGTATTGCCCGATGGGCAGCGACACCTGCACGCTCGCGCCCACGATCAGGTCCTGCTCATAGCTCCTGAAATCCTGCAGGGAGAGGGCGGGCGCGCCATGGAAATTGATGGAGAAGCGCAGGCGGGGATCGCCCAGGCCGGTGACCTCCCGGGACACGGGAGTTCCCAGGTAATCCGCATCGCCGGACAGGGAGGCGTAGGGCACCACCACGTCGAACTTCGCCGATTTGCCCCCCACGTCCAGGGTGCGGGCGTAGGCGACCAGGCCGGAGTGGATTTCCAGGTTGGCATCGGTCAGGGGTGCCGAGGGATCGAACACCAGCCCGCCTTCCGTGTAGATGTAGCCCGCAATCAGGAAATTGACCCCGACGGGTGCGTTCGAATAGGCCCGCGGCTCGATTTCCTGGGCTTGCGCATGGCCTATTACATGGCCAATCGACAGTGCGAGGACGATGGCCGCGGGGGTGCCGTTTCTAGGCTTCATGGTGCAACAGTGATGGGTGGATGGAGAAGCGTACTTCGACCGGAGGGGTGGGGTACATCGGTGGATGCTGGACGGATCGTTTCGCCATCAACTGAGGGTGGATTTGCTGATGCTGGATTTGTGCTTGGGTCAGTTCCTTCCGCAGGGACTGACCACAAGTCACCCGGTCAGTACTTGATGTCCCGAGCTTGCGTGCGGGCATCCTGCTTGGCATCCCGCTTGTCCTGTTGGCATTCCGGCCGGCTCTTCTCGTCGCCCGCGCGGCATTCCTGCTTGGTGTCACGGGCATCCTGGCGACCGGATTGCTTGGTGTCGCGGGCATCCCGACGGAGTTCCCCCCTGTCGGTCGAATATGCCGTGACCGGCATGATCAGCAGCCCACCGGCGATGAGGACGCTCGAGACAATGGTCTGAAAACCGATCTTTTTTTTATGATTTGCTTCCTCTGAACGGTGAACTTCAAACACCCTGATGACCGGCGGCAGTCGGGAAACCGGGGATGGCGCGCGGCAATGGGGCAATCAAACTGCAAGGCCGATATTAAGCCCGCGCAGGGCGCGATAACCAAAGGACATTGCGCGGAATTTGCCTTGTCCGGCGCAATACGGCTTCCGCCTATTGCACCCTACTTGAAACGGCCACGGGGTTATTCATCCGCATCCATATGGAGCCAGCCGCTTGCCATGCCTGACTACCGCCGCGCCTGGCATCAGGGTGGCCCTATTTCTTACGCTCAATGCCTTGCTGCGGCGGGGCAGCGACTGGCTGACCCGGAATATCCAGGATCTTCGCGATGTGGTTCGGCAGGTAAGCCATGACCATCCGTTCCTGATCCATGGCTGGGTGGCGTTGCCGTATCACCTGCACCGCACCATCGAGATCGCTCCTGTGAGGCTCCCTCCTGTCAGATTCGGCGTCAGGTCGTGGCGCGTTACAATTCCCTTCGTTCCCTCTCGGAGATCAATCATGAATTTCAGCATCGAGTGCGAGGAAGAGATTGATGGCCGCTGGATTGCCGAGATTCCGCAGCTTCCCGGCGTCCTGTGCTACGGCACGACTGCCGACGACGCCATGTCTAAAGCGGAAGTGCTTGCCCTTCGTGCCATGGCCGAGCGCCTTGAGCATGGTGAGTCGCATCCCGTCGAGATCAGGATTTCTCTCCCCCTCGCCGCATGAGTCAGTGGCCATCCATTAAAGCCAAGCGGTTGCTTGCGGCGCTGTTTGGTATTGGATGGAAACTGAAACGACAGTCTGGTTCTCACCGCACTTTGTCCCGCGAAGGCTGGCCCGACGTCGTCTTCGCCTTTCACGACGGCGAGGAGATCGGCCCTCGGATGCTCGCCCGTCTTGCTAAGCACACTGGCATCACTCCCCAAGACTTGTAGTCCGGCAGGGCGCAATAACCGAAGGGCATTGCGCCGAATGTTCTTCATCCTGTGCAATACGGCTGGTGCTTATTGCACCCCATCTCGCACCCCATCTCGCACCCCATCTCGCACCCCATCTCGCACCCCACAAGCTTGGCTTGCCCTATCCTGAAGCATGGCTGACACAGCGACCGTATTCCGGGCCAAAGGGCTGACCAAGGTCTATCGCATGGGGGAAGTGGAGGTGCACGCCCTGCGCGGCATCGACCTGGAGTTCCGCGCGGGGGAACTGGTGGTGCTGCTGGGGCCGTCCGGCAGCGGCAAGTCCACCCTGCTGAACATCCTGGGCGGGCTGGATACGCCCACGGCGGGGGAGGTGTTCTACCTGGAGCGCAACCTCTCGGCCGCCGACGAGGAGGCCCTGACCCGGTTCCGGCGCGATCACGTGGGCTTCGTGTTCCAGTTCTACAACCTGATCCCCAGCCTGACGGCGCGGGAGAACGTGGCGGCGGTGACCGAGATCTCCCGCGCGCCCATGCGCCCGGAGGAGGCCCTGGCCCTGGTGGGCCTGGGCGAGCGCCTGGACCATTTCCCGGCCCAGCTTTCCGGCGGCGAGCAGCAGCGCGTGGCCATCGCCCGCGCCATCGCCAAGAACCCGGCGGTGCTGCTGTGCGACGAGCCCACCGGCGCCCTGGATTCCGCCACCGGCGTCATCGTCCTGGAGGCCCTGGAGAAGGTGAACCGGGAACTGGGCACGCTCACCGTGCTGATCACCCACAACGCCGGCATCGCCGACATGGCCGACCGGGTGATCCGGCTTTCCGACGGGCACATCGTCGAGGAGCGGCGCAATGCGGTGAAGCGGGCGGCCAGGGAGTTGAGCTGGTGATGTGATGACAAGCATGGTCGGGCTCCCCCTCCCAACCTCCCCCGCTTGCGGGGGAGGGGTGTTGCTCCCTCTCCGCTGGCGGGGAGGGCAGGGGTGGGGAGAACTCCTCGGCCATGGGGAACGGGTCCCATGACCGCCCTCAACCTCAAGCTCCTGCGGGACCTCTGGAACATGCGGGGCCAGGCCCTGGCCATCGCCGCGGTCATCGCCGGCGGCGTGGCGACCCTGGTGATGGCCCTGTCCACCTACGATTCCCTGCTCGGCACCCGGGACCTGTTCTACCGGGATTACCGTTTCGCCCAGGTGTTCGCCAGCCTGAAGCGGGCGCCGGACGGGCTTGCCGCCCGGCTGGCCGAGATCCCTGGCGTGGAACGCCTGGAGACCCGGGTGGTGGCGGTGGTGAAGCTGGAGGTGGAGGGCTTCACCGATCCGGTCACCGGCGTGCTCGCCTCCCTGCCCAACACGGGCCAGCCCCTGCTCAACACCCTGCACCTGAAGCGCGGGCGCTGGCTCTCAAGTCAATCGACGGGCCGCCCCGAGATTGACTTGGCTCCCTCGGGGGGCGGAACGGACCGCAGGGACGGGCCGGGGGCTCAAGCAATGCCATATAGCGGCGACGAGGTCATCGTCAGCGATACCTTCGCCGACGCCCACGGCCTGCATCCCGGCGACAGGATCCACGCGGTCATCAACGGCAAGCGCAAGGCCCTGACCCTGGTGGGCGTGGCCCTGTCGCCGGAATACGTCTACCAGATCGCCCCCGGGGCCATGTTCCCGGACTTCAAGCGCTACGGCGTGCTGTGGATGGGGCGCCACGCCCTGGCCACCGCGTATGACATGGACGGCGCCTTCAACAGCGTTTCCCTCACCCTGGCGCCGGGCGCCAACGAACGGGCGGTGATCGACCGCCTGGACGGCCTGCTGGCCCGCTACGGCGGCATCGGCGCCTACGGACGCCGCGACCAGTTCTCCAACCGCTTCCTGTCCGAGGAACTGAAGCAGTTGCAGACCACCGCCACGGTGTTTCCGTCCATCTTCCTGGGGGTGGCCGCCTTCCTGCTCAACGTGGTGGTGACCCGGCTCATCGCCACCCAGCGCGAGCAGATCGCCATCCTCAAGGCCTTCGGCTACCGCCCCCTGGCTATCGGCTGGCATTACCTGAAGCTGGTCATGGCGGTGGCCCTGATCGGTGTGGCCGGCGGTGTCGCCCTGGGCGCCTGGTTCGGCCACGGGCTGGCGGGCGTGTACATGGAGTTGTATCGCTTCCCCTACCTGGACTATGTCCTGCGCCCCGGCGTCATCGCCATCGCCCTGGCGGTGACCGGCTTCGCCGCCGTGAGCGGTACCCTGCTGGCGGTTGGGCGAGCCACGCGCCTGCCGCCGGCGGAAGGCATGCGGCCGGAGACGCCGGTGGCGTACCGGGCCACGCTGCTGGAACGCCTCGGTCTGCAACGGCTGCTGAGCCAGCCCTCGCGCATGATCCTGCGCCACATCGAGCGGCGGCCCCTGAAGTCGATGCTCACGGTGTTCGGTATCGCCTGTGCCGGTGGCCTGATGATGGTGGGCAACTACCAGCGCGGCGCCATCGATTTCATGGTGGATGTTCAGTTCCGCCAGGCCGCCCGGGAGGACCTGGCCGTGACCTTCATCGAACCCACCAGCAGCCGCGCCCTGCACGAACTGGCCCAACTGCCCGGCGTGCGCCACGTGGAGGGCTTCCGCGACGTGGCCGCCAACCTGCGATTCGGCCAGTACCACTACCGCGCCGCCCTCTACGGCATCGAGCCGGAGGGGCGTTTGCACCGTTCCCTGGACAGCGCGTTGCGTCCGGTGGCGGTGCCGCCGGACGGCGTCGTGCTCACCGATCACCTGGCCAACAACATCCTGCGCGTCAGGCCGGGGGACCTGCTCACGGTGGAGGTGCTGGAAGGCAACCGCCGCGTGGTCCAGGTGCCGGTGCTGGGCATCACCAAGCAGTACCTGGGGGTGTCCGCCTACCTGCGGCGGGATTCCCTCAACACCCTGCTGCGCGAGGGCGACGTGGTGACCGGTGCCTATCTCGCCCACGCGCCGGAGGCCGCCACCGCCCTGTACGCGAAACTGCACGAACGTCCCCGGGTGCTGGGCATGGTGGCCCACGCCGCCGCCATCCGCAGCTTCTACGACACCCTGGGCGAGTTCGTGCTGTTCTTCAACATGGTGGCCACCTTGCTGGCCGCGACGATTGCATTTGGCGTGGTCTACAACAGCGCCCGCATCGCCCTGTCCGAGCGGGGGCGCGAACTGGCCAGCCTGCGCGTGCTCGGTTTCACCCACGGCGAGATCGCCTATATCCTGCTGGGGGAACTGGCCGTGCTGACCCTGGCGGCGATCCCCCTGGGCTTCCTGGTGGGCGCCGGTCTGTGCGGCATCCTGGTGGTGGTGTTCGAGTCGGATCTGTACCGCCTGCCCCTGGTGCTGGAGCCCTACAATTTCGCCCTGGCCGCGACGGTGGTGGCGGTCTCCGCAGTCGTCTCCGGCCTGCTGGTGTGGTACCGGCTGGGTCGGCTGGATCTGGTTGGCGTGCTTAAAACGAGGGAATGATTCGGTATGAGCAAACAATGGCGCGGACGCATCGTCTACCTGCTCGTCACCCTGGCGCTCATCGCCGCCATCGGCTACGGCTTCATGCCCCGACCCGTGCCGGTGGAACTGGTGACGGCCCGCAAGGGCGACCTGGCCGTGACCGTGGAGGAAGAGGGCAAGACCCGGGTGCGCGAGCGCTACGTGGTGGCCGCGCCGGTGGCGGGCCAGGCCCGCCGGATCACGCTGAAGGTGGGCGACGCCGTCGCCGCCGGCCAGGTGGTGGCCCACATCGAGCCCGCCCGCTCCGCCAGCCTGGACCCGCGCAGCCGGGCCCAGGCCCGGGCCCGGGTGGATTCGGCCCAGGCCGCCCTGCTGGCCGCCCGGGAGAACGCCCGCGCCGCCGCCGCCGAGGCGCGCCTGGCCGAGCAGGAACTGGCCCGGGCCGAGTCCCTGGGCAAGGCCAGCTTCGTCTCCCAGGCCGCCGTGGACCAGGCCCGCAGCCGCCTGCAGGCCAGCCAGGCGAACCGGCAGGCCGCCGACTATGCGATCCAGGTGGCCCAGCATGAAGTCGCCGTGGCCCGGGCCGCCCTCACCGAGGCCGACGCCCCCGCCACCCGCGCCGGCCGCTCGCCGGAAATCCTGGCCGTCACCGCGCCGGTGGCCGGCCGGGTCCTGGCCGTGCCCCACGAGAGTGAAAGCGTGGTGCAGGCGGGCCAGGCCCTGGTGGAGATCGGTCACCCCGGCACGCTGGAAGTCATGGTGGAAGTGCTGTCCACCTCGGCGGTGAAGATCGGCGTCGGTTCCAAGGTCCTGCTGGACCGCTGGGGCGGCGCCCGCCCCCTGCAAGGCCGCGTGCGCGTGGTGGAGCCGGCCGGCTTCACCAAGGTCTCCGCCCTGGGGGTGGAGGAACAACGGGTACGGGTGCTGGTGGATATCGTCTCGCCGGGCGAGGAATGGAAATCCCTCGGCGACGGCTACCGGGTCGAGGCCGCCTTCGTGCTGTGGGAAGGCTCGGACCTCCTGCTGGCCCCCGCCAGCGCCCTGTTCCGGCGCGGCGAGGGCTGGGCCGTGTTCGTCGCCGAGGCGGGCCGCGCCCGGTTGCGCGACGTGAAGGTGGGGCAGCGCAACGGCCTGGAAGCCCAGGTGCTCGACGGACTGAAGGCCGGCGAGGAGGTCATCGCCCATCCCGACGAGAAGATCGCCGAGGGGACGCGGGTGGTGGCGCGGCCGAAATAGGCGTGGTTTTTTAAAGGCAAGGCCTGAAGCCGAGCCTCCCGGGCGGCCGCTGTGGGTTTTCTTCCCCCTTTGGAAAAGGGGGATCAAGGGGGATCAAGGGAGATTCAAGGACCTGCGCACTGGCTGGCACCGACACTGGCTGGCACCGACAAATCCCCCCTGGCCCCCCTTTTACAAGGGGGGAGCAGTCCCCGTTGGGCCTGATGTCGCGCCCGGCTTCCCTTCACCGTCCCCGCTGAAATACCCTTGGACCCTGCGCGCCAGCCCCAACGGATCCCACCCATGCCCGAACATTCCGCCCCCATCCTGTCCGTCATCGTCGCCATGGCGAGGAACCGCGTCATCGGCATCCGCAACACGCTGCCCTGGCGCCTGCCGGAGGACCTGAAGCACTTCAAGGCCCTGACCATGGGGCATCACATCGTCATGGGGCGCAAGACCTACGAATCCATCGGCAAGCCCCTGCCGGGGCGGACCACGGTGATCGTCACGCGGGATGTGAATTACCGGGTGGAAGGCTGTCTCGTCGCCAATTCCCTCGACGCCGCCATCGCCGCCTGCGGCCATGATCCGGAAATCTTCTTCGTCGGAGGCGCCGATCTCTACGCCCAGGTGCTGCCCCGGGCGGACCGGCTCTATCTCACCGAAATTCAGGCCGAATACGAGGGCGACGCCTGGTTTCCGGCCTTCGACCTGGGCGAATGGCGCGAGACGGAACGGAACAGACAGGTGAATGCGGACGGACTGGGTTACGACTTCGTCGTCTATCGGCGCCGCCAAGGCCCGGTTGCTTCGGGCCGGCACCCTCAGGCTGGCACCCGCTCCCGGTAATAGCGGGCGGCGGCGTCGACGAGCACCTTGATGTCGTGCTGGGTAAGGCCCGGATGGGCGTCGTGGATCACCCGCGCCGCCCAGTATTCCGTGGTGCCGCCGTTGATGCCCGTGCTTTTCTGGAAGAAGGGCTCCACCCGCGTGATGATCTCTTCGAAGATTTCCCTGAGATCCACGCGTTTGCGGCGTTCGGGGACGGCCTGATCGGGGGTATGGGGATCCATGGGTGCTCTCCGATTGCTTCGAGAACCCTTTATCGGCCCATGGCCTTTTGGCTTGAAACTATTCGCGGATTGTTTGACCTCGATCAGGTGGTCGCGGCCGAATCAGGCCCCCAAGGCAAGACCGGGCCGCCCTTTCCGGGCGGGCCGGGCGCTCATTCCTCCAGGCAGATTTCCCGCCGCGCCACCGCCAGGGCGGTGCGGGCCAGCAGGCCGGCGATGACCACCGTGGTGATGCCGAGCAGGATGCCGGCCAGGCGCAGGAAGACGATGCCGCCGGTGTGCTCGAACATGGCCAGGGTGGCCAGGGTGATGGCGGCCAGGGGGAAGGAGTAGGCCCACCAGGACAGGAAGAACTTGAGCCGCATGAACCAGCGCAACTGGGCGAACAGCAGCAGGGTGAAGAACAGGGCGCCGTGATAGAGCACATGGGCGAAGGCATCCAGTTCGCCGGTCAGCTTGAGGTAGGACAGGAAGCCCACCGCCGGCGGCGCGATGAGGATGAACAGGGTGGGCATGAGCCGTTCCGGCAGGCTGCCGTGGAAGATGACCCGGTAGAGGATGATGGTGAGCAGGGGCAGCCAGAACAGCAGGCCGATGCTGAAGAAAAACCAGGAAATTTCCGCCGGGGCATGGGCGACGCCGGCGATGGGCACCAGGATGTTTCCCACCACGGGGATGAACCAGGCGGGATTGAGATGGACGATCTCGAACTTGGCCTGGTGCATCCACTGGGTGATCACGTACAGGGTCAACAGCAGATGCAGGCCCGTGCCCGCCAGCCAGAGCAGCTTGGAATAGGGTGGGCTGACCGGCAGCCAGGTGATGGACAGCAGGATCAGCGCGATGCTCACCGTGGGCACGAAGTTCATCTTGACCGGATGGCCCCATTCCTTGGCCGCCGCCGGCCGATGCCTGATGATCTTCACGGTGTAGGCGACCGCCAGCCCGGCGAACAGCGTGGACGTCAGGATCAGCAGCCACGGGCTGAGGGCGGCGGGCAGGGTCAGCAGTTCCTCCGCCTTGCGCCAGGCGATGGTCAGCCCCCCCAGGCCCATGATCATGGCGAACCAGGCGACGGGGAAGTGTCGCAGGCGGGGGGCGGGGGTGTCAGGCATGGTGGGGGATGGGGGATGGGGGATGGGGGATGGGGAATGGGGGATGGGGGTAATCACCTTCACCCCGTACCCCACTCACCGACCTCCGCCCGTTACATAGGATTCCGAATCGACAGCAAGCCGCGGATCATGCCGGCGGAATAGCCCACGGCCTTGTCGCCGGGGTACTCGGCGGCCAGCCTGGCCTTGACGTCGGGGGACATCTTGTCCGGGTCGCCGTGGCAGTTCAGGCACAGGGGCTGGGTGACCAGGGCCTTGGCGTAGCGGAATTCGCTGCCGTTGGCGCTGGGCACCACGGCGTGCATGTCCAGGGTTTCCGGCTTCTCGCCGGCGGCCAGGCGTTTCTCCAGGGCGGCCAGGGCCTGGGTTTCCCATTCGTCCGGCACACCCTTGGGATTGCGGTTCTTCGGGCTCACCCGCTTGATCTTCATGCCGGTCTTCTGCATGGCCGCGGCGGCGATCTCGGGCGCCTTGACCTTGCACACGCCGATGGCGCCCACCGGGCCGCCCTCGGTCATGGCGGCCTTCAGTTCGCCGCCCAGGGTCTGGATCAGGCCGCCGGCGGTCTTGCGGGCGTCGTCATTCAGGCCGGCCACCCTTTCGGCGGACGGCGCGTTGGCGCAGCCCGCCAGGGCCAGGGTCAACAAGGAAAGGCTGAGTGCGTATTTCATGGTCGTCTCCTTTATGGTTTACCGATTCACTGAATTGCCAGCTTACTTGCTCATCGTGATCCTGCTCTGATCCACGTTGTAGCTCCAGGGCAGGCCGATGTTCTTCCAGCCGTTGACCGTCCGCTTGCCCTTGTTGGGGCCGTCCTTGGCCATGTCGCCCTCGAAGCCGTCCACCACCGACCAGACGTTGGTGTAGCCGTGGCGGGCCAGCAGGTCGGCGGACAGGGCGCTGCGGTCGCCGGAACGGCAGATCAGCACGATGGGGTCGGTCTTCTCGATGCCCTTGTCCAGGGTCCAGAGCTCGAACTGGGAGAGAAAGTCCGGGTTGGGATTGCGCACGAAGGTTTTCTTCTCCTTGTCCCACTTGTCGTAGTGCATGACGCCGAAGGAGGCGTGGCCGTCGATGCCGTCGGGCACGCCGACGAAGAGCAGTTCCTCGATGGTGCGCACGTCCACGAACAGCACCCTGGGCGCGTGCTTCTTCAGGAAGTCCGGCACGTCCCTGGCCTCCAGGTAGAGCCCCAGCTTGCTGACCTTGATCCTGGGCAGCGTGGCCGGGTCCACGGCCTGGGCGTTGAGGCTGAATGAAGCACTGAACAATCCGAAAGCCAGGGCGATCAGCAATGCGCGCATGGGGTGTCCTCCTGGGGTATTGAACGAGATCGCTCAGGCGCGCAGTTTAGCCAGAACGCCGGCGAGATGGGACTGGGCGTCGTTCATGGCGGCCGTGATGTCGGCGTTGCCGGCCGTGGCGGCGATCACGCCCGGGTCCTGCAGGGCGACGCGGGTGACGCTGGTCGCGGTTTCGTACACGCAGCAGCCGCAGGGCAACAGGGCGCCCGCGTCCCGGTCGGCCTCGATGACGCGCCTGGCGATGCCGGGGGCGCACACGCCCAACAGGCGGTAGGGCGGGATTTCGTGGTTGATCTTGGCCTTCAGGATGGCCTGGACATCCACCTCGGAGACCACGCCCATCTTGGCTTCGGCCAGGGCGGCCTTGAGCTTTTCGATGGCCTGGTCGATGGGCAGGGGCAGTTCTACGGTATGGGCGTACATGGGGGATTCCTCTCGTGGGTCAGGGTTGATGGTGATGGGGCGTGGCGGCCTGGTTGCGCATGTGGTCCGCCACCTTGGCAAAGGCCTGGTAGAGCTCGTCTCGCAGCTTCCCGTCCGCGACCACCTCGTCCAGGGCCAGCTTCATGCAGTGCATCCACTGGTCCCGCTCGGCCTCGCCGATGGGGAAGGGCAGGTGGCGCCGGCGCAGCATGGGATGGCCGTGCTTCTCCACGTAGTGCTGGGGACCGCCCATCCAGCCGGACAGGAAGTCGAACAGCTTGTCGCGCGAGTTGGCCAGGCTGTCCGCGTGCAGCTTGCGGACGTCCCAGGCCTCGGGCAACTCGTCCATGTGGTCGTAGAAGCGGTCCACCAACTCGCGCACCTTGGCTTCGCCGCCGATGCGCTGGTAATGGGTCGGGAGATTCATGGCGCGATGAAAGATCAGGGTGGGAGGATTTTACCGGCACGCCGCCGAGCGTGTGGCCGGGATGCGGTGGCGGGTAATGGAGCCCGCGTGGATACTGGCGATAAGCCGGCTTTGAGCGACCCAACCGCGGTTTCCAGGCTGATTCAAGTTCGTCCCTCTCGCACGGATCGTCCCTGTCTTGCCAGAAGGCTGGAATCCGGGGGAATCTCGGATCAGTTTCGACCTCACGGAGGAATGAAATGCAAGCCGTCGAATTCAAGAGCAAGCCCCACGACAACGTGGTTGATCTCCCCCCCCAACCTGTGCGACTGGAATAAGCGCCCGGTGCGTGTGATCCTGTTGGCGGACGAGGAAGGCTCGCGCCCCGCTTTCAGCCATGCCTTCAAGGCCATTTCCCTGAAAACCCGCGATTTCCGGTTCGACCGGGATGACGCCAATGCCCGTTAATCACGCGGAAAAATGTTTCATCGACACCAATGTCGCGCTCTATCTGTATGGGCATGGATCGGTAACGAAGGCGCGAATCGAGTCGGTGTTTCCAGGGCACCTGAGTTCAGCGCCAATCCTCGACCTGTAATCCGCCAACCCGCTTGAACTCACCGACATTCGACGTGACCACCACCAACCCCCGCGCCAGCCCCGTGCCGGCGATCAGAACGTCATAGGCCCCCATGGGCTGGCCCATGGTCTTCAGCGCGGCGCGGATCGCCGCGGCGGCCTTGGCATCGGCTTCGTCGAAGCGCAGGGTGGCGATGGCCGAAAAGAAAGCATCCAGCATGGGAGCCAGCTTCCTTGCCCGCTCGGGGTTGAGCGCGAGGCCGTAATCGACCTCCATGCGCGTCAGCACGGATACGGCGATCAGGTCCGGAGGCGTGTCCTTGACGCGCGCCAGAACGTTCGGGTGGCCCTTGACGAAGTTGGAGACCGTGCAGGTGTCGAGCAGGTATTTCATCAGGCCAGCGGGTCGGCGACTGGCGGCTTGAGGCTGTCTCTGCCCGACTCGAACGGGGGCATGTCGGCCATCCCCCGGAAATCGAGGACTTCATCGGGCCATCGTGGTTTGCCGTGGCGGCTCAGCCACTCGCTCACCGCCTGGCGAATCAGGGCATTGCGGTTCATTCCCGCCTGACTGGCGACATCATTGAGTTGCCGACCGGTTTCGTCATCGAGGTAGATATTGAAGTTCATGACCACGTCCTTCTTATAACTGCTGTACATGTTATGTATGGTGCGGCCGAATTTCAAGCGATGGGGTTTGCCTGGAACGGGTCAAGCCGATCAAGCCAGCCTGTTTTTCCATGCCCCCGCCACAGGTTGGCGGACTATTGGCGTTTTCACACTATCTCAGCACCGGAACACCTTCAGGTAATGCCCCTCGAAGTAGCGCTTGGCCCAGTGCATCAGGCGGCTGGGCGGCAGCAGGAAGCCGCGCTTCAGGTCCCGGTAGACCAGGATGCCCTTGGAGAGGGTGTCGACGATGCAGATCAGCTCGATCTTGAAGCGGGCCGTGGGCGTCTTGCCGTCCAGGGCCAGCAGCAGATTCTCCGCCGCTGCCCTGGCCTGCAGGTCGGCCATGTGGGCCTGCTTGGGCATCCAGTCCGGGCCGGGGTAGCTGCCGGCGTCGCCGGCCACGAATACCTTGTCGGCGCCGGCCACGCGGCAGAATTCGTCGGCCTTGAAGAAGCCGCCGGGGGAGAGTTCCAGGCCGGCATCCGGCGCCCAGGCCGGGCCGGTGAGGCCGGGCATGAACAGGATCAGGTCGGCGTTGACGTGGCCGCCCTCGGTGTCCACGCCCTTGTCCGAGAAGCCCAGGGGCTTGTGGCCCAGGTGGGTGTCGATGCGACGCCTGGCCATTTCCGCCAGCAGGCCGGTCACCGCCTTCTCGCCCAGACGCTTGCCCGGCTCGGCGGCGGCGTTGAAGAAGGTGAGCTCGATGCGCTCGCGCTTGCCCTGCCGGCGCAGCAGGGTATCCAGGCCGAACAGCAGCTCGAACATGGGGCCGCCGCGCATGGCGGAGGGTTCGTTGGGATTGCCGCCGAAGCCCAGGGCGATGCGCCCGGACCGCATGGCGTTGACCCGGTCGCGGATGGCCTCCGCCGAGGCCACGCCCTCGCACAGGGTGAGGGCGTGCTCGATGCCCGGCAGCTTCTTGATGAAGCGTCCGCCGGTGGCGATGATCAGAGCGTCGTTTTGTACCTCGCCGGCATCGGTCAGCACCACGCGGCCGCCATCCCTGAGGCCGGTGACCCGGCCGGCGATGAATTCCACCCCGTGGTCCCTGAGGAAGCGGTCCAGGGGCAGGATCAGGTCCTGGCCGTTGCGCAATCCGCTGGGAATCCAGATCAGGCTGGGCAGGTAGACGAATTCCGCCTTGGGCGCCACCAGGGTGAGCCGGGCTTGTGGCGCGCGCTTGCGCAATTCGCGCACGGCGGTCAGGGCGGCGAAGCCGGCGCCCAGGATGACGATGCGGGGAGGAGTTCTTGTCATGGATTTTTCTCTGACGAAGCAAGGAAATCGGAGGTGGGGGCCGGCGCCAGCCGCTCCATGGCCAGGCCGCCGAGGACGGCCAGCAGGAGCAGCCAGACGCCCAGGGTCACGGTGTAGGCCAGGCCGAAATAGTGCACCAGCAAGGGCAGCAGCGGCAGCTTGACGGCGCGGGCGTAGAGGAAGGCGGCGGCCACGCCGGGGGCGATGCCGCGGCGCATGAACTGGCCGGCCAGGGCATACCAGGGCCAGGGCGGGCCCGCCGCCAGCACGCCGGCGGCGAGGGCCACCAGCCAGGCGCGGACGCCGGCCTCGCGCCCCAGGTGGCGCTCGATCCAGGGGCGCTCGGCGAACAGGTTGGCCAGGAACAGCAGGACGAACACCAGGCCCAGGGCGGGCAGCACCTCGCCCAGGAGCTGGCGGAACAGGTCCAGGGCGGGGCCGATGCGCGCCGGCGCCAGGACGGCGGCGGCCAGCCAGGCCAGCAGCACGCCGGCCAGGAACAGCCAGGCGCCGGGGCGGCGGGGCTTGCCGGTCTCCGTGGTGGCGCCCGCGGCCGTCTTCATGGCAGCAGCCCCAGGGTGGCCGGCACCAGCAACCCGGCCGCCACCGCGATGACGAAGGCGACGGCGTTGTGCTTGAGGGCGTAGCCCTTGCCCAGCAGCATGGCCTCGGCGGGCAGGTGCAGGAAGCCGACGCTCACCCAGCTCACCAGCAGGGCGGTGACGGCGGCCAGGCCGACGCCGGCGGCGAGCAGCTCGCCGCCCAGCACGTAGCTGATCATGGGCTGGCCCACGGCGGCGGCGCCCAGGCCCGCGCCCAGCAGGGTGTCCAGCAACAGGCCGTGGCCGAACAGGCGCGCCGAGATGACGGCGGGAAACAGGCTCAGCAGCAGGCTGATGAGCAGCAGCATGCCCAGCAACATGGGCACCAGGGCGGCGAAGCCGCGCAGGGTCTTGGCCAGGGCGGGGCGCAGTCGCTCACGCATGCGCTTGCCGCGTGCGCGGCAAGCGCGCGATTTCCTCGGTGGGCGTAGGCTCCGCCTGGCAGGGGATACGGCCGGCAGCGCAATCCCCGGGCGGCGTGTCGTCGCTGCCCCGGCTGGGTGGGAGGCGGCGGCAGGGGACGGGTGCGCGGGCGATGTCCATGGTCTCGGTGCCCGAGTCGGTTGAAGCCGTCTCCTCCGGTCGCCGTCGCCTCAGGATCCCAGCCTGGCCAGGGCGCGGGCGATGCTGGCGTCGAGCTGGCTGGCGGACTTGCCCATCACCGCGGCGACGCGCGGCTCCATCATGCCGGCCAGCAGGCCCGCGTTCATGCGGGAAATGATCACGCGGCCGTCGGCCATGCCGTAGACCGCGACGCTGCAGGGCATGAGCCCGGCGACATAGCGGGTTTCCTCGTTCTTCAGCAGGGGCACGGTGTTGCCGCCGCTGGTCATTTCCAGGATCACCAGGCCGCCGGGAATGACGACGTTCTTCTTGGCCAGGCGCGCGCCCAGGTCGATTTCCGCCAGCAGGTTCCAGCCGTCCGCGGCCAGTTGTTCCCTGAGGACCTTCAGGGTGTCGGCGAAGCTGGCGCGGCTGAGATTTTCGCTGACGATGGCGCGGGGGTCGGCCGGGGCGGAGGCCGCCGGAGATTCGGCCAGAACCGTCAGGGGGGTGGCCAAAAGGGTCAGGGACAGCAACATCGCGGAGGCGCGGGTTTTCATGGTGTTTCCTTTCAGGGCCGGCGAGAGGCCGGGCGGGATGGGTGGGATGGCAGGCTCAATAGTCGAGGCGGATGTCGATGCGAAGACCCGCCCCGGGCAGGTCGAGGGCGGCGTCCGCGAATCTGGGCGGGCCCGAGAGCTTGGGATTGTTGCTCAGGCCATAGCCTTCCTTCGGGAACATGCCGAAGCGCAGGTTGAGTTTGCCGTCGCCATTTTCGTCGTGATAGGCGATGACCGCATAGCGCCCCGGCGGCAAATCGACGAAGCGGCCCATCACGGTACCGGCCACGGCGGGCAGGCCCAGCACCTGGCGCGCCTTGTCTTCCTTGCGGAAGCCTTCCTCGCGCTCGAACAGCATCAGCTTGACCTGGCCTTGGCCAGCGCGCACCTCGCTCACGGCGACTTCCAGGTCGGCGGCGAGGGCGGGCGGGGCGAGAGCGGGCAGGGCGAGAGCGGTGAGGATGGCCAGCGCGATATGGGTTTTCATATTTTGCGCAGCCCCTTGACCCAGGCCTCCATGGCCTCGTTGGCGGGTTTCATGGGCGCTTCCAGGAAGCTCACCACGAATTTGTCGCCCATGTCCGCCACGCCGATGGAACGGGGGCGCACCGCCAGCACCTGGGGGTTGGGCAGGGCGATGCCGAAGCAGAAGATCACGTCCACCGCGCCCAGGATGTCCGCGGCGATCTCGCCGCCGATGCGCTTCGTGTGGGCGAAATGGTCGAACACGCCGATGAACTGGACCTTTTCCTTCTCGGCGATGCGGGCCTTCAGATAGTCGACCACCTCGTCCAGGGTCTTGTGGTCGGTCTCGCTCTTGTCGATCTCGGCGACGAATATGGGATATTTCTCTTGCAGCAGGGTTTGTTTCAAGTTGGGCGCTCCTGGATGGACGGAAGGCGGACGACCCCACGCCTGGGCGGGGTGGATTGTTCAGCCGGGCCGGCGTGGGTCGATTGTAGCGAGGATGCGGATGCCGGCGGCGCGCGCGTGGTGGTCGGGGTGGTGGTCGGGGTGGTGGTCGTGCCCCGCCTCCGGCGGCAGTTCCTCCAGCCGGCCCTCGAGCCAGGCCGCGACGGCGCGATCCGGATCGGTTTCCGGCGTGGCGTGGGCCTCGATGCCCTTCTGCTTCAGGCGATAGCGCAGGCCCGGGCCCATGCCGCCACAGATCAGCACATTCATGTCGTCGAGGGGGTGGGGGGCATTGTGGTTGCTTTCGTGGAAGCTCTGTTCCATGGGCAGTTCCAGCAGGTTCCTGCCCAGGACCTGGTTGTTTTCGACTTCGTAGATCCAGAACTTGCGGCACTTGCCGGCATGGCCGGTGATGGTCTTGCGGTTCTGGCTGGTAATGGCGATTTTCATGGTGGTCATCCTGGGTGACATGCATTGCGGTGAAGTCCCGCGGCCGGCCCGATCCGGATCGGATCCGTGATGACGGCGCCTTCCGGAACGAGACTCTGATTCGATCGATAGCAATGACCGTGCCATTTCGATCCAGTTCATAAGTATTTGATTAATCACTTGTGCACGGCTTGCCTGGCGGAATATGGCCGACACACGTCGTCGGGATTGACATTACTGACAAGCAAGATGACATTATTGACATGAGCGCTCCGCCCCCCGGCGAACTACTTGCCCTGATCGAATCCCTGCCGGAACCGCGCATCCTGGTGGACCCGGATTACCGCATCCTGGCCGCCAACGCCGCCTATCGGCACACCTTCGGCAACCCGGGCGAGATCATCGGCCGCGCCTGCTATCAGGCCTCCCACCACTACGACAGGCCCTGCGACGAGTGCGGCGAATCCTGCCCGCGCCAGACCGCCATGAAGACGCGCCAGCCCAGCCGCGTGCTGCACCTGCACCACACGCCCCGGGGCCAGGAATACGTGGACGTGGAACTGGTGCCGATCCATGACGGCCATGGCCGCCTGGCCTATTTCGTCGAGACCCTGCGTTTCCTGCGCGAGGCCCGCGAGCAGGCCGGGACCATGGGCATGGTGGGCCGCGCGCCGGCCTTCACCCGCATGCTCGACCTGATCAACCGGGTCGCGCCGGCCATGACCCCGGTGCTGCTGCTGGGCGAATCCGGCACCGGCAAGGAGCTCGCCGCCCAGGCCGTGCACGCCCTGAGTCCCCGGCGCGACAAGCCCTTCGTGCCGGTGGATTGTTCCGGCATGACGGAAAGCCTGTTCGAGTCGGAATTGTTCGGCTACGAGAAAGGCGCTTTCACCGGCGCCGGCCAGCGCAAGGCCGGACTGGTGGAGACGGCGGCGGGCGGCACCCTGTTCCTGGACGAACTGGGGGACATTCCCCTGCACCTGCAGGTGAAATTGCTGCGCCTGCTGGAGACCGGGGCCTATCGCCGCGTTGGCGGCGTCGACATCCTGCGCGCCGACTTCCGCCTGGTGGCGGCCACCCACCGGGACCTGGCGGCCATGGTGGCCTCCGGCGAATTCCGCCGCGACCTGTATTACCGCATCGCCGCCTTCCCCATCCACCTGCCCGCCCTGCGCGAGCGGCGCGAGGACCTGCCCCTGCTGGTGGAGCATCTGCTGCGCCGCCTGGCGCCGGAACGGCCCCTGCGCCTGGACGCCGATTCCCTGGCGCGCCTGGCGCGCCACGATTTCCCCGGCAACATCCGGGAACTGCGCAATATCCTGGAACGGGCCATGCTGATGGCCGACGGCGACCTGCTGCGCATCGACCCCTACGAGCCGGGCAATGTGTCCCCCGCCGCGCCTTTCGCCGGCGCGGACGACCTGCCCAGCCTGGAAGAGGCCGAGCGCCGCTACGTGCGGGCCGCCCTGGAGCGCCTGGGGGGCGACCGGGGGGAACTGGCCCGGCGCCTGGGCATCAGCGAGCGGACCCTGTACCGCAAGCTGGCCGGGACGCGGGCCGCGCGGCGGTGATGGCATGAACGCCGCCCCCGCCCCCCGCGTCCTCTCCGTCATCCCGCCGATGACGCAACTGAACGTGCCCTATCCCTCCACCGCCTACCTCACCGGCTTCCTGCGTTCCCGGGGCGTGGCCGCCTTCCAGGAGGACCTGGCCCTGGCCCTGGTGCTGCGGCTGTTCAGCCGGCCGGGGCTGACGGCCATGCGCGCCCGCCTGGAGTCGCCGCCGGCCGGGAAGCGCACCGCTCGGGTCCGGGCCTTCCTCCATCGGTTCGACCGCTATCTGGAAGGCGTCGAGCCGGCGGTGGCCTTCCTCCAGGGCCGGGATCCGTCCCTGGCCCATCGCATCGCCGGCCGCCGCTTCCTGCCGGAGGGTCCGCGCTTCGAGGCCCTGGACGTCTATGTCGACCCGGACGGCGGCGACCCCCTGGCCTGGGCCTTCGGCGCCCTCGGCGTGCAGGACCGGGCCCGGCACATGGCCACCCTGTTCCTGGACGACGTGGCGGACGTGCTGCGCGACGGGGTGGACGCGCGCTTCGAGTTCGTGCGCTATGCCGAGTCCCTGGCCCTGAGCCAGCCCAGCTTCGAGCCCCTGGCCCGGGCCCTGGGCGCGCCGCCCACCCTGGTGGACGAGACGCTGCGGGACCTGGCCCTGGAGGCCGTGACGCGGCACGGGCCGGAGGTGGTGCTGGTGTCGACGCCGTTTCCCGGCAACGTCTACGGCGCCTTCCGCATCGCCCAGGCCATCAAGGCGGCCCATCCCGGCATCGTCACCGTGCTGGGTGGCGGCTACGTCAACACGGAACTGCGGCAACTGGCCGAGCCCCGGGTGTTCGACTATTTCGACTACGTCACCCTGGATGACGGCGAGCGGCCGATCCTGGCCCTGCTGGAGCATCTGCGCGGGGACAGGCCGCTGGCGGGGCTGGTGCGCACCTTTTTCAGGGAAGCGGCGCGGGTGGAGCCGGCCCCGGAGAAATCCCCCCCGGCCCCCTTTATCCCCGAACGGGGGGTTCGCGAAAGGGGGGAGGCGGGCGCGGGACGCGTGCGCTATATCGATTCCCGGGAACCCGACATCCCCTTCGCCGAGGTGGGCGCGCCCACCTGGGACGGACTGCCCCTGGACCGCTACCTGTCCCTGCTGGACATGCTCAACCCCATGCACCGGCTCTGGTCCGACGCCCGCTGGAACAAGCTCACCGTGGCCCACGGCTGCTACTGGAAGAAATGCAGCTTCTGCGACGTGAGCCTGGACTACATCTCGCGCTATGACGCGGCCAGCGCCGCCACCCTGGCCGACCGCATCGAGGCCGTGATCGCCGAGACCGGCCAGACCGGCTTCCATTTCGTCGACGAGGCGGCGCCGCCCAAGGCCCTCAAGGCCCTGGCCGAGGAACTGGCCCGGCGCCAGCGGCCGATTTCCTGGTGGGGCAACATCCGTTTCGAGAAGTCCTTCACGCCGGAACTGTGCCGCCAGCTGGCCGACAGCGGCTGCATCGCCGTTTCCGGCGGCCTGGAGGTGGCCTCGGACCGGCTGCTCAAGCTCATGCGCAAGGGCGTCTCGGTGGAACAGGTGGCCCGCGTCACCCACGCCTTCGGCGAGGCCGGCATCCTGGTCCACGCCTACCTGATGTACGGTTTCCCCACCCAGACCGTGCAGGACACGGTGGACGCCCTGGAATACGTGCGCCAGTTGTTCGCGGCCGGCTGCATCCAGTCCGGCTTCTTCCACCGCTTCGCCTGCACGGTCCATTCCCCGGTAGGCCTGCATCCGGAGGAGTTCGGCGTCACCCTGAAGCCCTTGCCGCCCGCCACCTTCGCCAGGAACGACGTGGCCTTCATCGACCCCACCGGGGTGGACCACGACGCCCTGGGCGTGGCCCTGAACAAGGCGCTGTACAACTACATGCACGGCATCGGCCTGGAGCGGGACGTGCGGGGCTGGTTCGACATGCGCGTGCCGAGGACCCGGGTGCCCCGGCATTTCATCGAGCGGGCGCTGGATACCCCCGCCTGACCGCGCCCACGGTCGGGGACGGGCGGGCCGTCACTGCACGCGTTGCAGATAGACCTGTCCGCGTTCCCCGGTGGCCGGGTCGTGATATTGGCCGGCGAGGATCAGGCCGTCGGGGCTGACGTTCAACATCGCCTGGTAGGGGTAGCCGCCGATGGCGTACTCCAGGACCAACTGGCCGCCCCGCAGCATGCCCCTGCCCTGGGCCGGGCCGTGGGGGCTCAGGCCCTGGAAGGCGATCTGGTCGCCCTGCTGGACCAGGCGGTAGTTGCCGCCTTCCGCGTCCCGCCAGGCGCCGGACAGGCTGGCCGGGGCCACGGCGACCGGCTGGCCCGGGTCGGCGAGGGTCGCGGGGGCCGCCGGCGGCGGCGCCACGGGTTCGGTGGCCTCCTCCTCGGCGTTGTAGGCGGCGATCAGCACGACCAGGGCGCCGGCGCCCCAGGCCCATTTCTTCCACGTCCCCGATGCCGGGCGGAGCGGCTCCGGGGGCGCGGGCTTCGGGGGAGAGGGGGGGATGGGTGGCCCGGGTTCGGGGTGGACGTCCAGCGCCTTGTTGAGGGTTTCCACCAGTTGCGAGACATCGTATTCCCAGCGCTTGTCGGTCAGTTCGATGGCGTTGCGCCGGGACAGGGGCTTGAGGTTCTCGGGCAGATCGTCGCCACCCGGCATCTGGGCGCCTTCCACCAGTACCGGGATCACCCGCACGCCCTGGCGGGCGAGGGCGGTGGCGATTTCCAGGCGGGTGTAGTCGTCGGGGTCGTCCAGGCGGCGGCGCCCGGACCCGTCCGCCAGGTTTGCCCAGCGCGGCCCGATCACGGCCAGCAGCACGCCGCAGGACTCCAGGGCGCGGCCGATGGCCTCGACGAAATCCACCCCCGGCTCGATGGTTTCCACGTCCCGGAAGATGGGCACGCCGCGCATGTGTTCCTTGAGGTGGTCCGCCAGGCGCCCGGCGGCGCTCTGGCTGTCCTGCCTGCGGTAACTGATGAAGACGCCCTGCATGTGGTTTCTCCTCGTTCTTCTGAATTCAGGATAGCCAGGAGCCTGTCGGACTTGAAGAATCGAAGCGAAAAAATGGCGGAACGGTCCATTTTTGCAGCCGATTTCCTTTAAGTCCGACAGGCTCCCAGGCTCAGGGACCCGGCTTGGCCAGGGCTCGACGCGCCGTGAATTCCACCGGCGGATGCAGGGTGTAGCCGCCGCCGCTTTCCAGGGTGAAGTGGATGCCCTCGGCGGTGACCCGGCCGGTGTAGCGGTGGGTGACCTCTTTCCAGGGCTGGTCGCCGCCCAGCATCTCCTGGCTGCGGGTGACGAAGCGCAGCCACTCGCCTTCCAGCCTGGCCCGCTCGATGGTCAGGGGGCCGGTGAGATAGGAAGCGGTGCCGTGCAGGCTCGCGCCCAGGTATTTGAACTCGAACACCTCGTCGTGCTGGTCGCCCCAGTCGTATTTCACCCGGGCGGTCCAGCGGCCGGCGACATCCGCCGGCTTGGCCTGGGCAGGGGCGGGGTCCGTCGCCGTCGGCGTCTGTTCCATCGGCAGCAGCCAGGCCGCCAGGGCCAGGCCCAGGCCGGCGGCCGCCAGGAGCGCAAGCCAGCGGCGGGCGCCGGGGGTGGCGGCGGAGCGGGCGGAAGCCCGCGCGCCCAGGGCAGCCGCCAGGCGCGCCAGGTCGGCGCCCCAGCTGTCGTCGGAGAGCGCCACCGCCTGGCGCCGGGCCAGGCCGGCCAGGGGCGCCGGCAGATCGGCCTCGGCGGGCATGGTCGCGCCGCCCACCAGCACCGGGATGACCGGCTTGCCGGAAGCCAGGGCGGTGGCGATCTCCATGCGCACGAAATCCCCGGCGTCGTCCAGGCGGCGGCCGCTTGCGGTGCCGGCGGCCAGCCAGCGGGGGCCGATCATCACCAGCACCGCGTCCACGTTTTCCAGGTGGTGACGGATGGCGGCCTGGAAATCCTCGCCGGGCCGGATGTCGTCCACGTCCCGGAACACGCTGCCGGCGCCGAGGGCCGCCTCCAGGCCGTCGGCCAGTCGACCGGCGAAACCGGCGCTGTCGTCGCGGCGATAGCTGATGAAGATCCTCGACATGGCGGGCTACCTCAGCAAGTGAAGATTTTCCCGGACGAAGCCGGTCATGGCCCTGGCCATGTCCTCGGCGAAGGGGAACGCCTCCTCCCGCCGGGGCGACAGGTTCGCGCTGCGCTCGTGGCGCTCGCCGTCGTCGCAGGCGATGGCGACCAGGCGCAGTTCCGGCCAGAAGGCGCTCTCCGCCGTGGAGATGCTGAACCCCTCCCGGGCCATGGCCGCGAACAGCACGTCGGCGCCCGTGCCGTCGCAGGCCTCGCGCGGGGCTTCCGGCCTGCCCGCGAACAGGGCTTCCACCGCCTTGTCATGGGGGCCGGTGGCAAGGCGGAGGTTGCGCCGGGACTGTTCCGACAGCGTTTCCCGCAACAGGGCGGCCATCCTGGCGCTGTAGCCCGGCCCTTCCTCCCGGTTCCAGAACGCCCGCCGGGTGGGCACGCCCAGGGCATAGACGGCGACCTTCGGGAGTTTTGCGGCGGCGGGCGCGGGTGTGGCCGCGGCCGCGGCTTCCTGGGCGGGCGGCCGGGGCTTGTCCGCCGGCGCCGGGTTGGTGGCGGCCGTGGCCGGGGTTTCCGCCGCCGCCCTGGCGCCGGCCTTGTTCCCGGCGGCGGGCGGTTCGTCGCGCCTCGCGGTCACGGTGGGTTTTACTGGTGGCGCGGGATCGGGTTTTCGGGCCTGGACCGTGGGGGCTGCCCTTGCCGCTTCCGGTGCCTGTATCCCCGGCGTGGCGGCGGGAGCGGCGGCGGGAACGGATGCGGGAGCGGTGGCGGGAACGGCGTCCGCGGCGGCCCGGGGCCGGGTCGGGCCCGCGTCGTCCGGGGCGTTCAACAGCACGCCCAGGCCGATGCCGCCCAGGATCAGGATTGCCGCGCCGGCAAGCCAGAGGCCGGGGCGGGCGGCGGAACCCCTCGCCCCAGGCCCGGCCGGGGTTGCGGGGGGGCCGGCGGGCGCGCTTCCGGGTTTTTCGGCGCCGGCCAGGGCCTGTTCCAGCTTCTGGATCAGGTTCTCCACGTCCGCATCCCAGCGGCTGTCGCGCAGTTCCACGGCCTGGCGCCGGGCCAGGGCCTGGAGGGCGTCGGGCAGGGAATCCGCCGGCGGCATGGCCACGCCTTCCACCAGGACGGGGATGACGCGGATGCGCCGGCTCAGGGCGGCGCCGGTTTCCAGGCGGACGAAGTCCTGGGGGTTGTCGAGCCGCCGCGCGCCGTGGTCGTCCCGGGCGTCCAGCCAGCCGCGCCCGATGACGGCCAGCAGCACATCGCAGGTGCCCACGGCGTTGTCGATGGTCTCGACGAAATCGATGCCGGCGTCGATGCCCTCCACGTCCATGAACACGGCGGACTTGCCGAAGCGCGCCTTGAGCCGGTCGAACAGGCGCCCGGCGTGACCCGCCGCGTCTTCCCTGCGATAGCTGATGAAGATTCCGCTCATGGGCCGACTCCTTTCAGGTCCCCGCGCCCGCGCCGGCGCTCGTCAGACGCGCGCCGGGCACGCTTCAGGCCCGCTTCGCGTCAGACGAAGCCCCGCAGGTGCTCGGCGGTGAGCACATGATCCCGGGCGTAGGCCGCGCCCACCCGCTGGATGGCCGGGATGTGCTTCACCGAATCCATGACCTGCACGCTGTCCGCGTCGACGTCGCCCAGGCCCAGCTTGTCCAGCCCCTGGCGCGACACGTCCGGATCGTAGCGCACGTAGGCGAACTGCTTGGGGCCGGTCCAGTTGGCGGCGCCCGGTGCCGCCACCATGTCGCCGATCTCCCGGTCGATCTGGCCGCCGTGGCGGCATTCGCCCAGGGTGCGGCAGGCCATGTCCCAGCCGGCGGAGGCGGCGTTCATCAGGGCGGAGGGAATGCTCTTGGCATGGTCCAGCAGCCACAGGTCGCCCGCTTCCATGTCCGGCCGGGCCTTGGCCGCGCTTCCCGTGCCCACCGAGACGATCAGCATGTTTTCCGCGCCGGTGGCCCAGTTCACCCGGTAGGGCGCCGCCGTGGCCATCTGGAAGGCGAGGAAGGCCGGGTTGTTGTAGGTGGTGACGCCGCCGTCCACGAACACGAACTGGTATTCGTCCGGCGTGCCCGGCGCGAAGGTGACCACCTCGGGCGGGAAGAAGGTGGGGGCGGCGGTGCTGGCCCGCACCAGTTGCCACAGGGGCAGGTTCAGGTTGCAGTCGCGGCGTCCGGGCTGGTTGTATTTGGCGGCCGGGTTGTTGGACACCGGCCAGGGCGAATCGGTGCTGTGGTTGCGCAGCACCATCATCAGCAGGGTGCGCAGGCCGGGATCGCCCAGGGTGGCGGGCGCGTCGCCGGCGCCATGGCCCAGGGCCCTGTTCAATTCGGCCCGCAGCTTTCCCGCCAGGGCCTCGTCCTCGTAGCTGTAGCGCAGGCGCTTGAAGACGGACGCCTTGTCGAACATCTGCTCGCCGCTGTCCACGTAGAACTTGCGGATGTCGCCCATGGCCATCCCCGCCGACACGCAGGCCGCGATGATGGCCCCCGTGCTGGTGCCGCAGGCGAAGTCGAAGAAGTCCGCCAGCACCAGCTTCGGGTCGTTGCGCGCGGCGCGCAGATCGGCCTCCAGCCTGGCCAGGATTTCCACGCTGATCAGCCCCAGGATGCCGCCACCGTCGCAGGCGAGGATCTTCTTGGGGCCGGGAGCGGCGATGCGGGCGGCGAGGGGTTGGGTCATGGGAGCTCCGCTTCTTGTTGGGATCCACGAAATATAGACGAGATGAATGGTGCAAAGCGTCTCAGCGCGCGTGGTCTAGAATCGCCGGCCATTACCATGCGGAGGATCTCGTATGACCCACAACGCCAGCATCGCCTTGTTGATCGACGCCGATAACAGCCCGGCTAGCAAGATCGAGGAAATCATGGATGAACTGGCCAACCATGGTGTCATCGACATCCGCCGCGCCTATGGCAACTGGAAGAGCCAGAACCTCCAGGGCTGGGAGGCCGTGCTGCATGAATACGCCATCCAGCCGGTACAGCAATTCGCCCTCAGCAAGGGCAAGAACGCTACCGACATGGCGATGGTGGTCGATGCCATGGACCTGCTTTACACCAAGCATCTTGAGGGTGTGGCGCTGGTTTCCAGCGACGCGGATTTCACCCCCCTGGTAATGCGGCTGCGCGCCAATGGCCTGAAGGTGCTGGGTTTTGGCGAAACCAAGACGCCGCCGCCTTTTGTCAATGCGTGTTCTAAATTTCTCTACGTGGAGAGTCTGGGTTGTCGCCAAACGGAAGCAAGGATGACCGATCAACCCAACGCCTCCGCGGCGAAGCCGGCATCGGAACGGAAAACGACGAATGAACTCAAGGGAGACACCCGGCTGGTGAGCCTGCTGCGCAATTCCGTGACGGCCGCGGCTGATGATGAAGGCTGGGCGCATCTGGGCAAGGTCGGGCAACACATCTCGAAACAGGCATCTTTCGATCAGCGCAACTATGGCTACGCCAAGTTGGGGGATTTGTTCCAGGCCATCGGCCTGTTCGACTTGCAGACCCGGGACAAGGGTATGTTTGTGCGTGACCGGCGCAACCCGCCGGCCGCCGCTCACTTACCACGCTCGGCACCCGCCGGGGATGCCGGGGTAACACCCCTCTAGGATCTGGCAATGCCCGCCTCGAAGCCCACGCTCAGCGCGCCGCCTTGGGGAAGGCCTGCTGTTGCATCGGCGATTCGGCGGGCGGTTCCGGTGCGGCCAGGGGCGGCAGCCAGACCTCGATGGTGCCGCGCGACACCTTGTCGAACTTGTCGCCGATGAACAGCATCTCCACCCGAAGCGGGTAGCCGGCCTGCGCCAGGGTGGCCTGCACGACGGCGCGCACCTTGTTCGCCAGGTCCTCGTCGGCGGCGTTGGCGTAGCGCACGTCGGCTCGGGTGGACTGGGCCAGCACCTGGATGTCCCTGACCGGCATGCCGGCGGACTTCAGTTCCAGCCCCAGGCGTTCGGCGAAGGCGTAGTCGCCGCGGTTGTTGATGTGCAGGAAGACCCGGGGCCGGGCTGGCGCGGGATCCAGCCATTCCAGGGCCTTGCCGGCTTCCTGGCGCTGCTCCAGGGTCAGGTTCAGGGCCATGGCCGCCTTGTAGGCCTGGATGGCGCCCTGTTTGTCCTTGCCCCGGGCCAGCAGGCCGGCCAGGCGCAGGCGCGCGTCGGCCTGCTCCGGCCGCAGTTCCAGGCCGGCGCGCAGGTCGGTGATGGCCTTGTCGGCCTGCTTCTTGAGTTCGAAGGCGCGGGCGCGGTTGAACAGGGCCTCGGGGAAGTTCTCGCGCAGGGTCAGGGCGGTGTCGAAGTTGCGGATGGCTTCGTCCACCCGGCCGGCGGCCAGGTTCTGTTCGCCGGCGATGTTGAAGCCGATGGCCTTTTCGTCGACGGTGGGCGGCTGGGAACCGGGGTCGGTGGCGACCGGCGGCATGGCGGGCGGCGGTTCCGCCGACCACCAGCGCGGGCCCAGGAGCGCCAGCCCGAGCACCAGCAATCCGGCCAGGGCCCAGACCCAGGCCGGCAAGCCGGAACGGCGCGCGGGCGCCGGCGGTGGGGCGGCCTGGTCGGGGGCCTCGCTTTCCTTGCGCCGATAGGCGCGACTGCCCTGGATGAACGCGATTTCCTCGCGGTCGAGCAGCGGCGCGTGGCTGTCCAGCAGGCGGGCCGCCTGTTCGGCCAGGGGAGCGGCGAGCAGCAGGCTGTCCGGCTGGCCGGCGCGCCGCCATTGTTCCCACGCGGTCTGGATCCAGTCGCGCTGTTCCAGGAAGGCCCTTTCCGCCTCGGCCTGGTCGTTGAGCGGACGCCAGCGGCTTAGCAGGGCCTCGTCGGCGAGTTCCGCCGTGGCGACGCCGCCCTTTTCCTGGGGCTGGCCCAGGCGCAGCACGCCGGCCTGGATGAAGCGTTCCAGCAGCGGCCGTTCCTCGTCCGGCAGGGTGTCCAGCGGCAACAGCAGGCGCTTGAGCCCCGCCGCCTCCTGGCCGCGCGGCAGGCGCACCAGGCGCAGCAGCAGGCGGTTGGCCAGGTCGAGCTCGCCGGGGTTGAGCTGGCCCAGCACGGTGTCGGCGGCGCGCAGCAGGGCGTCGGCGGGGCTTTCCTTCGCCACGTCGGCCGGGGTCGCGCTGTCGGTGGCGCTGGCGGTCGATCCGGCCGTCGTGGACTCCGCGGCCGGCTGGGGTTCGTCCACCCGTTCGTAGGCCGCCAGCAGTTCCCGCCGCGCCTCCGGCGACAGGGGCAGGTCGTAGCGGGTGACCTCGCCGTCGGTGACCTGGCTCGCCAGGCGCAGCACCGAGGCCAGGGGCAGCTTGGGATCGTCGGGGTTGAAGATCAGCGGCGACAGCACCTCCTCGTAGTTCAGGAAGGCGTTGTAGGGCACCTCCACCCCGGTCCAGTAGGCGTTGTGCTCGCGCTCCGGCAGGTGTTCCAGCAGCGGCTCGAACAGCCGGCGGGCGTAGGCCTGGCGCAGTTGCAGCTTGCGCACCTCGAAGGGGTCGGCGCGGGACGGCACCGGGAATACCCGGAAGGTCTCGCGCGAGAACTGGCCGTAGGTGCGGCGCCGGGTTTCGACGGCGGATTGGGCCACCGCCAGGGCGCCGCGGATGCTCTGGTTGTTGTAGGTGAACATGGCCACCAGCACGTCGGGCATCTGCACCGTGCAGATGCCGGCGGTGTCGCTCACGCCGGTGCGGCTGTCGATGAGCACGTAGTCGTAGTCCTGGCGCAGGCGGGCCTTGACGGCCTCCAGGAAGGCGCCGCCCCCCAGGCGCTCGTAGAAGGTGTCCCAGTCGAAGGCGTGCAGCTTGGCGGCGTAGCCCGGCCCCTGGCGTCCGGAGGGCAGCAGGTCGATGCGGCCGCCCTCGGGGAAGCCGTCGAAGTTGATGCCGGAGAGGTAGGGCGCAAGATCGGTCAGGGGCAGGTACCAGTCGTCGCCCTCGCCTTCCTGGGGCGGCTGGATGGCCTGGTCGGCGTAGTCCGCCAGCAGGTCCACCAGGCCCCGGGAGGTGGCCAGTTCCTTGTCCGCCAGAAAGGGGTGGAAGTAGCGGTGCAGGCCGGGGGCTTCCAGGTCCCAGTCCATGAGCAGCACGCGCTTGCGGTTGGCGGCCAGCACCCAGGCCAGGTTGGCCACCGCCATGGAGCGGCCGGTGCCGCCCTTGTAGGAGTAGAAGGTGAGGATGCGGCCGCCGCCGTTCGAGTTGCTCATTGAACCGCCCTCCGCTCGCCGCGCGACCACCTCCCCGGGGGGAGCAGAGCGCCCCCTGCGGACTGCCGGGCGGGGCCGCTCATGTCGCGGCCCCCCCGGGCCCGGTGACGATGGGCCGGGCGATGCCCGCCGCCACCCGCCGCACCGGGGCGCTGCGGCGCATCTCGGCCTGGATCTGGTTGAGCACCGTGCGCAGGGTCTGGCTCAGGTCGTCCAGCGAATTCACGTCCTTGCAGTAGTAGGGCGAGGAGGGCGCGTACTGGCTGCGGAAGGGCAGCACGTCGCGCACCACCTGGTCGATGTTGTCCTTGTTGGCAGCCAGTTCCGGGTCGCCCGGGTTCCAGGGCAGCAGCACGGCGCAGTTGTTGAAGTTCTGCTTGTCGAACTCGCTGAAGATGTCCTGGTAGTCGGCGCTGGCATACAGGGACCAGCGGTCCAGGAACACCACCACCGGCTTGCCCTGCTTGAGGGCGTCGCGCACGGCGCCGGCCAGATCCTTGGGCAGCTCGATCAGGTCGGGGGCGAAGTCCAGGTCGGCGTCGGAGACGATGTGGGCGGCGAGCGCCCCGATGCGCCGCTGCAGGTCGGGGAAGAAGGGCTTCCAGTCCGACCCGCCGATGTCCTGGTAGGCGGCGGGGTCGCGGCCGCCGCCCAGGTGCACCGGGTCCAGGGCCGCGAAGATGAAGCGCACCTGGCGGCGAAAGCCCGGTTGGGCCGGGGCCGGGACCGCCGGCGCGGGCACCGGCCGGACGGCGCCGAAGGCGGAGGGGATGTCCGCCAGGGCCGGCACCTTGGGCAGGGGCGGCAGATCGACCTGTTCGATGGCGTCCTTGACGCCCTCGGCGAAGTCGCGCACGAAGTCCCAGTAGAGCTGGGCGTGGCCGGCCTTGAGCCGCACCATCTGCTCCAGGCCCTGCTGGTTGATGTCCGAATCCTCCTCATTCCAGGTGTACTGCACCCGCTTGACCGCCTCGTTCACGTTGTCGGGCAGGGTGAGCCTGTTGTCCTTGTGGATGGGGATCCACACCACCGGCCGGATCACGGGCGGCGCGACGCCGCCGTGGCTCTGGGCGTAGGCCTCGCGGCGCGACTGGAACAACTGCCATTCCTTGCCGCAGTACTCGCTCTTGAAATAGGCCGGCGAATACAGGGGCACCAGCACGCGGCTCTGCTGCAGGGCGGCGAGCAGGGCCGCGTCCCAGTTGTCGCCGGTCTCGATGCTTTCCTGGTCGAAGAAGGCCGGGTTCTCGTTCTTGTCCTGGCCGCGCAGCTTGCGCACCTCCTCGCCCAGGTCGGTGAAGAACTCCCGCATGGGGGCGCCGAAATCGGCGCGGCGGTAGCTGAAGAAGAAGTCGTAGGGCATGCGTCCTCGCCTTGTCGCTGAAATGGATTGCCGCTGCTGCTTCCTTATGCCATTGATAGTAGCAGTTGCCGCCTCGGGCAAAGGCCGGTCCGGCGCGATCTGTTCCCCCCTTTGAAAAAGGGGGGCAGGGGGGATTCGTCGTTCCGTAGCCCACGCTCAAACCTTGATGAATTTCCCCCGATCCCCTTTATCCCCGCAAGGGGGCTTTTCCAGAGGGGGAGGCAGGCGTGGGAAGCTTCGTGCCCGGGACGAGGCTGACCGGGCCACGCATGGATTCCCGGTCTTTCACGGGCTCTCCCGCAGGCCCGGCACGTAGACCAGCCTGCCGCTGGCCGGGTCGCGCACATAGCTCAGCAGTTGCTTGCGGTTCGTTCCTCGTCCCGGCGGTTTCAACGAGATGTGCACCCAGCCGGAGTTGGGGCCTTCGCGCGGGTCGTAGCACTCGCAGATGATCTGGTCGTATTCGGGCAGGTGGCTCGCCGCCCAGCGGGCCACTTGCAGGGTGCTCCTGGCGACGATCTCCAGGTCGCAGGCGCAGCCCTGGGTGTGCTGGCTGGTGCTGAGCCAGCCGGACGGCTTGCGCTTCAGCACCCGCTCCAGTTCCTGGCTTCGGAACACGCTGTTGGGGGTGAAGCCGCCGTAATGCTCGCGGATGGGCTGCAGGACGTTGCGCGCCAGATGCACGGCGGCGCGCATTTCCCCGTCACCGGGAAAACCATTGTTCACGCCGAGCCGGCTGGCGAGTTCGGAGATCGTGAGTTCATAGAAGCGGAAATTGGGGGCGATGAGGTCCCGGGGCGCCAGGCTGGCGAGGCCGAGGGCTTCCAGGGGGGTGTTCGCGTGGTTGGCCATGTCGTTCTCCCGGGCGTTCACAGCGCGGCGCGCAGGGCGGCGAGGGCCTTGGCCAGAACGCTGTGGCCCCCCGTCTCGCCGATCAGGGCCTGGATGAAGTCCAGATGTTCCCGCACCGAGGCGTATTCCCGCGGGCTGGCGCCCCGCCGGGCGGCGTTGCGGTAAAGCGTCGCGATGCGCGTCGCCGCGTCCGCCGCCGCCTTCGCCCGTGCTCCGGTCCGCGCCAGGAACAGGACCAGCTCGCAGTCCGCCTCGGCCGCGCCGTCCCAGAAATTGGGCCTGGCCTCGTTGCGTTCCCGGGCGATCTGGATCATGTGCCGGCAATCGTCTTCCAGGCTGGCGCGCCAGGCATCGTCCTGCTCGGCGTCCAGCAGGCTGGCGAGGACCCGGGCGGTGGCCCAGTTGGTGAAGGGGTAGGGATCGAGCGTGGCATCGCCGCTTCGTTCCATCGCGGCCCGTTTCTTGTCCAGTTCGTGGGCCTGCTTGTAGTAGTTGGCCATGTTGACGAGGGCCTCCAGGCGCGGCGTGGCGTCCTCGCGCACCCAGGCCAGGCGCTTGCAGGCGCCGCCCAGCAGGCTCAGGCGCTCGGGGGTGGGGGCGCGCTGGCTGATGAGGTCCAGTTCCCGGATGGCATTTTCGATCTCCCGCTCCAGTTCCCGCCGGCCGGCCGCCTTGGCTTTTCCGGGCGCGGCGCGCAGGGCTTCCCAGCGTTCGCCCGACAGGCGCACCCGGAAATTGGCGCACTGTTCCACCGCCCGCACCGGGCAATCGCCGCTCTGGGCGGCCAGGGCGATCTCCAGCCAGTCCACCGCCTCGGCCCAGGCGCCGGTCTCGCCCCAGGCGAAGCCCAGGGCCGCCGCCACGTCGCCGCGCTTGAGCCAGCCGTCGCGGACGCCTTGCGGGATGCCCCCGAGCTTGCCGGTGATGCCGGCGCGCAGTTCGTCGAGCACGTCGGCGCCGTCGCCCCGATCCCGCCGCTGCATGCGGATCCAGGCGGCGTGGTTGTCCAGGTCGGAAACCAGCTCCGCCGGGGCGTGATAGGTCCTGTCCTCCCGTCGCGGCCTGCCGCCCCCCTCGCCGCGCAGGCGGAAGCCGGGGTCGCCGTAGCACTGGTAGGCGCCCCAGGTGTTGGCGTCGGGGAAACGGATCCAGATCTCCTCCCGGGCGGCGCGCGCCGCCGGGCCGAAGGTCTCGCCCGCCAGCATGTGGGTGTAGAAGGCTTCGGCGAAGGCCTCGGCGGCGCCGTCGTCCACCGCCCAGCCGGCGGCCACCACGGCCTTGACGCCCATTTCCACGAACTGGATCGCCAGGTTCGCCGCCAGCAGGCTGAGGCGGCCCTGGGCGGCGGTGTCACCCAGGGCCTTGCCGCCGGTGTCGCCGCTGGTTTTGCCGCTGGTTTTACCAAGATGGCAGCAATTGATGAACACCAGTTCCGGCACCCAGCGCATCTGTTCCACGTCGCCGGGGGTGAGGAAGGTGTTCCTGCCGATCACCATGCCGGAGACCGTCTTCATCCGCCCGGCCTCGTCCTTCTCGCCGGTCTCGAACTCGTGCTCGCCGTGGCCCGCCAGGTGCAGGATGCGCCAGGCCCTGCGATGCAGGCCGGCGAGGATGGTGTCGGCGGATTCGTCGATGCAGTCCTGGGCGAAGTAGCCGTTGGCGTTGAGCAGGTTGGCCACCTTCTGGGCTTCCTGGCGCGCGCCGGGCAGGTCGAGGAATTTGTCCCAGGCGGCCAGGTCCGGGTTGCCCACGACGAAGGCGTTGGCCTCGGTGGCGTGGGCCGGATGGGGACGGAAGCGGGGGGTCTTGAGCTGGCGCACCATGCCGGCTGCCACCGCCGGGGGGCGGTTGCCGTGGCTCCAGCGGTCCTCCAGCAGTTCCCAGGGGTAGCGGGCGGAGGTCGCGTCCACCAGCAGGATCAGGTCCGCCTGCCTGGGGGCCTGTTCCTTCAGGCGGTTGGGCAGCAGCATCTCGAACAGGGTCTTGGTCACCTCGGCGTTGACGCCGGAGGAGCGGGAGGCCTGGCGGATGAAGCCGTCGGCCAGGCGCAACTGGCCGGTGGCCAGGGTTTCCTCGGCCCGGGCCCGGTCGGTGGTGGCGATGAAGCGCAGGGTTTCCGAGCGCCTGTCCTCGATGATTTCCAGCCGCTGCCACCAGTTGGGCGCGTCGTCGCGGCGCACCCGGCGCAGCCGGCCCTGGCCTTCATCCAGGGTGCCCCGGGGCCATTCCACCCGCATGGCCAGCTCGCCGTCGCGCAGCACCGCGTCCAGGGCCTCGGCGGCGGCGATGGCCACATCCTCGAACAACTCCAGGAACTCGATGCGGTCGATGGTCACCGCGCCTTCCATTTCCGCGGCCAGCAGCTTGTCGTTGGCGGCCACGGCGCCGCGCAGGATGGCCTCCACGGAGTCCCGCGTCGACATGCCGCCGGCGCCGGAGCCCACCAGCAGGCAGGTGACCGGCGCGGAGCGCACGCCGTCGGCCTTGCCGAAGCGCCCGTCCGGCCACTGGGCGACGCGCAGGGCATAGTCCAGCAGGACGTCGCGCGCGCCCTTGGCCAGCAGGCCGGGGGAAAGCTCGCCCACCTGGCCCAGGCCCACCACCAGGGCGCCGCCGGGCCGTCCGTCCGGGTCCGGGTGGAAGAACAGGGCGCGGCTGTCCAGGGGGCCGGGGTAGAGGCCCAGCTGCTGGCGCCTGGACAGGGCCTGATTCAGGCGGTCGTCCAGGGCCTTCTCGGCGCTGATGATGGTGTCGCCCAGGTAATGGCCCACCAGCACCGGGTGCCGGGCGTAGGCCAGGTCGCCGTGGGTGAGGCTGACCTGGATCGTGGGCGCGCCCCGGCCGGCGTCCCGCTCGTCGAAGGGGCGGGCGATGCCGAAGCCGAAGCCGCGCAGGGCGCTTTCGTCCGGGATGTCGTCGGTCGGCGCCCGGGCCGGCAGGACGAAGCGCATCGTCTCCTCGCCCGCCGCCCGGGCCCGGGCCGGCGGCGCGGCGGACAGGCGCGTGGTGGCGCCGGTCATGAGCAGGTCCAGGTAGCCCGGGAAGGCCCGCTTCATGGTGCACAGTTCGTCGTGGGCGGTGTCCTCCACGTACCAGGTCTTCACACCCGGCAGGCGGCCGGAGCGCCAGGTGACGGTGCCGTCGCCTTCGCGGGTGGCGCCGAATTCCATGCGCCTGCGTCCGGCCAGCCAGGACTCTTCGCAATCGGCCAGGCGATAGTCCATCACCGTGGCGTCCTGGCAGCCGGCCACGTAGATCATGTGTTCCGGGTCGGGCGGCGCCTTCCCGAGGAAATCCCAGGTGCCGCGCGCCTGGATGAGGGCGTTGTCGTCCGCCAGGCTCCAGCGCGCCGCCAGTTGTCTCCTCAGGTCCTTCCACAGGGACTGGCTGGCGAAGTCGGGGCCGTCCGGGTCGAAGGGCAGCAGTTCCAGCAGGCCCGGGAAGCGGTTGACGATGCCGACGATGGCGTCGGTGCCGTGGGTGATGTCCAGCAAGGCCAGCTTGGCCTGGGTCGGGTTGTGGCCGGTGAGCCAGCGCACGGCCTCGTGGGAGCCCAGGTTGGGGGTGCCCAGCATCATGAAGCGGCTGTTGGGCAGTTTCAGGATGCGGCGCCACAGGGCGGTGCCGCGCCCGCCGTCGGCGATCATGGCGCGGACCACCAGGCCGCCCATGGAATGGGCCACGAGATGCACCGGCTGGCCCTGGCGCTCGGCCTCGGGCAGCCAGGTTTCCAGCCTGTCCGCCAGCTTGTCCGCCGCGTGGCGCACGGACAGGCGCCAGTCGTAGGGAAAGATTTCCACCCGATGGCTGCGCGCCAGGAACTCCAGCAGGGGGCCATAGAAATCGTCCAGCACATCGGTGGGCCTGACTTCGCCGCCGCTCCCGGTCGCGTCCATGCCCAGGCGCGCCAGGCCGCCCCGGAACAGGGCCCGGTATTTCAGCCAGACCGGATCGCTGTCCACGTCCAGGGCGCTGCCCATGGTGCCCGGCACCACGACGGCCAGGGGGCGGGGCGCGGCGAGGGCCCGGGCGCGGCCGACCGCGCCGCGCCACCTGGGCGCCTCGTGCCCGGCCTCCCGGATGGGCCGGAAGCCGCCGTCGCCGTCATCGGCCCGGGTCAGGCCCGCGAGCAGCCAGCGCACGCTCTTTTCGTTGGCGAAGTAGTTGAAATGGCAGACCTTGGGACCCTGGTCGCGCAGGAAGCGGGCGCCCCGGTCGGGCCGGCGGATACCGCCGACCATGGAGCCGGTGTTCACCACCAGGTCGTGGTCGGCGCCATAGAACCAGTCGGTGGCCAGCAGTTTGATCTGGCCCCAGAGGGAATCCCCCTCGATGTCGCCGGAGATGACGGACAGGTCCGCCGTGGTGGCCAGGTCCGGGTGCTGCAGCAGGCGGGTGAGGGCGGAGCCGGGCATCATCGCTTCCAGCCCCGGCAGGCTGCGCGGATCGGTGCGTTCCTTGACCACGGCCAGGAGGAAATCCGCCGCGTCGCCGATGAGGCCGTCGCCGGCGAAGTGCACGAACACCGACAGCCAGCGGTCCAGCCGGCCGGAAGCCAGGGTGGTGCCCCGGGCCGGGCAGGCCACCCGCACGAAACGGCGCACCTGGATCTTCTTCCGGTCCAGTTCCTCGACCAACTGCTTCAGGCGCTCCCGGTCGGCGTCATAGGCCGCGTCCCGCGCCCGGGCGTCCTCCGGATTCAGGGGGCCGAGGCCGATCTGGCGGGCGAGGGTGCGGTCCGCCGCGAACAGGCTGCCGAGCCAGTCGCCGCGCAAGGGGTCATTGTCCTTGTCGCGCTCGCCCAGGCACAGCAATTCTCCCACCAGGCCGCCGCGCGAATGGGACACCAGATGGAGCTGGGCGTTCTCGGGGAGCCGCTTCGCCAGGTCCAGGGCGTTCTCGATCGGGCTGACCGTGAGGGAGCGGTGTTCCAGGGCATAGACCCGGTCGCCGTAGCGCGCTTTCAGGGCCGCGCGCGCCGAGGCGCCGGCCGCGTTGTCGTCTGCCCACAGCTTGCCGAAACTGCCCCGGCAACTGGAGGCGGTGCCGTGCAGGAACACCAGGATGGGCTCCGGGCCCGCCGGCGGCGTCCTGTTCTTCGCCAGCGCGGTCAGGGTGAAGGCATCATCCAGGGAGCAGTGGTAGAGCCCCGGCGCGTTGCCGCCCAGGAGCTTGAGTTCCATCTTTTCGCCCAGGGCCGCGGCGGCCTTGCCCTTCAGGTCGACCCCGAAGAACTCCAGCACCTTGATGCCCAGCCCCAGCCAGCCACGCTCGCCGCGGGCGGCGCCCCGGCCGGATGGCGCGGGGGGGCGCGGGTCGATGTCCCAGCCCTCGTCGCCCTCCCGCCCCGCGGACTGGCGGCCCCGCTCCCGGATCAGGTCGTCGGCCCGGCTCCAGAGCACGAAGCCGTTTTCCAGTTCCACCCGCGCCACGTCGTCGGCGTCGGCCCTGATCCCGCCCGTCCCGGCCTCGCGGCCCGCGCCGAGGGTGAGCCGGCCGTGGCTCGTGATGGCGATCTCCGAGGTGGCCGGGGTGCTGGCGCCGGGTAGTTCGCTGCCGCGGATGGTGTAGCTGCGGGTCATGGTGTTTTCCTCACTGGTGCGCAAAGACGCTCCCCCTTTTTTAAAGGGGGGTTGGGGGGATTTATCGCCGGTTTCCATGAGCGCGAACGTTGCAAAATTCCCCCCGCCCCCCTTTGGGAAAGGGGGGGGAGTTCGCACCGGATTTGGCGCCCTGGCTCACTCGAATACCTTGAACCGTTGCGCCACGGCCGACCCCAGGATCTGCGGCGACTGGGGCAGCCGGGTGGAGGGCAGGTAGGCGCGGATGGCGTTGAACCAGGCCCCATAGGTGGCGGGCTTGGCGTCGCGCAGGCTCTTCAGCGCGTAGTAGGTGAAGGCGCCGTTGGGGCGGCCCTGGAAACTGGTGTCCCAGGAGTATTCCGTATCCATGCAGCCGGCCAGCAGCAGGTCGCTGCCGCTGCGGCGCAGGCCGCTCACCAGCGTGGCGGGCCGGGCGGCGGCGGGCGGCAGTTCCCCCTTGGGCATCCAGGCTTCCAGGGGCAGGAAGCGGGCGCGCGGCATGCCCGGGTCCAGGTCGTCCTCCCGGCCCCGGGTCACCGTGCCGGAATGGCAGCTGTCCGAGATCAGGATGATGCGCACGCCGGCGCCGCGCTTGGCGAACATGGCCCGGATGTCGTCGTCCAGCAGGGGGCCGGCGCCGCCGATGTCGTGGGGGCACAGGCCCTCGTCGCGGCCGTCGGGCTCGTCGCCGGAACTGTCCGGCACCCAGGTGCCGTGGCCGGAGTAGGTGATGACCAGGGTATCGCCCTTCTTCGCGTCCTTGATCAGGCCGCCGATGGCCTTGGTCATGGCCGCGCGGGTGGCCTTCCTGTCCAGCATCCTGGCCACCTCGTAACCGCGTTTGCCCAGTTCCGCCGCCCAGTCGGCGGCGTCGTTGACGCAGCCGGAGAGGTCGCTGTCGGTGCCGGGGTAATCGTTGATGCCGATGCACAGCGCTTTCTTGCTCATGGTGTCTCCTCCATCTGTTCCGATTTCCGGGAATGGGGTATTTCATCGCCATCCGGGCAATCCGGGCGGGCGCCCGATTTCATGACCGCAAGGGGCGTGCCATGCGTCGGACCCCTTGTTATCAGGGGCTTGCCGCGCCGGGCGGACTGGAGATGGGTCATGGCGAACCCGGTCAGGGGGGATTGGCGGGGAGGGACTGGGTCGGAAATGACCCTGTCGGCAAGTGTCCATCCCGAGTGTCCATGCCAGGTGTCCATCACTTGTGACGCGATCAACGCAGCCGCGGCGCCCCGTTGAGATTGAGCCAGGTGCGGATGTCGGCCGCGTCGGGGGTGGCCAGCAGGTTGTCCCAGTCGCTGTCCAGATCGCGGCGCGCCTGCTTGAGGATGCCCACGATCTGTTCCCGCGTGGCCGCATCCGCCGCTTTGCGGCCGGCATAATTGGCATCGAGATTGATCGCGCACAGGGCCCGGTTGAACTGGTAGTAGAGCCCCTCGCCGACTTGGTCGCCGCGCAGCTCCACGGCCTGGTCCAGACATGCCTTCGCCCGTCGCCAATCCGGTTCCGCCTGGTCCTTGAGCGCGTAACCCAGCTGCCCGTGGTAGGCGTGCCACTTGGGGTCCGCCCGGACCAGGGCTTCGAAGATGGGGATGGTGCGCGCCATCAGGTGCTTGTCCGTGGCCCAGTTTTCCCGCCGCACGTCCTGGGCCAGGTTGAAGATCGCGCCGCGAATGCGGCTGCCGGCCTTTTGCACGGCCGCGCCCAGATGCTTGGGATCCACCGCTTGCGAGCCGCCGACGTCGAAAAGCTGGCGATAGCCCAGTACCAGGGCGTTCTCGTCGATCTTCGCCTGGGGGGTGGCATCGGTGATCTCGAAGGAGTCGGCGACGTCGCCGTACAGCATCTCCAGCTGGCGGCTGAACTGCCATTGCAGATCCTCCGTGTTGCGGTATTGGGTCACGTAATGTTGCAACTCGCGCAGCCTTGCCTTGAAGTCGAGCAGGCTCTTGATGCCCTCGCCGATGTCGCCGGTGAGGATGAAGTCGTTCTTGAAGTACGTGTAGATGTGCGGGCCGTCGCCGGTGGCCATGTCGGCCAACGCGGCCTCGAATTCCTCCAGGGTGTATCGCCCCACCCTGGTGAAAAACATCATCACGAAGATGTCGCAATCGCGTATCGCCTGGTTGTATTCCTTCTGCAGGCCCGCGCCGGTCATGGCATCGAGAAAGTATTCCCAGACCACCAGGTCGAGCAGGATGTCCCGTTGTCGCCAATGCTTGTTCAGGCGCCCGATCATGAGCTCGAAGGCGCGCCGGTCCTCCTTCAGTTCCTCGGACGACGCAAGAAAGATCTTGATTACCCGCATCTGTGCTCTCCCGGGTCAAGGTTATCGGTGCCGGACGGGCCGGGAAGCCTTCCCGGGCAGGCGCGAGTGATCATGGCAAGGGGCCGCACATGGGTGCAAGCCGTTCAGTAAAGGCGCTGAAGCCCTAGTGGTCTGCTTCCGAAATATCGGAACATAAAACGGCGTCTTTTCCCGCATGGCGACGTTGCTCGTTGTTGCCATAGTCTCGGCTATGGCGCCTCCTCGCGCCTTGCCCTGCGGAAAAATCCATCCGTTTTATTTGTCCCTCTATTCCGGAGGCAGACCACTAGCTGTCGCGTTTCAGTAGAAGCTGGACAGCTGGTGCTGACCGTTTGCCGTGTAATCCACCGACAATGACCAACAGAATCACGGCCGCGACTACCATAACGGCGACGTAGCCATCCGTCCAGGATCAGCAGAGCCGGCCGGATCCACCGCACCTTGTGCTCACGACTTTGACCGAGACTCCACCAACTTGAACACTCTGCCATCCCGCGCCCGACATGTGCCCTGAACATCGGGCAGGTGGCTCACCCACTCGCAGTCCAGGCGGTCGCCCTCCCTGGATTCCAAGATCGCCTGGCCCTTGTCGATATGACGACGATGTACTTTGGGCACATTGCCATAGACACCTCGGCATTCCACGTTCAAACAACGCTCGCTATCCCATTCGCCCGCGTAACGCTTGCCATCCAGCGTCACCTCCATGGAATTGTGGATAAGCCACGTCAAAGTCAGTGTGCCCACGGCCTGTGTTGCATCGCTGGCATCTTTGAGAGCCACATTGGAGGCACAGCCCGTCAGGGCGATCAAGGGCAGGATCAGTATTAGTCGCCTCATATCAATCTCCTTTCAATCGGGATGAGTTACTGGCTTCAGCGCAGCACGAAGCGCACGGTCACGGCGGGTTTGCCAGGAATCTCCACCAGGGCCACAGCCTTCGCTTCGGCCACCTTGAACTGCCCGGTGGATTCAAACCGGTCGCCCGCCGGCTTGAGTTCGACCTCCTGCTTCGCGCCGCCGCCCAATAGGGTCAGCTTGGCTTTCGCCTTGGCGTTGCTGTTCCCAATCTCGACCGGTTTGCCGTGGTCGCGCACATAGAGGCGCAGGCTGTCCGGTTTGGCGACCAGTTCGAAGTCGATGTCCTTGGCCTCGGCCACCACGCCGCCATGCAGCGTGGTGTGTTCGTGGGCATGGTCGTGGCCGCCGGCCGCGAAGGCGCCGTTGCTCAGTCCGAAGGCCAGGGCGGCAAGTAGATGGATGGATTTCATGGTGTTTCCTTTCCTTGGGGAATGTGAACGAAGGTTGAACATCACAGCGCCTCGGCGTCGCGGTCGGCTAGCAGGCGCTCGGCATCCCGGCGTCCGAACAGCCAGAACAGCGCGGGGGTGAGATAGGTGTCGAGCAGGGTGGAACTGATGAGGCCTGAGAAGATGACCACGGCCACCGGGTGGAGGATTTCCGTGCCGGGCCGTTCCGCCTCGAACAGCAGCGGGGCCAGGGCGAAGGCGGTGACCAGGGCGGTCATCAGCACCGGCGCCAGGCGCTCCAGCGAACCGCGCACGATCATCGTGTGGTCGAAGTTCTCGCCTTCGCGGCGCATCAGGTTGATGTAGTGGCTCACCTTGAGGATGCCGTTGCGCACCGAGATGCCGGCCAGGGTGATGAAGCCGATCAGCGCCGCCACCGAGAGCGGCTGCCCGGACAGCCACAGGCCCAGCACCGCGCCCACCAGGGCCAGCGGGATGTTGGCCATGATCAACAGCGACAGCCGCGCCGACTTGTAGCGGCTGTAGAGCACCACGAACATCAGCGTCAGCGACACGATGGACAGCAGGCCGACCAGCTTCGAGGCCTCCTCCTGAGCCTGGAACTGGCCGCCCAGGGTGACGAAATAGCCCTCGGGCAGCTTCGTGTCCCCGACCGCCTTGCGGATGTCGGCCACCACCTCGGACAGTGCCCGGCCCTGGGCGTTGGCCGAGAGGACGATGCGGCGCTTGCCGTCGTCGCGACTGATCTGGTTGGGGCCGTCGCTGTCCTCGATGGTGGCGATGCGCGACAGGGGCACACTGCCGCTCGGGGTGCTGAACTGGATGCGGCCCAACCCCTCCACCGTGCGCGCCGATTCCGGCAGGCGCATGACCAGGGCGAAACGCCTGCCGCCCTCGACGATCTGGGCGGACTTCTCGCCCTCCACCAGGCCTTGCAGCATGGCCAGGATTTGTGGCGTCGGCACGCCGTATTGCGCCGCCGCCGCGTAGTCGATGCGCACCTTGATCTGGGGGGCGAGCACCTGCTTTTCGATTTGCAGGTCGGCCAGGCCCGGAATGCCGGCGAGCTTGCCGCGCAGCAGGTCGGCCTGGGCGCGCAGGGTGTCCAGGTCATCGCCGTAGATCTTGATGGCGATCTGCGAGCGCACGCCGGAGAGCATGTGGTCGATGCGGTGCGAGATGGGCTGGCCGATCTCGATGGCGGCGGGCAGGTTGATGAGCCGCCCTCGAATGTCGGCCTTGATCTCGTCCAGCGGCCGGGTCAACTCGGCGGCGGGCTTGAGGCCCACGTCCAGTTCGCTGACGTGCACCCCCTCGGCATGCTCGTCCAACTCGGCGCGGCCGCTGCGCCGCCCGACATGGACCACCTCCGGCACCTGCCGCACCAGCACCTCGGCCTGCCGCGCCAGGGTGGAGGATTCGGCCAGGGTCACGCCCGGATTGAGGCGCAGGCCGATGAGAAGCGTGCCTTCGTTGAACGGCGGCAGGAAGGTGGTGGGGAAGAACGGCACCGCCACCGCCGCCACCAGCACGGCCGTGGCCCCCGCCGCAAGGGCTACCCTGGGCCGGTTCAATACAGCTTGCAGGCTGCCGCGATACTGGGATTTGAGCCAGGCCAGGAGTTTCGTGTCGCCGTGTTCCAGGGACTTCATGCGCGGCAGCAGGTAGAACGCCAGCACCGGGGTGATGGACACCGACACCACCAGCGAGGCCAGGGTCGAGACGATGAAGGCGATCCCGAGCGGCACGAACAGCCGCCCCTCCATGCCGGGCAGGGCGAACAGCGGCAGGAACACCAGCACGATAATGAGGGTGGCGTAGAGGATGGCGGAACGCACCTCCAGGGTGGCGCTGGCCACCAGTTCGATGGGGTGCATGCGATGGTCCGGGTGCTTGATCCGGTCCTCCTTCAACCGCCGCAAGACGTTCTCGATACCCACCACCGCGTCGTCCACCAGTCCGCCGATGGCGATGGCGAGCCCCCCGAGGGTCATGGTGTTGATCGACATGCCGAAATACTTGAACACCAGCGCGGTCATGAAGATCGACACCGGGATGGCGGTGAGCGCGATCACGGTGGGGCGCAGGGTGCCCAGGAAGAAGAACAGGATCACCGCTACGAACACCGAGGCGCCGATCAGCTTGCCTTGCAGGGTGTCGATGGAGGCCTCGATGAAGCTGGCCTGGCGGAAGGTGACGCGGGGCTCGGCCATGCCCGCCGGCAGGCCCTGCTTCAGCGTGGCCAGGGCGTCCTCGATGGACCGGGTCAGGGCGATGGTGTCCGCCGTGGGCTGCTTCTGGATGCCCAGGATCACCGCCGGCCGGCCCTCGAAGCCGGCATCGCCGCGCTTGGTGGCCGGGGCGAAGGTCACCTCGGCGATCTGGCGCAGCAGGATGGGTTGATTGTTGCGGCTGGTCAGCGCCAGGTTCTTCAGGTCCTCCAGGCGCGAGGTGCGGCCCAGGTTGCGGATCAGGTATTCCCGGCCGTTGAGTTCCAGGAAGCCGCCCGAAGTGTTGGCCGAGAAGCCGCGCAGGGCATCGTCGAGCTGGTCGTGGGCGATGCCCAGTTCCGCCATGCGCACCGTATCCGGCTGCACCTGGAACTGGCGCACCTCGCCGCCGATGGGGATGACCTGGGCGACGCCGGGGATCGCCATCAGGCGCGGACGCAGCACCCAGTCGGCGTATTCCCGCACCTGCATGGGGGTAGAGGTGACGGCCCCCACGCTCCCTTCGGTCGCTGCCCCCCGAGGGGGCGCAGCCCCGCCTTGGGACGGCCCGGCGGCGGGAGCGCCGGCCCCCACGCTCCCTTCGTTCGCTACCCCTCGAGGGGGCGTAGCCCCGTCTTGGGGCAGCCCGGCGGCGGGGCCTCCCGTATCAAAGGGAATGGCGATCTGCATGATCTCGCCCATGACCGAACTGATCGGCCCCATGCGCGGGGTCACGCCCTCGGGCAGGCCTTCCTCCATGGAGGTCAGTCGCTCCGAGACCATCTGCCGTGCCCGGAAGATGTCGGTGCGCCAGTCGAAGGTGACGTAGATGAAGGACAGCCCGGCACTGGACACCGAGCGCACGCTCTCCACCCCCGGCAAGCCGTTCATGGTGGTTTCCAGCGGGAAGGTGATGAGCTGCTCCACCTCCTCGGGGGCCATGCCGCCGGCCTCGGTCATCAGGGTGACGGTGGGCTTGTTGAGGTCGGGGAACACGTCCACCGGGGTGCGCGTCAGCGTGAACGCGCCGTAGGCCATCACCACCAGGCTGGCGATGATCACCAGCAGCCGGTTGGTGAGGCTGTTGTCGAGTAGCCACTTGAACATGATGGCGCCCCTATCTGACCTGATTGACCAGTGTCGCGGCGCGCACCACCACCCGGTCGCCGGCCTTCAGGCCGGCGGTCACCGCCACGTTTGCGCCGTCCAGGGGCTCCACCGTCACCGTGCGCGGCTCGAAGCGCTCCGGTGCGGCCTTGACCCAGACGATGGTCTGGTTGGCCGGGTTCTTCACCAGCGCCGCCGCCGGCACGCGATAGCCCTGCACCGTGCTTTTAGTCAGGGCATAGACCTTCACTGGCTGGCCCACCGCCAGGTTCTCCAAGGCATTGCCCTCGCCCCGGAACATCAGCGGCAGGGCCTGTTCGCGCAGGCTGCGGGCAGCGCCGACGAAGGCCAGTGGCACCCGCGCGTCGCCCACCGCCAGGCTGCCGGACACCACGTCCAGGGCCTGGGCGGTGTCATAGGCCAGCGCCTCGATGCGCAGGCGCTTGGGATCGACCACCTCGAACACCGACTCGCGCGCCTCGACCACCTGGCCGGCCACGGCATTGCTCATGGCGACGATGCCGGAGACCGGCGCGACCAGGGCATCGCGGTTGGAGAGTCCGGCCCCCAGGGCAGCGATGCGCCCGTTGAGGCTGTCGATCTCGCTCTCGGCGGCCTCGATCTCCTTGCGTGGGATGGTGTCGGCGAGTTCCTTCAGGCGGACCAGGCGCTTCTCGGCCAAGCCCTTGGCGGCGCGCAGTTCGGCCACCTGAGCCGCCTGGCTGGAACGCCCGAGCGTGTCCGTGGACGGCACCACCCAGGCCAGCACCTCGCCCTTGTTGACCCGTTGACCGAGGCTGGGGAAACCGCGCGGGCCGGGTTCCAGCCGTCCGGCGATGAGGGCCTGTACCTTGCCGCCGGCATTCGGGTCCATGACCACCTTGCCGGAGAGTTCGAAGGATCGCGGGAGCGCGCCTTCCTCCACCGGCAGGGTGCGCACGCCAATCTGGCGTTGCGCCGACTTGGGCAGGAAGACGCCGCCATCGGGCAGGCGTTTGGGGCCGTTGCTGTTGGCGGCGGGGGGCGCGTCGCCGTGGTCGTGGCCGTCACCGGCGTAGGCAATCGTCGCCATGGTCAGGCAGAGAACGGGTATCAAGATAAATACAGCCCCCGACACCGTCCTTTGGACGGCGTCACCCCCCAGGGGGGCCAAGAACCACTTGGGGCGGCCCTGCGTGTTTCTTGTGAGCGGCTTCATGCGACACCTCCCACACGTTGGCTGCGAAGGCGGCGGATCAGCCAGCCCAGGCCGGCCAGGGCCGTACCGGCGATGGCGGCCCAGAGGGCATATTCCTGCCAGCTGTCGCGATGCGCAGCCTCGGCGGCTTCGTGAGCGTCGCCCTCGGCATGGATGTCCAGATCACCGGCCAAGAGGTCGGTCTCCTCACCGGCATACACGGTGGCGGCCACCGGGAATTCGCCCGGTGCGAGGGGCTTGGCCAGGGTGGCCTCGAATTCCCCTTCGCCATGGGCTTCCACCGGTATCTTGATGCCACCGAGTTCCAGTTCCAGCCGGGCGTCCTTGACCGGGCTGTTGTCGGCGGCATGGTCGAGCCAGAGGGTCAGGTGCTTGCCGTCGAGCACACCGACCAGTTCGAAGAGTTCGGACTCGGCGGCAAAGCGCGGCAAGGCGGGGCCAGATGTGGCGGCGGGGGCGTCACCGTGGTCGTGGCCATGGTCTTGCCCCTCTCCGGCCCAGGTCGGTGAGGCAGTGGCCAGCATCAGAGCCGCCAGGATGGGTATGGGGTGCATGGGTCTTTCTCCTGATTATTCGGGCAGCAGGCCCAGGGCCTGGCGCAGGGCGGAAATCGATACAGCCAGTTCGACGCGGGCACGGGCGGCCTCGCGTTCGGCCTCTGCCGCTTCGGCCTCGATGCGTAAACGGGTGGGCAGGTCGGTCTCGCCCAGACGGAAGGATTTCTCGAAGAAGCCGCGTGACTCGTTCGCCAGCCGCGCCCGCTGCTCGGTGGCGGCCAGCCGGGCGCGGGCGGCCTCCTCGCCCTGGCGGGCGGCGTCGATCTCGGCGGCGATGCGTTCCTGTTCGACAGCCAGTTGGGCCTCCGCCTCGGTTTTCTCGGCGGCAGCCGTGGCGACACGGGCGCGCTGCCGGCTGTCGGAACCAAAGGGGATCCGCACGCCCAGGGTGAGGGTATCGGACCAGGCATCACCTGAATTGGCCCGGTCGCGGGTCGCCGCCAGGCGCAGTTCCGGGTTGGCGCGGCTTTGCACACCGGCCAGGGCGCGGGCGGCACGGGCCGTCTCGACCCGGGCCGCCAATGCCTTCAAGAACGGATGGGCGTCCCGCGCATTGACTTGGGATGGGGTGGGTTCGGTGGCATTGGATGCAGTGCCATTCACCATTACGCCCGTGAGGCTGCGCAGGCGCTTGGCCGCTTCGGCCAGCGCCCCGCGTGATCGCGCGACCTCGGCGACGGCCCCGGCCACGGCGGCATCGGCCTGGTGTCCATCGGCCCGCGACAGGTCGCCGGCCTTGACCCGCCGTGCCACGTCCGTGGTCAGCCGTTCGGCGTTTTGCCGGCGCGCCTCGGCGGCCTCCAAGTCGATGCGCGCCAAAGCCAGAGACCACCAGGCCTCGCGGATCTCGCCAGCCGTGCGCAGGCGTACCGCTTCCAGTTGCCCTTCCAGCGCCGCGCCTTCGACTTCGGCCAGGGCGCGTTGACCGGCCCGCTCGCCCGGCAACCAGAGCGGCATGGCAAGGCCTGCTTCATATTCCCGGCTGCCCTGGTCGCGATTGAGCTGGTCGGTCTTGTAGGAAACATCCAGGCTGGGCGGCTCCGCCAGCCAGCTCTCGGCTGTCTGCCGACGCGCGCCGATGGTGTCGCGGCGCGCCCCGGCGGCGCGCGCCTCCGGCTGACGCGCCCACGCGGCCTCAAAGGCCTGCTTGAGGGATGGCTGGGTTTCCGCTGCCTGGGCGGGGAAGACCAGGGTGGCAAGTGGGATGGCCCATGCCATCAGCCAGAGGGAAGCACGCCCCTCCAGGCAGGACACAATATTCATTTGGAGCCTCGTCCTGATGCGGCCGCCCACGTCGAGGGCAACCTGGAATAACGCAAATACTTACGTCAAATCCGGCGAGGCAATCGCGACTACAAGGGAATCGAGGGACACGCCAACCTGCCGGAGATTCAGGCGAGGTCGGCTAGAGGGGGGCGGAACAGGGCGCCGGGCGGCGGGGTGGGCAGGAAGGCCCGATAGGTCATGGTGTCACCCCCCTGAACTGCCAGGAAGGTAGTCGCATCGGAGTCGATGACGGCCTGCGCGAAATGCGCATGACAACTCGGGCAATCGGCATCGAACTCGCTATTGCCGGGATCGCCGTCCGCGGGGGTCGTGCTGGCCTGGTGTTCATGCGCGTGGTGGCCGACGTGCTGCTGGGCCTTGCCGTCCTGCTCGTGCTGGCAATAGACCGCCACCGCCGCGGTAGTCCACTGCAACGGCAGGATGAGCAGGAAAAGGATGGCTACGAACTTGCGCATGCCGGGGATGCTAACTCTTCGCGCGCGTGGCGCACAACCGCGATCGAAGCGGTCAGCGACCAGGGTCGGAAGCAGACCACTAGATTTCGTCGCGCACGCCGAGGCGGAATGCGGCGACATCAACCAGCTGATCGACGAACAATTGGCGCGAGCGCGGGCGCGGCTCAACGCTTGCGTGCGCTGGAGCACCAACTTGTCGCGTTAAGGGCTCGATGTGTTGAAAACCACAGTGTTGGGGAATGCGGCATCCCGCATGAACTGGTCGCGGCGGCGCATGACGAGGCGGGCGCGGTGGGCGCGATCCTCGCCAGAAAAGCCGGGTTCCGGCCGCATCACCACTCAGGTTCCGAACAACTGTCGCGCATCCAGGATGCTGACCCGGCCCGCGTGCCGCTTCACGGTTTCCACCATGTGCTGGGTACCGCCTGGGCCGGAGCCGCCCTCGCCGTTCCACAGCGACACGAAGCGCACCTTGTCCGGGCCGTGGGCCAGGGCGGTGTAGAGCTGCCAGAGGTTGTTGCGCACATAGGGATTCATGGACCCGGGCAGGGGGCCGAGTTCATCCGGTTGCACGCGGATTTGCGTCAGGGCGTTGTCCTTGAGGCCGTAATAGCGATCCACCCAGGTTTCCCCGGCGAAGGCGACGGAGGCCTGCAGGAAATCGGGCTCGGGGAATTGCAGGAACAGTCGTAGCTGGCAGCCGCGCTCCAGGGCGGCCTCGGCGAACAGGGTATCGCCGCCGCAGGCGCCGCCGCAGATGGCCAGGTCCTCGGCGCCCATGCCCAGCTCGTCCAGTTTGGTGGCGATGGCCCGGGCGGCGGCGGCTTCCCCGTCGGCGGGAAAGCGGCGCGCGGCGCGGCCGGGCGCGTCGATCATGTGGCCGCTGAACAGGAACACCCGGCGCGGTTTCCAGGGCGCCTCCAGGGTGGCCATCTCCTGTTCCAGGACCGCCAGGGCGGCGGAAACCGACTCCGGACGGAAGCCCAGGTCCGCCAGGATGCGCAACTGCTGGCGGCTGGAATCGAGGGCGAACCAGTCCTTGTCGGCCACGGCGACCGCCTCGCGCCAGGCGGTTTCCACCTGGTCGGGCGGGTTGAGCAGCAGGTTCAGCTCCGCCCAGCTGGCCCGGGTCCAGTAGTCGTCGGGCTGGCGCTCCAGGGCGGCGAGGCAGGCCCAGATCACGCCGCCTTCCAGGTTGGGCAGGCTGGCCGGGTTGTCGAGCTTTCCCCCCAGGTGCCGTTGCAGGTGGCGCAGGGTGCAGGCGTTGATGCCGGAATAGAAGTGGGACGGATCCTGGATGAAGGCGTTCATGTAGGGTTCCACGGCCTGGACGAGCTGGGGCAGTTCCTTCGCGGCCTTGTCGCCCATGGCCCGGGCGGTGGCGTCGGGGAGACGCCAGCGTTGTACCCAGTCCTCCTTTTCCAGGCGGCCGATCAGGCACCAGTCATCCGGATCGCGGGGTCGCCGGCGAACGAGGCCGTCGGCCCATTCGCGGGCGGCGTCGTGCTGGCCCAGGCGCCCCAGCAGGATGGCTTTGTCGCGCTGGCCACCGGCGTTGTCCGGATCCAGCGCCAGCGCGGCGTCCACCTGCTCCAGGGCGAGCTTGTATTGCTGGAGCTTCATCAAGGCCCTGCCGGCGGCCAGGCGGGCTTCCAGACGCAGGGTCCAGGTGGGGGTTTCCTCCGCCAGGGTGAGCACGTCGCCCGGCAGGTTGCGCTTGCGCGCCACCTCGACGCGCTGGCGCCAGGATTCGTAGGCGGCGCGGAACTCGTTGTCGCCGCCGAGTAGCAGGTCGCGCCAGGCCGGTTCCCTCAGATCCTTCAGCAACTGATACACCGGGCTGATGGGCCGTCCGTGCCAGGATTCCATGGTGGCCCGGGCCATGCTCGCCAGGGCCGCCTTGTCGGCTTCGAGCTGGTCCGGATCGGGGCGGCCGTCCTTGAGGTGGTAGCGCAGCTTGCGGTCGGTGTAGATGTCGAAGGGCTGGTAGGCGCGCTCGCTCTGCACCAGCAGCACGCCCCGGGCGCGCAGGGCGTGGCGCACGCCCAGCTCGTACCAGACGTTGGGGTTGTCGAGGGTGAGGTCCACCACCACCAGGTCGGCCAGCAGCAGTTCCTGGAACATGTCGGTCTTGATGTCGCCGGCCCGTTCCTCCTCGTCGGCCCGGAACACCTCGAAGCCGGCGCCACCCAGGGCCGGCTTCAGGTAGTCGGCATAGACCGCGTCGAAGTCGATGTCCTGCTTGCGCCCGTAGGGCATGGCCACGAAGACGTGCAATGCCATCCTGTTCCCTCAATGCTTGTCGATCGATGAACGCGAACTGTAGCGCGAGGCCCGTGGTGGCGGCGAGCCGGGACGCAACTAGTGTCTCAACCCATAAGTTTGCGTACATGCCGAGACGCGCATCCGCGCGCCGAGTGCGCGAAGCGAACCGTAGCCATAGCCGTAGCTATGGCGAGGATGAGCGACAAAGCAATCGGCGATGCGGGGCGCGTCGAACATAGCGAAACTTATGGGTTGAGACACTAGGCTTCAGCGGGAATAGAGGATATGCCGGTCGGCGTTTGCGCGCCGACGCACCAGGCCCTGGGCCTCCAGGCGGGTGAGGGCGGCCGCCACGATGCGCGCATCGGCGCATTTCTCCTGGGGCAGCCACCATTTCGCGATGCCTTCCACGGTGTCGGCCGCGTGCGGATGACTGTGCAGATAGCGCAGGATGGCGTCCACGACTTCGACAAGGCGTTCCTGCTCCGGGCGCATGGCGCGTCTCCTGACTGGGGTGGTGCGTCCCGTGCAAGGGTCGTGCCAGTCATGGAAACGCCCGCCCTCTCTATTTGGATTCAATGGCTTGGCCGGGGGCGGGGAATTTCGGTGGGGCCGACCCGCCCCGGCGGACCCGGGGAAGGGCCATCCCATGGGGCGAAATGGACCCGCCCGGGCGCTTGCCGAGGCGGCTGCTCAATCCGGGCGGAACTGGCCGGGTTCGATGCGGTGCTTCTTCAGCAGCTTGCCCAGGGTGCGGCGTTCCTTGCCCGCCAGACGGGCGGCCTGGGACACGTTGCCCAGGCTGTGGCGCATGAGGCGGATGAGATGGCCATGCTCGAAATCCCGCAAGGCCCGCTGCTTGGCTTCGTTGAAGTTCAGGGTGTCTGGCGCGGGCTGGTCGGGATCGGCCTGTCGCTCGCCGTCCCGGGCCGGCGTCCCGCCGGAAATATGGATGACCGGGCCGTCGCCCATGAGGAATTCGCGCTGGATGCGGTTGCGCAGTTCCCGGATGTTGCCCGGCCAGGCCTGGTCCAGGAGCCAGGCCTGGGTGTCCGGGTGGAGCGTCCGGGTCGGGACCTTGTAGCGACAGGCGGCCTCGGTGATGAACCACCGGGCCAGCAGCAGCACATCCTCGCCCCGTTCGCGCAGGGGCGGAACCCGCAGTTCCATGACGTTGAGGCGGTAATGCAGGTCGGCGCGGAATTGGCCCAGGCCGACGCGTTCGTCCAGGTCCGTGTTGCTGGCGGCCAGGATGCGCACATCGGCGGATTGCATGGGGCCGCCGCCCAGGGGGCGGTACTGGCCGTCCTGGAGGAAGCGCAGCAGGCTGACCTGGGCCTTGGGCGAGAGGGTGTCCACCTCGTCCAGGAACAGGGTGCCGCCTTCGGCCTGGGCGATCAGGCCGGCCTGGTTCTCGCGGGCGTCCGTGTAGGCGCCCTTGCCGTGGCCGAACAGTTCGTTCTCGACGAGATGGTCGGACAGCGCCCCGCAATTGACCGGGATGAAGGGCTTGCCGGCGCGGCGGCCCAGGTAGTGGATGGCCCGGGCGGCCAGTTCCTTGCCCGTGCCGGTTTCGCCGACGATGAGGACGGTGGCGTCGTAGCCCGCGATCTTGTCGATCAGGGCCATCATGCCCTTGAAGGGGGCGGATTCTCCCATGAGGCCATGCCGATCAAGCGGTTTCGCCATGTCGTGCTCCTCCATGCGGGCCCTGGGTGGCGGGCCCTTGTCGTGATTCGAGACTTCACCGTAGCAAATTATCCGGCGGGCGAACAACACCGGGATTACTTCAGGTCGATTTGCTCCGGCGCCAGGAACTGGCGGGCATACGCCCCGGGGATGCCTTCCGCCACGAAGACCGCGTAGATGGCGGGGTCGATATGGCCCTCCGCCGCCATGCGATCCATGATGGCCAGGCATTCGGACAGGGGCTTGGCCTGCTTGTAGGGCCGGTCCGCCGCCGTGAGGGCCTCGAAGATGTCGGCGATGGCCATGATGCGGGCCTGGACCGACATTTCCGCCCCGGTGAGGCCCCTGGGATAGCCCTTGCCGTCCATGCGCTCGTGGTGGCCGCCGGCGAATTCCGGCACCCGCCGCAGGTGCCTGGGCCAGGGCAGGGCCTCCAGCATGTGGAGGGTGGAAACGATGTGGTGGTTGATGATTTCCCGCTCCGCGTCGGTGAGGGTGCCATGGGGCACCCGCAGGCAGGCCTCCTCGTCGGGGCCGAGGAAGGGAAGTTCGTGGCCGTCGCCGTCTTTCCAGCGCTGGCGGGCGATGCGGCTCACCCGCTCCTGTTCCGCCAGGGTCATGGCCTCGCCGCCGATGTTGCAGCGCCGCAGGAAGGCCTGGTCATCGTCCAGTTCGCCCAGGCGGCGGCGATAGCCGGCCTCGATGCTCGCCGCGTCCCCCGGTCGCGCCAGCAGGGCTTCCAGGCGCTGGATCGCCGCGTCCCGGCGCAGGACCTCGAAGCGGGTGTCCAGCAGGTGGATGCGGTCGAACAGGGCCTGGAGCTTGGTGGCCTTGTCCATGACGTGGACCGGGGTGGTGATCTTGCCGCAATCGTGCATGAGACCGGCGATGCGCAGTTCGTAGCGGTCCGGGTCGGTCATGCGGAAATCGGCCAGGGGGCCGCTGTCCACCTTGTGCACCGCCTCGGCGATCATCATGGTCAGCACCGGCACCCGTTCGCAGTGCTTGCTGGTGTAGGGGGATTTTTCGTCGATGGCGGTGTTGATGAGGCTGACCAGGGATTCGAACAGCTCGGCGAGCTGGTCGATGAGCCGGCGCTTGGTGTAGGCGATGGCGGCCTGGGAGGCGAGGGACTCCGCCAGGCGCTGGTCCTCGGCGCTGAAGGCGCGGATGGCGCCGGCGGCCGGGTCCAGGGCGTTGATGAGCTGCAGCACGCCGATGGTTTCCCGGTGATGGTCGATGAGCGGCACCGTCAGGAAGGATTGGGAGACATAGCCGGTGCGGCGGTTGAATTCCCGCGTGCCGGAAAAGTCGAAGCCCTCCACCCGCTGGGCATCCGCGATGTTCACCGTGGTCTGGTGGGCGGCGGCGTAGGCCGCCACCATGCGATCGTTGGGGCGGCCGTCGGCGTCGTGGATGGGGATGTTCGGCAGGTCGATGGCGCCGCCCTCGCGGCCGCCCAGCCGCAGGCCCAGGCTGCGGTTGACCAGGATGCGGAACTCCAGGGCCTTGGCCGCGTTGACGCGGTAGACGGTGCCCGCGTCGGCGCCGGTGAGATCGATGGCCGAGAGCAGGATGCGCTCCAGCAGGTGGTCGATGTTCTCCTCCCGGGAAAGGGCCACGCCGATGGCGTTGAGCTGTTCCAGCTTGTCGAGCAGGGGATGGGCATCCATGGTGATCCACCGCACATTTTCCGTTACCCCATGATAGCCAGCCTTGCGCCCGGCCGGGGGCGCCGGATAATCCCCACTGGCCGGCCATGGTGGCCGGCGCCGAAGGCCCCATCCCCCCATTCGGAGTCCGGTTTGTCCCTTTGTCTTTCCAAGCCCGCCGCGTCCGGTCCCTGGTGGCTGCCGCTGTGCCTGTTGCTGTGCCTGTTGCAAGGAATTGGCGTGGCCTGGGCCCAGGTGCCGGTGCCGGCCCTGAACAGCCGGGTGACGGACCTGACCGGCACCCTGGATGCCGCCGCCCGCCAGTCCCTGGAAAGCCGCCTGGAGCAACTGGAAAAGGCCAGGGGCAGCCAGCTGGCGGTGCTGCTGGTGCCCTCCACCCAGCCCGAGACCATCGAGCAATATGGCCTGCGCGTGGCCGAGACCTGGAAACTGGGCCGCAAGGGGGTGGACGACGGTGTCCTGCTGCTGGTGGCCAAGGACGACCGGAGCCTGCGCATCGAGGTGGGGTACGGCCTGGAGGGGGCCATCCCGGACGCGGTGGCCAAGCGGGTGATCGAGGAAATCATCGTGCCCCGCTTCAGGCGGGGCGACCATGCCGGCGGCATCGACGCGGGCGTGAACGCCCTCATCGGCCTGGTCGGCGGCGAGCCCCTGCCCGAGCACAAGCGGGATGCGGTCGAGGCGGGCGGCATGGACGACGCCCTGTCCATGGCCATGGTGTTCATCTTCGTGGTGGGCGGCATCCTGCGCGCCCTGTTCGGCGCCTTCATCGGCGCGGCGGTGGCGGGGGGCGTGGCCTTCCTCGGCGGCTGGCTGCTGCTGGGCAGCCTCGGCATGGCCGCGGTGGTGGGCCTGATGGTCTTCGTCCTGACCCTGATCGGCATATCCAACGTCATCGGCGGGGGCGGCGGCGGGCGCGGCGGGGGCGGCGGCTTCGGCGGCGGCGGCGGGGGTTTCGGCGGAGGCGGCGCCTCCGGGCGTTGGTAGGGCGGCATCATGACGAACACGTTTATCCGGCTCATCCGCCACCTGTTCCAGCCGCGCTGGCGGCTGCGCCTGGTTTTCACCCGGCAGGCCATGGCGCGCATCGCCGAGGCCGTATCCCGGTCCGAGGGCGGGCACGGCGGCGAAATCCGCTTCGTGGCGGAAGGCGCCCTGGATTTCCTGCCCCTGGTGCGCGGCGTCACGGCCCGGGAGCGGGCGGTCCAGGTGTTTTCCGATTTGCGGGTCTGGGATACCGAGGCCAACAACGGCGTGCTGATCTACCTGCTGCTGGCGGACCGGGACGTGGAGATCGTCGCGGATCGCGGCTTCAACGCCCGGGTGTCGGGCCGGGAATGGGAGGCGATCTGCCTGGAGATGGAAGCCAGCTTCGCCCGGGGCGGCTACGAGGCCGGCGCCCTGGCCGGCATCGCCCGGGTGGACGAACTGCTGCGCCGGCATTTCCCGGCCACCGGCCACCCCGCCAACGAACTGCCGGACCAGCCGGCCCTGCTGGGGTAGCCGGGCGCGGGCGGTCGCCCGTTGGGGGCGCTCGCGGGGGACGCTTATTCCTGCTTATTCCACCTTGGAGGTGGCGCGCAGTTCCTGCACGAACTTCCGCATCTGCATCTGCTGCATCTGGCTGGCGATCCGGCCCTTCAGTTTGTCGTAGGCGGGGAAATCCAGCGTCCGGGAATCATCCAGCTTGATGACGTGCCAGCCGAACTGGGTTTGCACGGGATCCTTGGTGATTTCCCCCTTCTTCAGCTTCACCATGGCGTTGGCGAACTCCGGCACCAGGTTGGCGGGCAGGATCCAGCCCAGGTCGCCGCCGTTGCCCGCGGAGGCGTCCTTGGAGGACGACTTGGCCAGATCCTCGAACTTGGCCTTCTTGCCGGTGGTCAGCTTGGCGATGAGGGCCCGGGCTTCCTTCTCGGTGGGCACCAGGATATGGCGCGGGCGGTATTCGCTGGTCCCGGCCTTGGCCTTGGCCTTGTCGTATTCGGCCTTGAGGACGTCCTCGCCGATGGGGTGACGGCGGGCGAAATCCTCCATGGCGGCCTGGGCCAGGATGTCCTTCTTCTGGTACTCGATGGCGGCCTGGACCGAGGCGTTCTTGTCCAGGCCTTTCTGCGCGGCTTCCTGGGCCAGCAGTTCCACGGTGATCAGGGCGTCGCGGATGGACTCGTCGGTGAGGGCTTCCGGGTTGGCGTTGCGGGCGATGCGGCCCTGGCGCACGAAATTGGCGAACAGGGCGGGCACGGCCACGCCATTGACCACGGCCAGGGGCTTTTTCGCCTCGGCGGCGGCCGGCGGCGCGGCGGCCGGCTCGGCGGCCAGGGCGTGGGTGGCGAAGGCGGCGCACAGGGCGGAAATCAGCAGGGTCTGTTTCATGGGGTTCTCGTCGGGGAAAGGGTGAACGGGCGATGGATGGAGTGGGGCGTTCGCGCTGGAGTTCCGGGGCTGCTCAGAGTTCGCCCGGCGCCAGGGCGGTGATGGACAGCGCGTGGATGCGCGCCCCCATCAGGTCGCCCAGGGCTTGATAGATCATGCGGTGGCGCGCCACGGCGTTCTGGCCGGTGAACGCCGCCGCGAGCAGGGTGAGCTGGTAGTGCCCGCCGCCGGACCTGGCGCCGGCGTGGCCCGCGTGCAGGGCGGACTCGTCGAGGATTTCCAGGTGCTGGGGATCCAGGACAGCCAGCCGGGCCTTCATTTCCTTGATGGTGTCGTTCACGGCAGCACCCGCTTGAAGGGTTTCACGCTGACCTGGTCATAGACGCCCGCCGCCACGTAGGGGTCCGCCGCCGCCCAGGCGCGGGCCGCCTCCAGGCTGTCGAAGGCGGCCACGATCAGGCTGCCGCTGAAGCCGGCGGGGCCGGGATCCGGGCTGTCGATGGCGGGGAAGGGGCCCGCCAGCAGCAGGCGGCCCTCGTCCCTCAGGCGCTCGAGCCGTTCCAGGTGGGCGGGGCGGGCGGCCAGGCGCTTGTCCAGGCTGGCGGGGACGTCCTCGCCGACGATGGCGTAATACGCGGTCATGGCTCTTCCTTGATGTGCTTGGACAGATAGACCGTCTGGCCGACGATGAAGGCCAGCATCAAACCCAGGGAGCCGAACATCTTGAAGTTCACCCAGGCGTCGGTGGAGAAGTTCATGGCCACCCACAGGTTGGCGATGCCCATGAAGGTGAAGAAACCCGCCCAGCCCAGGTTGAGCCGGGTCCAGACGAAATCCGGCAGGCTCACCTGTTTTTCCATCATCAGCCGGATCAGGTTGCGCTCGAACAGCACGGGGGCCAGGCCCAGGGACAGGGCGAACAGCCAGTAGAGCACGGTGGGCTTCCACTTGATGAAGGTTTCGTCATGGAGGAACAGGGTGGCGCCGCCGAACACCACGATCAGCCCCAGGGACACCCACAGCATGGTGTCCACCTTGCGGTGCTTCAGCCAGACCCAGGCGATCTGCAGGAAGGTGGCGGCGATGGCCACCACCGTGGCCAGGAACACGCCGGGCTTGGCGCCGCTGTCCAGGGTGACGCCCAGGGCGGCCAGCCAGGCGGTGGCGCTCTCCGGATTCTTCTCGCCCACCTGGTAGGCGATGAAGAACAGGATGATGGGAAACAGATCGAACAGGATTTTCACAGGCGGGCCGGCCCCGGAGGGGAAAGGAAAGTGAAGGGAGTGGGCAAGGGATGGAAGAAAAGAGCAGCGGCGGGCATTTTGCTATGATTCCGCGCCGTCCCTCAACCTTTCTCCATGACCGTCTACGACCTCCACTGCCATTCCACCGCGTCCGACGGGGTGCTTTCGCCCCGCGCCCTGGTGGAACGCGCCGCGAGCATGGGGGTGCACGTGCTGGCCCTCACCGACCACGACGAACTCCGGGGCCTGGACGAGGCCTGGGCCGTGGCCGACGAACTGGGCATCCGCCTGGTGCGGGGCGTGGAGATCTCCATCAGCTGGGGCGGCCATACCATCCATGTCGTCGGCCTGAATGTGGATTCGGACGATCCCATCCTGGCCCGGGGACTCGCGAGCAATCGGGGCGGGCGCGCCGAACGGGCGCGGCGCATGGCCGACGAACTCGCCCGCCTGGGCATTCCCGGCGCCCTGGAGGGGGCCTACAAGTTCGCCGGCAACCAGGATCTCATCGGCCGCACCCACTTCGCCCGCTTCCTGGTGGAGCGGGGCGTGGTGAAGGACGTGAAGACCGTGTTCAAGAAATTCCTGGTCAAGGGCAAGCCCGGTTACGTGCCCCACCAGTGGGCCAGCCTGGAGGAAGCCCTGGTCTGGATCCGCGCCGCCGGCGGGCAGGCCGTGCTGGCCCACCCCGGCCGCTACCAGATGGGCAGGGAGAAGATGCGGCTGCTGCTGTCCGAGTTCAAGCACCTGGGCGGCGACGCCATCGAGGTGGTGACCGGCAGCCACACGCCGGACCAGGTGCCGGTCTATGCCGATCTGGCCGTGGAATTCGACCTGATGGCCTCCGTCGGCTCGGATTTCCACGCGCCGGGGGAGGGCGGTCGCGAACTGGGCCGGCTGCCGGCCCTGCCGACCCGGTGCCGGCCCCTGTGGAGCGCATGGTGAGCCTGTTCCTCGCCATCCATCCGGACAATCCCCAGCCCCGCCTGATCAAGCAGGCCGTGGATGCCGTGCGCGCCGGCGGGGTCGTGGCCTACCCCTCGGATTCCTGCTACGCCCTCGGCTGCCAGCTGAACGACAAGCGGGCGGTGGAGCGCCTGCGGGAGATCCGCCAGATCGACGATCGCCACTTCCTGACCCTGGTGTGCCGGGACCTGTCGGAGGTGGCCCGCTACGCCAAGGTGGACAACGTGCAATACCGGCTGATGAAGCATGGCACGCCGGGGCCGTTCACCTTCATCCTGGAAGCCACCAGGGAGGCGCCGCGCAGGCTCTGGACCCGGCGCAACACCATCGGCCTGCGGGTGCCCTCCAACCCCATCGCCCATGCCCTGCTGACGGAACTGGACGAACCGCTGCTGTCGGCCACCCTGCACCTGCCCGGCGACGAATACCCGCTGTCCGACCCCCTGGAGGTGGACGAGCGCCTGTGCCACGCCGTGGACGTGATCATCGACGGCGGCCATTGCGGCCTCACCCCCAGCACGGTGGTGGACCTTTCCGGCAAGACCCCGGAGATCGTGCGGCGCGGGCTGGGCGATCCGGCCTTGCTGGGATTGGAGTAGGCGCGTGCCCATGCCCATGCCCCATGGCCGCTCGATGCGTGGTTCCCCCCTTTGGAAAAGGGGGGACAGGGGGGATTCATGCCCCCGCCCCGCCATGACCCGCCTTCGAAATCCCCCCCAGCCCCCCTTTTCCAAAGGAGGGCGTGTTCCCGCCATCCGGAATCGGATGGAAAAAACCCCATGGAACTGAGCCTGATCCAGAAGATCACCGTGTTCGCCCTGCCGGTGATGTTCGCCATCACCCTGCACGAGGCGGCCCACGGCTACGCCGCCCTGCGCTTCGGCGACCGCACGGCGAAGATGGAGGGGCGCATCACCCTCAATCCCCTGCGCCACATCGACCCGGTGGGCACCATCCTCGTGCCCCTGGCGATCCTTCTGCTGTCCAAGCTGTCCGGCGGCGGCGCCATCCTGTTCGGCTGGGCCAAGCCGGTGCCGGTGAATTTCTCCAACCTGCGCCATCCCAAGCAGGACATGCTCTGGGTGGCGGCGGCGGGACCGGGGGCCAACCTGCTCATGGCCCTGATCTGGGCGGGCATGATCAAGGTGGCCTTCCTCATGCCCGACGGCATCCGCATCCCCCTGGCCCTCATGGGCGGGGCCGGGGTGTTCATCAACGCCGTGCTCATGGCCCTGAACCTGATTCCCCTGCCGCCCCTGGACGGCGGCCGCATCGCCGTGAGCCTGCTGCCGCCGCGCCTGGCCTACAGCCTGGCGCGCATCGAGCCCTATGGCATCTTCATCCTGCTGGGGCTCATGTTCCTGGGCGTGCTGGGCATCTTCATGTGGCCCCTGATCGACGCCCTGATCGCCCTGGCGGCCCTGATTTTCGGCATGGAGCACGTCGAGCTGCTCGCCATCATCCAGATCATCCTCAACTGACGGAAATTTCATGTACGCGGATCGAGTTCTCTCCGGCATGCGCCCCACGGGCAGCCTCCACCTGGGCCACTACCACGGCGTCCTGAAAAACTGGATCAAGCTCCAGCACGAATACGAATGCCTGTTCTTCGTGGCCGACTGGCACGCCCTCACCACCCACTACGACAACCCCCTGGGCATCGAGGACGCCACCTGGCAGATGGTGGTGGACTGGCTGGCGGCCGGCGTGGACCCGACCCGGGCCACCCTGTTCATCCAGTCCCAGGTCATCGAGCACGCCGAATTGCACCTGCTGCTGTCCATGATGACGCCCCTGGGCTGGCTGGAACGGGTGCCCACCTACAAGGACCAGCAGGAAAAGCTCAGCGAGAAGGACCTGTCCACCTACGGCTTCCTCGGCTACCCGCTGCTGCAGAGCGCCGACATCCTCATCTACCGGGCCAACCAGGTGCCGGTGGGCGAGGACCAGGTGCCCCACATCGAGTTCTCGCGCGAGATCGCCCGCCGCTTCAACCACCTGTACGGCAAGGAAACCGGCTACGAGGAGAAGGCCGAGGCGGCGGTGAAGAAGCTGGGCGGCAAGAAGGCCAAGCTCTACCAGGAACTGCGCACCCGCTACCAGCAGGCCGGCGACGACGAGGCCCTGGAATCCGCCAAGGCGCTGCTGGGCGAGACCCAGAACCTGTCCCTGGGCGACAAGGAGCGGCTCTACGGCTACCTGGAGGGCGGCGGCAAGATGATCCTCACCGAGCCGGAAGCCCTGCTCACCGCGGCCTCCAGGATGCCCGGCCTGGACGGCCAGAAGATGTCCAAGTCCTACGGCAACACCATTTCCCTGCGCGAAGATCCGGATACGGTGACCAAAAAGATCCGCACCATGCCCACCGACCCGGCCCGGGTGCGCCGCAACGATCCCGGCACGCCGGAGAAATGCCCGGTCTGGCAACTGCACCAGGTCTATTCCGGCGACGACGTGAAGGCCTGGGTGCAACAGGGCTGCACCAGCGCCGGCATCGGCTGCCTCGAATGCAAGCAGCCGGTCATCGACGCCATGCTCCGGGAACTCGCCCCCATCCAGGAACGGGCCCGGGCCTACACCGAGGAGCCGGACACGGTGAAGAACATCATCGCCGACGGCTGCGAGAAGGCCCGCGATTTGGCGCGGGAAACCATGCGCGACGTGCGCGAGGCCATGGGGCTGCATTACGGCTGAGGCGCCACAACCCACCCCAGGGGGACATGGGTGCTACACCGAAAATGTTTAACTGTGAAAAGGTGAGTGACCCATGAAAAATATTACCTTGGCCGTGGACGACGACGTTTACCGCATGGCCCGCGTCGTGGCGGCGGAACGGGACACCTCGGTGAGCGCCCTGGTGCGCGAATACCTGATCAGCCTGGCCAAGCCCGGAGTGGCTCAGGGCGAAGCGGCTGCCGGCTTGTTTGCCGTCCTGGATCGCGCGCGGGATTTTCGCGCCTCGGACCGCCTGAGCCGGGACGAGGTTCACGACAGGCATACCCATGCCCGATAGCCTGCTGGACACCGATATCCTGCTCTACGCCATCTCCACGGATGAGGCCGAGTCCGACAAGAAGCGCGTCGCCCGGGAATTGCTGGCTCGGGACGATTGGGGGGTGTGCGTCCAGGCCCTGCAGGAGTTCCATGTCAATGCCACCCGCCCGGGGCGGGCGGCCATGAGCCATGAGGATGCCACGGCCGCGATTCGCCATTTTCTGCTGCGCCCGCTGGCGCATAGCGATGGGGCCCTCATGCTGGATGCCCTGGAGATCAAGGCGCGCTACCGGATTCCCTTTTGGGATGCGGCCGTGGTGGCGGCCGGACGGCGGTTGGGCGCGCGGGTGTTGTATTCGGAAGACCTGAGCGACGGGCAGGAGTATGGCGGCATTCGGGTGGTGAATCCGTTCAATGGAAGATAGTCCGCCTGCCACCCGTCTCTCGCCATCCCGCGCGATCCATGGACGCACAAGGCCGGCGCTTGAAACTCGGCACTTCGGCCATACCAATGTTGGCGTATCGATGAGCGCGAAACCCGGATGACTGAAGACAACACCCCCATCGAAGGCGAGATCGTCAAACCCGGCGAGGAGGGCGGCGGCCAGCCGACCCCCAACCTCCCGGCCCAGACCCTGCCGGCCACGATCTATATCCTGCCGCTGACCGAGAAGCCCTTCTTCCCGGCCCAGACCCTGCCCCTGATCATGAACGAGGGGCCGTGGATGGAGACGGTGAAGCGCATCGGCGATTCCGGCCACCACCTGGTGGGCCTGGTGTGCGTGCACGGCGACAATTCCGACGACGCCCGGCCCGAGGATTTCCATCGCGTCGGCACCCTGGTGCGCATGCATCACCCCATGCGCTCGGACGGCAAGATCCAGTTCATCGCCGAGGGCATCACCCGCTTCAAGGTGGCGGAGTGGATTTCCGGCACGGCGCCTTACTACGCCCGCGTCGAATACCCGGCGGAGACGCGCCAGGCCACCACCGGCGAGGAGATCAAGGCCTACGCCCTGGCCATCATCAACGCCATCAAGGACCTGCTGCCCCTCAATCCGCTGTATTCGGAAGAGCTGAAGTTCTTCCTCAACCGCTTCTCGCCCAACGAGCCGGCCCAGCTCACCGACTTCGCCGCCAGCCTCACCACCGCCCCCAAGGACAAGCTCCAGGAGGTGCTGGAGGCCCTGAACCTGCGCAAGCGCATGCAGAAGGTGCTGGTGCTGATCAAGAAGGAACTGGAGGTCGCCCGGCTGCAGACCCAGATCCGGGAGAAGGTCGAGGAGAAGATGACCCAGCAGCAGCGGGAATTCTTCCTGCGCGAGCAGTTGAAGGCCATCCAGAAGGAGTTGGGGATAGCCAAGGACGACCGCACCGCCGACCTGGAGCTTTACCGGGGCCGCATCAAGAAGCTGACCCTGCCGCCCCATGCCGAGAAGAAGATCGGCGAGGAGATGGACAAGCTCTCCGGCCTGGAACACGGTTCGCCGGAATACACCGTCACCCGCAACTACCTGGACTGGCTCACCAGCCTGCCCTGGGGCAAGTACACCCGCGACAAGCTGGACCTTGCCCGGGCGCGCAAGATCCTGGACCAGGACCACGACGGGCTGGACGACGTCAAGGAACGCATCGTCGAGTTCCTGGCCGTGGGCGCCATGAAGGGCGAGGTGGCGGGCTCCATCCTGCTGCTGGTGGGGCCGCCGGGGGTGGGCAAGACCTCCATCGGCAAGTCCGTGGCCCGGGCCCTGGGGCGCAAGTTCTACCGCTTCTCCGTGGGCGGCATGCGCGACGAGGCCGAGATCAAGGGCCACCGCCGCACCTACATCGGCGCCCTGCCGGGCAAGTTCATCCAGGCCATCAAGGAAGTCGAGTCCCAGAACCCCATCATCATGCTGGACGAGGTGGACAAGATCGGCGCCTCCTACCAGGGCGATCCGGCCTCGGCCCTGCTGGAAGTGCTGGACCCGGAGCAGAACGCGGAATTCCTGGACCACTACCTGGACGTGCGCTTCGACCTGTCCAAGACCCTGTTCATCTGCACCGCCAACCAGCTCGACACCATTCCCGCGCCCCTGCTGGACCGCATGGAGGTGATCCGCCTGTCCGGCTACCTGCTGGAGGAGAAGCTGGCCATCGCCCGGCACCACCTGTGGCCCAAGCAGCTCAAGAAGAGCGGCCTCAAGCGGGGCCAGGTGAGCATCAGCGCGGCGGCGGTGCGCAAGATCATCGAGGGCTACGCCCGGGAAGCGGGGGTGCGGCAACTGGAAATGAACCTGGGCAAGGTCATCCGCAAATCGGTGGTGAAGATCGTGCGCCAGGAGGCGGACAAGCTCCAGGTCAACGCCGACAACCTGGAAACCTTCCTCACCGATCCGCCCTACCTGCCCGAGAAGCCCATGACCGGCATCGGCGTGGTCACCGGCCTGGCGTGGACCGCCCTGGGCGGCGCCACGCTGACCATCGAGGCCACCAAGGTGCACACCCTGAACCGGGGCTTCAAGCTCACCGGCAAGCTGGGCGAGGTGATGAGGGAATCCGCCGAGATCGCCTACAGCTACATCTCCAGCCACCTGAAGCCCTACAAGGCCGACCCGAAGTTCTTCGACGAAGCCTTCGTGCACCTGCACGTGCCGGAAGGCGCCACCCCCAAGGACGGCCCGTCCGCCGGCATCACCATGGCCACCGCCCTGCTGTCCCTGGCGCGCAACGAGAAGATCGGCCGGCCCCTGGCCATGACCGGCGAGCTCACCCTCACCGGCCAGGTCCTGCCGGTGGGCGGCATCCGGGAAAAGGTCATCGCCGCCAAGCGGGTGGGGGTGCACGAACTGATCCTGCCCCAGGCCAACCAGCCGGATTTCGACCGCCTGCCGGACTACGTGAAGGCCGGCCTGTCCGTCAGTTTCGTCAGGCACTACAAGGATGTGGCCAGGCTGGTGTTCGGG